>SDBS01005031.1_pt1 | contig 12944 bp, 7 predicted proteins | sample 2277091 | NCBI WGS metagenome assembly SDBS01 (sample SAMN10404972, study PRJNA504765) | marine sediment metagenome | isolation source: marine sediment core GS10_PC15, 163 cmbsf | place: Arctic Ocean: Southern Knipovich Ridge | collected 2010 | reverse complement strand
GAAGCCGAACGCAACCGCCGCGAAGCCGAATACCGCCAAAGAATCCAAAACGAACCCAATTCCACGAAGCCAACAGCCAATCGCCAATCGCCAAACGCTACTATGCGAAACGAACCCAATTCCGAGCTAACCTCAATAACCGAAATGACTTACAACAGAAGCAGATACGCAAAAGCCAAAAGAAACGACCCCAGCCACCCCCAAATCTCGAAGCGAAGCGGAGATTCGCCTGTGGAGGACCCAACCCAGCACGACCATCCCGGCCGCAGCGCCAATAAATAGACCCCCCGGGCCACCGAAAACCACCGGAATAACAGTAGATAGCACAGACAAACTCGTTTGTCCGTGCCCACTTCGCCAAGTTTGCGCATCTGAACTTTAAAGATTAAGTGAATTATGAATCGTGAATGGTGAGCAGGGGAGAGTTCATAGTTCGTGGTTCGTAGGAAATGGGGTCTGACCTTTATTAATTCTCGTGATCAAACGCCGCGGGATTAAACTCGTCAGCTACGCAGACGCAATCAAGGCACAGCAGCAGAAACAGACTCACGATTAGTCTGCTTTGTCCAGCCGGCGGAGGATGGCGGAGAGTTTTTCGATGTAGTAGAGGTCCGCACGGCACCAGGGCTGGTCGAGCTTCTTTGCCAGTTGCCTGGGCGTGGTTTGCAGGCCGTCTGCGAGCGCGACAAACAGGCCTCGGGACAGATGCGGCGGTGAGACGTAGTTTTCTCCACCGATCATCCGTTCGCCCCATGCCTGGTACCACAGGGGCAGTTGCTTGTCGAGACCTTTGACGTGGTACGTGAATTTGTCTTTGGCAAGACGTGCAACGAAGGCGGCAAGTTCGGGCGTAAGGTCGACATAGCGGGGGATTTTGGCATTGTGTCTGTAATTGCCGTGCCCGTTGTCCGTGTAGCGTATCAGGCGCGAATCGGCGCGTTCGTGGTGGATTCGTTCGGTGAGCATTTCTCTAAGACGCTCAATGGCGGGGGCAATCCGGTCGTCTCGATGGGCTTTGTTCATGATGCGAATATAGCCGATCGTCCCGGCAATCCGGGCATTTAGATGTTGGGCGGCGTCAGTCTTTTCGTCATCGTGATTGAACGCCAATGGTTTTTGTACAAATTCCCCGAAAATGCGGGCGATCTCGTCCTGCTGCGCCAGGACTTTCGGCCATGCATTCGCATAGTGCGCACAGGCCCAGAGGGCGTAGAGGTCTTCGACATTTGTATTATATTTGATGGGGCGTTTGGCATAGTTTCTGATGCCGGGTCCGTGATCGTAGATTTCACGCTGTTTTTTCCCGGCATAATCACCAACGGGTCTGTCCAGCGGCATGCCTTCGGCAAGCATGTCGCCAAGATACTCCAAAGCCCTCTGTTTTACCGATGGCGACAGATGCGGCAGGGCCAGAGCGAGTATCTGCATCGTTTGGGCGGTGCGGACAAAGTACGCTTCTTCGCGTACTATGCCGAGTTCTATGATGAAAGGCGCCCAAGGGCCCTGATCGTTCAGCTCGGCCACTTCGGCATCGAGTAGCCTGCGCAGTTTGATTGCCTGCGGAGTCAAAGCATGTTGACGGACTGCCGGGCCAAGATCATCGACAAGGGATTTAACGTCGGCGACGGATACAGAGACTTTGGGCAAATCCTGATCGAAATGTTTGGCGGCCGATGTCATGTTGCCGCCGACGATGAGGTCGAGCTTGTTTTTCATGATAGGCGGAGGGTTCCTGCCGCCGGTTTCCGTTGGTGCGATGTCGCCACCGGCGATGCAGACGACCTGTGAGCCGACGACCCAGAAGATACGGCCGGCAGCGACGGCGACGATGGAGCGGTCCGGGCCGTGCCATTCGTTGGGCATACCGGTTAAGTAGCCCTGTTCGGCAAGTCGTTTGGCGCCGGCGAATGAGCCCTCCACAGCGGCCGGTCCGAAGATGCCGCCGTACGTGTCGCGTGCCGAGTAGATATCGACGGTTTTCATGGCGCCCGGATCGAGGCCTTTCAGTTCGCCCTGGTGAGTGCACATGATGATGTCGCCCATCATCGACAGCGACTGTGTTTCATCGCCTATCATGGCAAAACCGTACCAGTCGGTGTGGGGCGTATCGGGCCAGGACCAGTCGATCAGGCCGGTCTGGCGCTTGAGTTCGCCCAGTGCCGAATATCGACGAATACCGCGGAGGTAGCTGGTCATGGCCGTGCGATAGAACGTGTAGAGTCGCCCCGTATCCGGGTGGAAGGTCGGCGGCGTGGCGGGATTGTGCAGGCCGCAGGTGTAGAGGACCTGTGGAATCCAGGCTTCTGAGCCGTCCTCGAGTTGCAGCGCAAAGAAGGTCTGGTAGCCGGGGTTGGCTTTTAGGTATTCGATAACGGCTTTTTTCTCGGCAGCACGACGACGCGGTGTTTCCTTCATGATAAGATCGCCCCATTTGTCGAGCAGGACCTTGTCTTCACCCACAAGGGGCATATCGCGCTGGACTTTCTCAAGCATTTCGCCGTTTAGGCCCATAGTGGTATGAAAGCCGTCGGCAGGATTGGTCCGGACTATGGCAAGCCCCTTCCAGATCGTCGGGGCGTGATCGCGAAGGGACAAACCCGCCAGTTTTTTTGATTTCCACAGGAGCTTTCCGTCGGTGTCGAGGCAGTAGACGCGCATGTCCTCGGAGGCGAAAATAATCTTTTGCATATCTTCCGACAATGACGCCGGCGTAAGGATCATATAGCCGGTCTTAAAGGTCCATTCGGATTTGCCGGTCAGAGCGTCGACGGCGTGAAATGTCCCGGCCCGGTCGCCGAAGAAGACTCTTGTGCCGTCGCAGGCAGGCGACGTCCATACGCCCGCATTGGTTCGGTACTTCCATTGCACAGCACCATCGGAGGCGTTGGCGCAATAGAGATGCCCGGCATCGAAGCCCTCATCCGCACCGAAGTAGACCCTGCCGTCGTGGTAGCAGGCCGAATGCCCTATGGGACCCGGTACGTTTACTCGCCAGACGGTCCCACCGTCGGCGATATCCAGGGCATACATATTGCCCCCAAACGTACCGACAAAACATTTACCCTCGGCAATGATCGCTTCAACGCGCGAGGCGATCATCTCACCATGGAAATCGCGAAACCACTTGCGCTCAAAGGGGCCCTTGATAACCGCCGAAGTATGACCGCTTCGCTGGTAGTCGTTGTGCAATGTGGGCCATGTGTCATTTGCGGCGAGGACCTTTGCATCCGGTGCTGCAACTGCCACAAGGACAGCAGCGATTGTTAAGAGCGTTTGCATCGCAGGGCCACACTTATTCATCATCAGGACCATTTTACCTGGGAAAGCCCCTTCAGCATGGATCGACGTGAAATAGGATTGCTGCGTTCCATGTCGTTCTCCTCAAGGAAAGACCCGATCTACTCAGGGATGACTGCTTTCGAGCCAGTGGAAGGCCATTATCGCGAAGTCTTTGAAGTCTACGTTGCAGTCGCCGTTTATGTCGCCTGCTACTATCGTTTCACACGGTGGGGCTGCGAAGTATGATTTGCTTGCCTGGCTCGTTCCGGCGTAGGCGCCCATGTTTCTGATCCCACCGTTGGGGAAGGGTTCGAATGCGATTGGGTCGGCCATATTTCCGGCGTCGATACATGGGCTCGTTGAATCGTCGAGCACCCAGGTGCGCAAGTTGAGGTCCGCTCTGCCTGCCTGGGATCTTAGATGATAGTCGCCGTTGTCGGGGTCGACGAAGTACGCCTCGGCGTTGATATTGCCTGCTCCCACCCAGGGCATCGCCACGTTGGAATGGTCGATATTGATGAGGGGGTCGGGGTCAGCGAAATCGGATTTTACGGGTTCTGCGGCGATTATGATGGAATTTGTTACGAAGTATTCAATGACTCCGGACGTGGAGTATTTGAAATAGGAATGTATGCCGACATCGCTGACGTCGCGTCCGGTGTCGGTGCTTACGATGGTGGTGTTGTCAATATAGACGTGCAGGTTTGCGTTAGTGTTACCGTCTTTGGCCGTAACACCGGTGCCATTGTTAATGATGAGCACATGGTCCAGTGTCACGGGGCCGCCGCCGTTGACGCTGACGCCTTTGTCGTAGAAATCGCGGATGATGAAGTCTTCGACGAGTACGGTCGAGCCCATTGTATCGATTGCGTCGTCGTCACCGTCTGCGATTACTCCTCGTCGCAGCTCGATTTTCTGTCCGGAATTCTGTCCCCGCAGATAGATGCCGTCGTTATCGTCATTGCCGAACATCTCGGTGATGAAGCTGTCCTCGAAGAGCAATGCGGTGGACTGTATTTCGGGTCCCATGACGGATCGTGCCAGATGACAGTTGGTAAAGGTCAAGTCGGATTCCTTCGAGTACATGATCTTTCCATAGTTGTCGGTGACCGAGCAGTAGCGAAAGACTGCGTGCGTGTTGTCGCAGTTGATAACGAGTCCTGCGCCGGTGTGGCCTGCGCCGGGCGAACGTCCTGCGACAGTAATGTTGGTGTAACGGAATATGGACGGCCCCCCGTCCTGCAGGTTTATTCGTCCCCATCCCCTGTCCGGGTCGAAAGCGGTGAATGTGACGGGTTCTTCGGCAGTCCCAAGCGACTCAACAGTACCTCTAACGTCGATATCGGTTCCGCCGGTACCGGAGCTTACGCCTTCGAGGAGGACAAGCGTGCCCGGCTGTATGGTCAAAGTATGGTCGGTGGGCACGCGCAGGTCACCGGTAACGTGGACTATTCCGCTCCAGGTGGTGGTGCCGCCAGCTAATTCGCCCGATACGTCGGTAACGGGTTGCCCTTGGAGCCCAGAGAGGTGTCTGCCGGCCTGCATCTGGTTGACACTCGCGGTCAGGTTGAAATCTCCGGTGCCGGTAACTTTTACCAGCGCGGTTCCGAGGCCGTTGTACAGTACGACCGTATCGGTGGAGAGATTGACCGCCGGATTATCCACTGAAAGGGTAGCGACGGCATCCCAGATACCACGTTCGACACTCCCTTTGCTGTCAACGATCTCAACGCGTACGAGAAGACCGACGCCGCTGAGATAGGTGCTGCGAACGGTCAGCCTAACGTGGAGAGGTCCGAGTTCGCTGGAGGCGCCGGCGGCCGTAGATGCCAGGACCACCAACGATATCAGAAGTATCGCCTTATTCTTCAGTCTTGTCGAGAGCACAAAATCTCCTCTATAAAAAAAGCAAACGCTCCTGCAGACTTCGAGTCCCATAGTACCAGAATTTCATCTCAAATTCAACAAATTTCCGCCAGGTTCATCAATAGCATATCCGCAAGACCCGGCTTTTTGGCTTGATTTGTGGCTCTTGAAAACGTATGAAATGCACCTATCCGTATCTCAAAGCCGACGGCAGAGTCAATTTCGTTGATCTAAGGGCACTGGCAGACAGATGGCTAAACTCCCTGCCCCCCGATTGGCCCCCCGAACAACCCAAAAACCGGGGCAGTTACCTATTTGGTACACAGTGCCCGTACATTTTCAGCACAAAGGGCTGCGCGCATAACCTCCCTGTACAGCTTTGCCGGTTGAGATTTCATTCTGTCGCGGTCTTATCCCTTTAGGGTCCAGCCGTCGCGGTACTTGCGGCTCAGGAGAGCGTCGGCCTTGGCGCTGTTCGTAACGCGACCCGCAGCACCGTCGTATTCGATTTTCTTGCCGACACGATAGGCCACAAGACCCAACAGCATCTGCTCAATCAGGTTGCCGCTGTACTCGAAATCGCACGAGGTCTTCAGGTCGCCCTTGCAGGCATCGGTCCATTCCTTCTGGAAATGGCCCAACGGCTCGAGAATCTCGTCCTTCGGCCGCCGATTGTAATAAGTCATATCGGCGTCGTTGCCGTAAGGCAGCAGCACACGCGAATCGAAATCGGCAATCAGGAAACCCTTCGTCCCCTTGAACATCACGCCGTGTCCGATCCTGTTCAAATCAATATACCCCTTCGGCGATCGCGGCATCGCACCGCCCTGACACCATGTAAGACCGATCGGTCCACGCCAGTCATTGGCCGGAAGTTCGACAGTCGCTTCCATTTTGACCGGTGTAACTTCCGGGTTGAACGGATCGCCCGTGGCGACCGCCGAGGTCGGAAGGCCCGCATCGATCGCGTTCCACGCAAGGTCCATAGTATGGCTGCCCATATCCCCGATCTGCCCGCTGCCGAAGTCCCAGTACATATTCCACTTGAGGCAATTGGCGCCCGGCCCGCCGGCAAAGTACTCCGGATTGTACGGATGCCATGGTGCAGGCCCAATCCACAGATCGTAGTGCAGGTTCTTCGGCGGCTCACCCTTCGCCGGCAGATAACCGGGCTTGCGAATCTGACGATTGCCCCACGCATACACATGTTTCAACTCACCGACTGCGCCGTCGATAATCAGCTCACGCACACGGTTGAAGTTCTCTTTGGCGTGCCGCTGCGTCCCCACCTGCGTAGCTAATTTGTTCTTCTTTGTCAGATAGTTCGCCCGGACAAGGCGTGCCTCGGCCACCGTGTTGGCAAGCGGCTTCTCGCAGTAGATGTGCAGCCCGCGATTCAACGCCCAGTTGGCGACAAAAGCGTGCGTGTGATCCGTCGTGCAGCAGATCACCGCGTCGAGGTCCTTCTGGTCGAGGCACTTCCGCCAGTCCACGTAGTGTTTGGCCTTGGGGAATTTCCTGGCGGCGCTGGCTATGTGCTCCTCGTCCACGTCACAGAGCGCAACCACGTTTTCGTTCGCGATCGCGCCGAAGTGCGCAAGCGCCCGGCCCCATGTGCCGATCAGCGCGATATTGAGCTTGTTGCTGGGTGCGTTGGCGCCGAACAATGTGCCGCTGGGCAAAATGAGTAATCCCATTCCCGTAGCCGCGGTCGATTTAAGAAACTGCCGTCGTTGAATCCTCGTCGCCGTCATTGTCTTCTCCTTTATTAAGGTTCCAAATTATTTGCTGCCAAGCCGTAAACCTTAAGTTTACACATCAGGGCAATGGAATTCAAGTGAACAAGCGAAAAAATCGCTTCGGCGGACGCCAAATCCTTGAGAAACAGTCGGAAAGATTGAAATTCAATGACAGAATTGCCGCCATACTCACCGATGAGGGTATATACGTGCTCAACGTGATAGACCGACTTTCAAAGGAAATTTCTGTTTATTTGCGGGGGATTGCTGTATATTGTGGCTGTTGCATTGTTGCGTGGTTTTTTTCTGAGGTTATGCGTCCATGAAAAAGATTGAAGTGATGGGGCTGCAGGGTATTGGGGAGATACAGACCGGTGACGACCTGCCGCAGATTGTTATTGATGCGGCCCAGGCGGAAGGAGTCGGCATCGGCGAGAAGGATATCATCGTCGTGACAAGCAAGATCGTCTCCAAGGCTATGGGGCTCGTTGTCGAGATCGACAGCGTCAAGCCGTCGGCGAGGGCTTTGCGCCTCGCCGAAAAGACCGGCAAAGATCCACGCCTGCTGCAGATGATCTGGAATATGGGTCATGAGATTCTGGCTATGGTGCCGATCAGCGGTATGGTCGTCGATTCGATCATGCAGGAGACGCGCCGTGTTGAAGACAGTAAAGCGCTGTGCCGCAAGGAAGGCGCCATGTGCATTACGCGCGATCCTCAGGGCCGCATCTACACACAGGAATCCGGTATCGACGGCAGCAATCACCCGCACGGGGTTGTCAGCGTTCCGCCGCCTGATCCGGATGAAGCCGCCCAGGCTATCCGCGAGCAGATCGCCGCCAACACCGGAAAGAATGTTGCCGTTATTATCGCAGATACCGAACTGGTGGGCATGGGAACGCTGGATGTCGCCATCGGCTCGTCGGGTATTGACCCACGTCCCAACCTGTTCGGGCAGACGGACAGTTTCGACAAGCCCAAGTTCGGCGGTATGGACATCGTCTCGCACGAGTTGACCTGTGCGGCGGCGCTTCTGTTCGGGCAGCTCACCAACGCCATTTGCGCTTGCATCATCCGCGGCTATCAATACGAGTTCAATGAAACCGCCAACATCGCCAACACGCTCTGGGCCCACACCGGCGACGGCCAGATGAAGAGGCTTCTTAGAGACTCTATCCGCTGTACCGGCCACCTCAAACCCTGGCCGAAACGACTTATCATGCACATCGCCTCGAAACTCATCTGACGTAAATAACGCCAATTCCTAAAAAACATTGCGCTTGGGTGGCAGCCTTTTCGGCGCAGCCGAAAGGGATGGCTAAATCGTTGGCAAACCATCCCTTTGCTCCGCTGTGCTTCGCAAAAGGCTGCCACCCTTTCAGGCTAGACATGTACCAATCGAAGATTGTCATTTCCTGTCGCCAACAATTTGAAAGTTGGCCCCACTAATAAGACAAAATTATTCTTTTTTATTGGAGGGGTGGAGGGGGTACGGCTTTTCCGAGTAGTTGTGCTTGTTGTGCCGCTGCGTCGTAGGCGCCGTAGAACGGTATGTTGCCGTCGAGCCAGATGTTCAGACGCTGTTCGTCTTCGGCGGACAGGTCAACGTGCGGGGCGTGGGTGGCGTCGCAGATAATCTTAGTCAGGGGGCTGACATCGGCGCCGATTCGGCCGGGCCTGGTGATTATTGGGGTAATTGTCGCCCCACCCCATTCGTACCATCGGATGAATGGCTTGAGACTCATATAGGATTTGGTAAACGTCCCCTGCGGTTTGGCCGTCAAGTCAAGGGGGCTCTTATCGGGGCCCATCGAACCGTCGTGGCAGCGGACGCAATTGTCGTCCAGTACCGGCTGGACGAGTAAGGGATAGCTGAAGGGCTTTGTCCCTTCGGGCCCCGGCTGGATGATTGACGGCAACCTTCTTATCGCTGTGGGCCTCGCCGGCAGGTCCGCCGTCTTGCCTCGCCGCTCGTGACAACCCACACAGCCGCGACGCTCGCCGGGCTGAAGGTAGGTGATGCTCCGCATGCTCTGGACCGCCCTGCCCCGTTCGTCCACCGCCTGGAAGTAAAGCGGCTTTCGGGCAGGCGCGCGAAAATATGCCGAGCCATCCGATTCAACCGGGACCGTACCCAGCATCATGCGCGCGCTTTCGGCGTTGGCATGGCCGATACGCGGCTGATTGACGATGTGCGTGGACTCCTTGGGCAGGATCTGGAAGATTCGCAGCGCAGTGATCCGGCGGGATTGCGGCAGCGGAAAGTGACTTTCGTAAATACTGGAGACGAAAAACTCCCCTTCATCGCCGAGCGTCGGATCAAGTTCGGTCGGCACAACGGGCGGCACAGGTCGAGGCGACAGAGGAATCGGATACATGCAGGAGATATCGTCGTCGGCGTAGAGCAGTTCGAGATTTCCGAAGCGATCAAAATAATACAAGCCCGTCTTCGTGTCGTCGTTTACCCCGGGACCCATGCCGGGCAACGGGTCGGGGCTGAAGGAAACAAGGAAATAATCCTCCGACAGCGGCCAGGGACTGTGGTAGTATGTTTTCGGCCAACCCGGCGCTTCGGGGAAACACACCTCGGGCGTAAGCACCTCGATCGAGTCGAATCGGTCCTGGCCGCTTTTTTCATCCAGGCCCACCTTGGCCGGATCAAGCAGAATCAGCGACCCGCCCACATCGGCATGATGGGCGCCTGCCAGAAATGCAATCTTGGTCGATCCCGGCACAGCCTTGGGCTGATAGCAGGCGTTGATGCGCATCGTATAATTGCCGAACAATGCGACGGGGTTTGTGCCGTCGGGATTGGTGATCCACAGCCCGTGGAAATTCGCCGCGGAGCGATCCACATAATCCCAGCGAATATAAACGATTCGGCCGTCGTTTAAGACGCTCGGATGCCACTCATTTGTTTCATGGAATGACAGCGTTTGAATATTCGCGCCGTCGGCATCCATCCGGTGAAGGTTATATGACGACAGCGGCTCCCACGGATTGTTGCACCGACAAAAACCCCCGCGCCGCGATGACATAAACGCAATCTGCCCCTCGGGCAATGGACACGGATCAAAATCGTCATAAGGCCCGGAGGTCAGTTGCGTAATCTCTTCGCCGTTGACATCCACTGAGTAAATATGAAAGCCGTTGCGATCGCTGTAGTTGGTCTTTGACCGAGACCGACGGGCAAAGGCAAAGTAAATGGTTTGCCCATCGTACGACAGCGACAACGTGGTATAATTACCCTTCGGCAATCTGCCCTTAACAAGGTCGACTATCTCAAGCGACCGACCCGGCTCCTTCAGAATATACACTCCCCCACCTGCGATATCGGCGTAGTCATAATAGTAACCGTTATACTCATGAAGCATTTGACAGATAAACCGCCGACGCTTGAGGAACACAATTCGCATGGAGGCTATCAGTGGATTCTTCAGCGCAATCTCGCGGGTCAGCATGCGAACCCTGAAATAGAGTGATGACCGTGCCTGGTCGTCATTTACATTCAGTCGGTCTCTTTCGGTCTGGAGAGTCGCCAGTCTCATTAGCTGGGCTTCAAGGTCCGGTGCCGAGGGCATGTCGAGCAGCTCAGTCAGCAGACGTTGAGTCCGCTTGCAAGCGTCGTCAATCGCCGCCAAGTCCGAAGGTTTTCGGTTTTTTCTTTGTTCCTGCGCCCTCCAGTCGGCCTGGACCATCACACACAGATCGTCGGTGATTCGCAAGTCCGCCGGCGCCGCCGACACCCCGGGGCAGAGGACAAGGGCGCAGACGTTTACTAAAGCTGCATACAGGCGGTAGCCGATGGCCATAATCTTTCGACTCCTGACTTAATCGATTTCGACAAGACATATATCATTGTAACGTTTCAGCGGGGCGATGTAAAGCTTGTCAATCCACGTGGGAAGATTTATCAAAAAAACAAGTGAATCAAAGGCCGAATGTTGTTACGATCACTATGCTTATTATGATCAGGGCTTCTGCAAAATTGCGATTTGGCATGCATTACTTTAGAAAATCATTTGTTCGATTTTCTTATATAATCACATAATGTCTTATCCTCATATGACTTAGCTCTAAGAAAAGAAAAAAGCCCTTGTCGTTTCTGTTTTCCAAAAACATGTCAAATCGCAATTTTGCAGAACTCGTTATTATTACCTTTGGCTGCGGCGTTGGTGAACTGAGATATGTTGTGGATTGCTGGCGGATCGATTATAACCATTATCGGCCACACAGCAGCCTGGACTACATGGCCCCGGCGGCGTTCGCAGCGACGTGTCTTGAGCAAGGCTCCGCTCCGCTACGCCTTGCTCAAGACAAGCAGAGTGAATGTGAAATACTCTCATAACAACTGGTACATAAAAAGGGGGCAGGCCAGGGTTTCAGGGTTGGTTGTTGTTTTTCTTTTCTAATTCTTATTAGGATTTAATACAATTGGGACAGTTTTGCCCTGCTTGACAACATCACAATCTGTGGTAGAGTATTCTTTCTGTCATTTATTGAGTTTAATGTCTGAATGGTTGTGCCTCTTAAGAACAAAATCAAAGGCTTTGCACGCTCACAAGGCGCTGACTTGGTCGGAGTCGCCGGGGTAGAAGTCTACTCCGATTATCTGGCCGAGGTTCGGGAACGCTCCAAGGAAACCGCAGCACAGCTGGAAGATTATATGGTTCCTCCATGCGACACATCATTTTTCGAACGTCTTTCACAGCCTCGAGAAACATTGCCGGATGCCCAGGCAATAATCATAATTGGTGTGGGTGCTTACGACAGAAATGCAGTTTATACGAACCCGCGGCAACAACTCCGTGGCAAAATCGCACGGACTTACAGTTGCTATCCCGTGGTCAGGCAAATAGCCCGGAAAGTTGCCGATTTTATTGAAGAAAGTGGATACAAAGCAGTTCCAGGGCAAAACGTTCCTTTGAAGTTCGTGGCCGATCGCATTGGACTCGGTGCTTATGGCAAGAACGGACTTTTACTGACAGAACAATGTGGTTCATATGTTGGGTTCCGAAGTGTTGTCACTGACATGCCTATTGCCCCTGACAGATTCGAAAAAATGACACCGCCCTGTGATGACTGTGAGGTCTGTCTCCAGGCCTGCCCGACTCGCGCCTTGTATGCTCCTTATAAAGTGAATCCGAGGCTTTGTATTAACCCTCTCACCCGAAAACAGAAATATATACAACCGGAACTTCGTGTGAAGATGCAGAACTGGATATGTGGATGTGATATCTGCCAAGAGGTGTGTCCAGTTAATAGAAAACTCGTTGTTCGGGACGTTGATCCTCGTTCCGGTTTCGACTCACTGCATCATGCCAGCCACAAGTATCTTGACAACATCGAGATAAATCCTCTTCTCACAGATATCCTCGGCGAAGCATACCCTGATGTGATTAGGAGAAATGCATCAATCGCATTGGCAAATATAGGCAAAGGAAGGGTGGAAGCTTTGGAAGCACTGAAGACATCCCTCCCTGGCACAAAGGGCGAGTTAAGGCAGTATTATCTTTGGGCAATCAGCACCTTACAGGATACAGAAATTGCTGGGATTGATTCGAGTACTTGCCAAGAGCGCTGAAAGAGGCTCTCCACAGGAGCAACGGATTATGCAGGAAATTGGTGCACTTTGGTGCACCGCCTGTTTTTGCCAAGAAACCAGTTGACACCCTGTGTAGGAAGTCGTTACATTACCACGACTTAGAGTACAAGCGCCCGTAGCTCAGTTGGATAGAGCAACGGATTTCTAATCCGTAGGTCGCAGGTTCGAGTCCTGCCGGGCGTGATTTGTAAGCCCTTATTACAAAAGGGCTTACGTCACTACTCTATCTTTGTGTTTTGCCCAAAAAAGGGTGGTGATCCGGAATGATCCGGAAAACGCAGATCACCAGCAGGGAAATTTACTGTTTTTCCGAATCCGTTGCTCCTGTTGGCATATCTGAAATGAGCAGATCACTAAGGGTGAAATTGAGTACGGTTTGGTTGGTGATGAGAGCATGGGTGAGGGTGATCCGCTATATCGGGCTGCTCACTTGGGACCTGAGCAGTGGAACAACA
>SDBS01005029.1_pt1 | contig 12947 bp, 13 predicted proteins | sample 2277091 | NCBI WGS metagenome assembly SDBS01 (sample SAMN10404972, study PRJNA504765) | marine sediment metagenome | isolation source: marine sediment core GS10_PC15, 163 cmbsf | place: Arctic Ocean: Southern Knipovich Ridge | collected 2010 | reverse complement strand
GGATGTTGATTCCAGCCAGTATGAGAAAACCAGGTTTCTCCTCCGGCCGGGTCATGCCGATTACACCGCTTACATCAAGTACGGCGGCCGCAACGATTTCCGGGGCGGGGGCAGATTCTCCGGTAGAATCACCGCTACCTTCGTCATGGCCGGAGCAATCGCCAAAAAACTGCTCAGCACGATTGGCATTGAGGTTCTGGCACATACCGTTGAACTCGGCGGCATCAGAGCCCAGCCCAGGGGGCTGGACGAAATAAGGACCACACTAGCACAGGACCCTCTCAAATGCGCCGACCCCGAAGCTGCCAAAGAGATGCTTCAGGTGATTGAGCAGGCCAGAGCGGAAGGAGACAGCGTTGGCGGTATCATAGAAGGCACCGCACTCAATGTTCCTGCCGGCCTGGGCCAGCCCGTCTTTGACACGCTGGAGGGAGACCTGTCCAAAGCCCTCTTTGCCATCCCGGCCGTCAAGGGGATTGAATTCGGCTCGGGCTTCTCCGCCGCCCAGAAAAGAGGCTCGGAGAATAACGACCCGTTTGTTATCAAGAACGGCAAAATAGCAACCACCACCAATAACGCCGGTGGCATCCTCGGTGGCATCAGCAACGGCATGCCGGTAGTGGTCAGGGTTGCTGTCAAGCCAACCCCCTCTATCGCCAGGAAACAGCAGACAGTCGACATCGAAAAGATGGAGAGCGCCACTCTGGAAATCAAGGGACGGCACGATGCCTGTATTGTCCCCAGAGCGGTGCCCGTTGTCGAGTCAATGCTGGCGGTAACCCTGTGCGATTTTGCTATCAGGGCAGGAATTATCCCAAGAGTAGTAGATTAAGAATGAGGACAATAAAGCGACGCATTATGCCCATTCTGCTAACAGTCCTTGGTAGCTTGAGAGTAGGTAAGGATTATGACTATTATTAGCTATCCATGGATAAAATTGCTTGTGGCAATAATAGCAGCGATTGTTGTTGGTCTTATATCAAGTTCATGGGGTTGGGGTGTAGCAACATTTCTCATTGCTATGTTTCTTTTCGTTTGGGTAGCAGATTGGGTCTTTAGGAGCCCTATCAAGGGTAAGGTAGAAGTGACTGACGAATTAGAAGAACTCTTAGAAAAACTACAACGGATTGGTAATATAAAGAGTATGTTACCACTTAGCCAGCGTGATTGGTGCAACAGTTTGGGTCTCTTTGTACAATTTAGAGCAACACGGAACCTTTCCAGAGTACAAGCGGGAGGTAAATATCACTCACAAGTAGATGCTTATGAGGAAGGTGAATCTATTGACACCGGACTTGAATGGAAAGTCCAGAAATACAACCCAGGCGACTGGCAAAAGTTAGTTGACCCGACATATGAACTTGCAATGTGGTTACTAGAACACGACGGTGTCCCTGAGGAGTATGTGGATTCTCTTAATAAATCTACTGAAATATTTAAGAGGGAAGGGTACCTTAAACTCCCTCGTAAGAAGGCAGCTAGTCATAAACTTCCACCCTAAGACTTCTTAAATAGGAGAAAAGGCTAACAACGATAGGTTGGAGGAAAGTCCCTGTAGCCGTAAACAGGAGTTATCCCGGAGGTAATAAAATGAGCCTGGAAGAGCTGCGAAAGCAGATAGATGAAGCCGACGCCATGATAGTCAAGCTCATCGCTGAGAGGATGCGGATTGCCGAACAGGTAGGCGAGGAGAAAAAGAAACAGGGGCAACAGATTGAGGATGTCACCAGAGAAAAGAAGGTCCTGGAAAATGTCAGGAATACTGCCCGGAAAGAAAACATCAGCCAGGAAGGCATAGAAAGCATTTACCGTCAGATAGTAACCATGTCCAAGAGCGTGGAAGGAATGCTGGTCGCTTTTCAGGGCGAAATTGGCGCCTACAGCGAGGAAGCTGCCTTTCACTTCTTCGGACCATCAATCCACGTCAAGCCCTGTGAAACCCTGGACGATGTCTTCAAGACCGTCGAGCAGGATGAGGCACAGTATGGCATCGTGCCTGTTGAGAACTCGATTGAAGGCAGTATTAGCCGCACGTATGACCTGCTTCTGGAATCAAGTCTGCGGGTATGCGGCGAAACCGAACTCCGCGTTATCCACTGCCTGATAGCCAGTCCGGGGGCAAAACTCGACTCAATAAAGAGGGTCTATTCGCACCCCCAGGCTCTGGGGCAATGCCGTTCTTTCCTCAAGCACCTGGACTGCGAATTAATCCCCACCTACGATACTGCCGGCAGCGTCAAAATGATAAAGGAAAAGGGGATAACCGACGGCGCTGCCATCGCCGGCACCAGAGCCGCCGAAATCTACGGCATGAAGATAATCGCCCAGGAAATAGAGGACAACCCGAACAACTCCACCAGGTTCTTTATCCTTTCCCAGCATGATTCAACGCCATCGGGCAACGACAAAACCTCGATAGTCTTTTCCGTAAGGCATAAACCCGGGGCACTCTATGATTTTCTTAAAGAACTCGCCAGCAGCAAGATTAACCTGACCAAGATAGAGTCGCGGCCAACCAGGGAAAGGCCCTGGGAGTATAACTTCTACCTCGACTTCGAAGGCCACCGCGAAGACAAAATCTGCCGGGAGGCTCTGGAACGCCTGGAAGAGAACTCGCTATTCGTCAAAGTACTCGGTTCGTATCCCAGAGCAGCCTGATGATACACTGCGGAGTTAGCTGATGAAAGTAGCTATAGTTGGCGGTTCCGGAAAAATGGGGCAGTGGTTCGCCCGTTTCCTGTTAAACGAGGGCAATCAGGTCCTGATAATCGGCAGAAACGAAGAAAAGCTGCTGCCCGTAAAGCAGCAACTGGGCGTTGAGATTGCCACCAGTATGGAAACGGTTACGCAGGCTGACGTGATTATCATATCAGTGCCCATAGATGGTTTTGAGCAGGTCGTCAAACAGATTGCCCCACACACACGTTCGGAGCAGATTATCGTAGATATTACCTCCGTCAAGGTTCACCCGGTAGCAACCATGCACCAGCACATCAAAAAAGGGGTGGTGCTGGGTACTCATCCGGTGTTTGGTCCCGGTGCCAGAAGCCTCTCAAACCAGAACTTCGTGCTCACACCCACCAGCGACGAGGAAACATCCCTCGCCCAAAAAGCCGAGCAGTACCTGGCAGAACGGGGCGCCAGGGTTACCCTGATAACCCCGGAGGAGCACGATGAAATGATGGCCGTCGTCCTCGGGCTTTCCCATTTTATTACCATCGTCGCCGGTGACACCCTGGTCAGTCTCGATAAGTTCCCACAGATGAAGGAAATCGGCGGCACCACCTATAGAGCCTTATTGACACTGATTGAAAGCGTGTTCTCCGAAGACCCCGAGTTATATGCCTCTCTACAGATGAACCTGCCCGGCATGGCAGAGATTGAAACACTCTTCCAGAAGAGCGCAAAAACGTGGGGCGACCTGGTGAAGAACCGGGACCGGCAGGAATTCGTCAAGAGAATGAGCGCCCTGAGAGATAAACTGGAAAAGGATGACCCTGATTTCGGCCGGGCTTACGAAAATATGTACCGGCTCCTGGAATCATAAGAAAGCTACTCAAGGCCTTGCCTTCCCCTCAATGAACGCCCTGACCTCATCGTCACTCACGGAACGACCGCTGAAGGTACCGGCATCCTGAATGGCTATCCACAAAGCCGCTTCCGCTATCTCCTCGGGTGTCTTCATGCCCTTAAGCACCTCATCGCTCAGGTTCCTGTTGCGGAAGATAAACTTGAAGCCGTCGGTCGCCACACCACCTGCTGGGTAGAGGTCGTTAACTGCGATGTTGTGTTCCTTCACCTCCTGGGCCAACCCCCAGCAGAAAAGCTCTATCCCTGCCTTGGTTATGCTGTAACACACCTCCCCCGGAGGCGCCTTCCGCTTGGCGGCGATGGATGTCATACAGATAATGCTGCCGCTGCGCTGTGCTATCATTGTCGGCAGCACCGCCCTGGTGCAGATGAAGGTACCGCGCAGATTAACCCGCATCATCAGGTCCCAGCGCTTTATCGGTAAATCGATTATCATGGAATTAAGGTTGGCGGCCGCGTCGTTAACCAGAATGTCTATCCGCCCGAACTCATCCAGAGTCTGCTGCGCCATTCGCGTCACGTCCTCGTCGACCGTGATGTCGGTCCTGATGGGCAACGCCCGACCTCCCAGGGCACGAATCTCGTCGGCGGTCTGGTGTATCGTGCCCGGGAGCTTGTTCTCACCTTCCTTCTCGGTACGGGCAACCACCGCCACGGCAGCGCCCTCCCGCGCAAAGGCCAGGCAGATTTCCTTACCAATACCCCGACTGCCCCCGGTGACTATCGCCACCTTTCCATCAAGCTTCATGTTTAACACCTCTTAGTAGACTCTAACAATGCTAGAATTTAGCAGATAGGTTCTCTCCCGTCAAGCTCGTGAATTGAATGAAGAGACTCTGGTCTTCCCGTGGGCTGTTTTACAGTAACGCAAAAGGAATGATTGGTGATTCTAATGTGGCGTTCGTTGAGGATATGATTGATATGGTGGCAGGTGAATGTAGTTTCATATTTGAGTGTGGATAGTGGTGGGGATAAGAATGTGTGGTTGGATAATGTATTATATGCTGAACGCTATTTCTTACGTACGGTGGAACTGCCGGACACCTTAATATCACGTATCGTGGGCTCACCCGCATACTCGAGCCTTGAAGCCCCACTCAGGTCCAGAGCCAGCTCCCCACAGCACCGGCCACACATCGCCCTGCTGGCCCCCTTAAGATTTACATCCGCGTCATTAATGTTAAAACCAGCCAGGTCCAGCCTGCTGGCACCCCAGCCACTGAGAACCACGTTGTTCGCCGAACCGCTCAAGTGAGCAGTGCTGGCTCCCGAGAGAGTAAACTCGGCGTTACCCAGTTTCACATTACCGTTAACTCTACCAGCCCCCGATATCTCAAATTTACTGTTGCCGGCCTCCATATCTATCTCCAGATTGCTGGCACCGGAGACGTTAACATCAAGATCTTCTTCGGAACTGAATCCTTTTACCGTGCCTCTTGCTGCCCCGGATAGACGCAGTTTCCTGAGGACAGGCATGGTAATCCTTGCTTCCCGAGGTGTCCTCGAGGAAAAGCGATGTGATTTCGCCGATATTTTCACTGTGCTTCCCGACCTCGTAATATCAAGATAATCAAACATTCTTGCCCCGGCGGTTACACTAACCTGGTATGAATCCGAATGAGTAACCTCTACCCTGAAGGCACTGCCGACCTCAACGTTGGTAAAATCACTGAAATCAAACTCCCTGGTAACCACTCCGCCGTCATCGCCTGGCGACTTTGCCGCTATCGTCATCGCCCTTCCCAGCTTCTTCTCCACCCGCTCCGTCATCCTCCCAATCCACTTCTCTGTCCGCCGCACCGCCTCATCGGCTTTCCCGGTACCTATCTGGGTAGATTCTTCGGCTATTCTCCTCAGAATATCCCCGGCCTCTTCAATGTCCCTCTTTATCTTCTCTTTAGCCTCTTCAGCTTCTCTCCTGAGGTCGTCGATATCCCCCACCGCCTCTTTCGCAACCTCTTTAGCTTCCTGGGCAATTTCCTTAGCAGCCTCTCGAGCCTCTTTGGCAGCTTCTTTAACCGCCTCTTTAGCTTCTTTAGCAGCTTCTTTGGCCTCTCTGGCGGCCTCTTCAGCTTCTCTTTTGATTTCGTCTCTATTTCCCATCCGAATAATCTCCCCAGTATTACTGATTATTCTCTGGTAACCCTACGGCCTATTCAGTTTAGTGTCTCATGCAGAATGTTGTCAATTGTTTCCGGAGTCATTATCGAGTTACACTTTGAGGGGGTAAGAGGTAGTCCCCTCATCAGGGACCGTAGTCAAGGAGCTTAGGTCCAGAACGAAAGGTACGGGTACTGCTTGAAAGTACCTCCACTGGCAGTGCGAACATTGTTCCCCGCAACTGCCCCCAATATCTGTCCGACGGTTACCACTGATTTGATTATGTTCTTCATTCCATTATCTCCTTTTTTTCACTCTGATTCCAGTTTGCACCCCTGAGGTTGTTCTAAGACTGAGTCTTCCCTCAGGGGGTTTATCTGGTTGGCAGGATACTAGGTGGCAAACGAAAGGTGTGGGAACCGCTGGTAAGTATTGCCACTGGCGGTGTCAACACCATCGCCCACTATTAGACCCAGTATCTGACCGATTGTTGCCGTTAACTTGATCAGGTTCGTCATGTCATTACCTCCTTTCTTTCACTATGATTCCAGTTTACACCCCTGAGGTTAAGGCAAGATTACAATTTGCCCTCAAAGGTTAAGAGGAGGTTACAGGCTGGTAACAAAAAGGTTACAATCTGAACGCGAGAAGTCGGTAACGGGGGAACTCCCCAGGTAATAGAAGGAAATCCCGTTGGCCATTGTTCCCGGGCTACTCTGGTTTTGCCAGGAGATAGCCAACGCCGGTTCTGGTAAGAATAAGCTGGGGGTGGCTGGGGTCGGTCTCAATCTTTTCCCGCAGACGCCGGATATGAACCTTGAGACTATCGGTCACCCCGGGATAGTCATCACCCCAGACTGCCTCGGCAACACTTGAGTGGGTAACCGCACGACCGGCATTCTTCATCAGGTGGCTGAGGATATGACTCTCCGTGACGGTGAGGTTAATCTCTTTCCCGCTGTAATTGAGTGTACCGCTGGTAACATCAAGGCGCAACGGACCGTAATCTAATGGCTCTTCTTCTGGAGGATCCTGTCGGCGAATTAGAGCCTTCACCCGCGCCAGTAACTCCAGTTGTCGAAAGGGCTTAAGTATGTAGTCGTCAGCCCCCCACTCCAACCCCTTAACCACATCCGCCTCCTCCGACCTTACCGTCAGGATAATCGTCGGCACACTTGAGAATAGGCGCATCTGTCGCAGTACCTCAAAACCACTGATATCAGGCAGTCCCAGATCAAGGATGACAATATCCGGCGCCGCACTCTCCACCAGTTCCACTCCCTTTTCGCCAAGACGGGTAGACACTACCTCAGCCTCAGGCCAGCGTATCTGAAAAGCGAGGGAAATCGCATCTACAATCTCACGGTCATCCTCAATCAGCAGAACCTTCATCGGTTGCCTCCTGTTCAGTATCTTCCGGTTGTTGCTCGGCGACGGCTAAAGGTATCGAGAAACCAAAGGTTGAGCCTTTGCCCACCTTACTCTTTACCCATATCTCGCCACCGTGAAGCCCCACCAGGTATTTGCTCAGTGCCAGGCCCAGCCCCAACCCACTGAGGTGCTCCCGGTCACTTATCAGCCGGTAATAGGGCTGGAAGAGCCGTTGCTGCTCCTCTTCAGGAATACCCCGGCCAGTATCCCTAACCTCCACTACCAGAGACGCATCCTTCTCTGCGGCGCTCAGGGTAATCTTGCCTCCTTCCGGGGTAAATTTGGAGGCATTAATTAGAAGATTAAGCACCACCTGCTGCAGGCGTTCCTCATCCGCCCAGACAGAAGGCAGGGACGGTGGCAGCTTCACTTGCAGGGACTGGCCGTTACCTTTGACAACTGTGGCCATCTCGTCGGCTAACCTTCGCAACAATCGGAGAGCGTCCACCCGTGTGTGGTTTAACTGCAACCTGCCGATTTCCACCCTGGCCAGGTCAAGCAACTCATCAATCCTCCTGCTCAGATTAGCGGCGCCGCGGTAGATATTCGTGGCAATACTTGCCCAGGGTTCCTCGTGGAGTTCACTAACCAGTAATTCACTTGAAGATAGCACCGGTGTCAGCGGGGTCTTTAGCTCGTGTACCAGTGCTCGAGTAAACTCAATTCTTCGCTCTATTTCCGTTTCCAACTCTTTGCGCACACTCTTCTCTTCCGCGTAAAGCTCTTCCAGTTTCTCCTGCGTGCGCTCAAGCTCGGTGATGTCCATGGATTGCCCCACGGCAGCCCGGCTACCCCGATATTCAACGGATGCAACTCCTTCCAGCATCCACCTTATGTCACCGTCTCTGGTCATAATCCGGTACCTGTAAGGCGTGGTACGCTCCCCTTTTAGCATCGCTATCGCGTTCTCCCTGACTACCTCCCTGTCCTCGGGGAGGACAAGCCTCATCGGGTCGGTGCCTAATAGGTCGTCTGGATTGTTGCCCGTCACTGCACGAAAATTCTCATTGACGAACTCAAACTTGCCATCAATAACCATAAAGAGACCGATAGGCGTGCTATTGCGGAGAATATCTAATATTTCCGCCCTTTCCTGCCTCTCCCTACTCTCCGATACTTCCAGCTCAGTAGCCCGCCGGCGCAGCTCTGCCAGTTCCTGTAATAGTTGCTTCTTGGTTTTCCGCTCGTCCTTCATCTTGTCCACCAGACAAATTCTACTGCGACAGCTCGTTTAGCGTCAAATTGTATGCTAGTGGTAATACTGGCACCACGAGTCCTGTCATTCCTGATTTCTTCCTCAAGATTAATCCTCATCGCACCAATTCTACCAGTGCCTCTTGATACGCGGGTCAAAAGTCACAAAGAACAGCGCCGCCGCCGCAAGCGCTGAATAAAAAATGGCCGCCGTAAGGTCTACTGTGCGCCGCACCACCATAAACACAGTAATAACTACGACTACAATCAGGAAATACTTATTCTTTAGTATTGTGACCCACTTCTTCATCTCTGATTTCCCATTATCTATCTCCGTATGCCACTTGTCAATATGGTCAGGCAGGACAGAAGTCGGGAAGTAGAGACGGCACCAGCTCGTTTACCCGTGCCAACTAGCCCCACCTTGGGCAAACATGCTAATATTGATACTGTCTCGCTCTTGAAACGTATCTGCATTAAATGGTGAATCACTGTATTGTCTACCACGCCCGTAACTGGAAAGAAGGGGAAGATCTTTTACGGGTGGTGGCTGGTTCTGGCTGCCGCCCTGATGCATTGGTATGGTGCCGGAGTCTGGTTCTACGGCTTCAGCGTAGTTTTCAAATCCATCCTCGGTGAGTTCGGTTGGTCAAGAGCAGTAACCGCCGGGGCCTTTTCCCTGGCAAGACTCGAGGGTGGCCTCGAAGGACCCTTTGTCGGCTGGCTTATCGACCGAATAGGCCCCCGAAAACTGGCATTCTTTGGCGCCATTATTGCTGGCCTCGGTTACGTACTGCTTGCCAGGATAAACTCTCTGGTGGCACTCTATGTATTGTTCGGTGGTGTCATTGCCTTCGGATATAATGCCGGCTTCAGTCACGCAGGTACTGCCGCCGTGGCTAACTGGTTCGTCAAGAAGCGGGGCCGGGCATTGGGACTCTACACCCTTGGGGCCGGGGTCGGCGGCGCTACAATCGTCCCTCTGATTGGCTGGCTTATCTCCCAGTATGACTGGCGAGTCACTGTCGCCGTCACTGGTCTGGGAATGTGGGTCATTGTTATCCCTCTGTGCTCTTTCCTGAGGCATAAGCCGGAGCAATACGGCTACTTGCCTGACGGCGAAACACCACCTGAAGAGCAGACCTTCCCGGAAGACAGTACAACTCCGCAGGTATCATCCTCTGAAATAGAAGTTGAATCCAGTCCCGGTGAGGTCAACTTCACCTGGAGAGAAGCTCTGGGCACAACCTCCTTCTGGCTGCTTCTCCTTGGAGCAGGTGCCAGGTCAATGGGAATGACCTCGGTAGTATTGCATGAAGTCGCCTACCTGACTGACATCGGCATCTCGGAAGTGGCGGCCGCTGTAGCCCTGGGGACGATGGTGGCAATAAGCATCCCCGGCAGGATAGTCTTTGGCTGGCTGGGAGACCGCTTCGACAAGAGATTCGTACTGATGGCAACCTATGTGCTCCAGGCCGTTGGTGTTCTTATACTAGCCCATGTGAAAACCATCGAGCAGGTATATATTTTCCTGGTGGTCTTCGGGCTCGGCTATGGCGGAGCTATTCCGGTCTATATCACCATGCGGGGAGAGTACTTCGGTCGAAAAGCCTTCGCCACCATTGGGGGAATAATGCAGATGTTCCTGATAATACCGACCGTGGTCGGACCGATATTCGCCGGCTACGTCTACGATGTGACCGGAAGCTACTACAACGCATTTATCCTCTTTGCCCTGCTTTACATTGTCGGGGCTGGAGTTATCGCCTTCGCCAAACGCCCTACCAGGAAACCGTCACTGCCAACCCAGGGGTTTAACACTCAATAAGAGACACCAAACCACTAATGGGACAATGGTAATGCAAACTGTGCTGAAGCGCTGAGGCAAGGAGTGTCCCAGAGGAAATCAGGAGCATGCCGCGCTACAATCGGATTCTCAACACACAAAGATAGTAGGGCCAGCTTACCTAGAATTTGCCCACCGGGCACACTGAGAGGCAGGTGCCACAGCAACCGTATGACGCACAACGAAAGACGTTCTTCCACCCCTTACCGTCCAACGCCTTGCTCGGACAACGCTTGACGCACTCCAGGCAGCCCTTGCAGTCCTCGTAGTAAAGAGGCCCCACCGGCTCTCCTGCCGGCAGCTCCTTATCGGTAATAATCGCCGTAACCCAGATTCGCGGCCCGTACTCCGGCGTCAGAATGGAACAGTTCAATCCCATCTGCCCCATGCCCGCCAGATACATCGCCGGCGTGAAGTAAAAAGCCGCCGTCTTGAAGCGCGCCTCCTGTTTGAAGGGAGCAAACTAAAAGGCTTTGTAGCCCTCCTGATGCAGCTTCCAGTTAATCTTGTAGCCTATCTTGACCACTTCGTTGGACAGCATCGCCTGCTCTTCGTTGATGAAGTAACGCTCAGCACCCGCCGGCGGCTTATCCATATCCCTTTGCGAACGGCCGGCATCTTCAGACGCCTGTCTGGAGACCTCCGCCATCGATGGCCTGGCTACTGTCGCGAAAAGCTCAGGACTGTTCGGCATCCCAACGATTATCACCGACTTCGCATCAGGCACAAACCTGCCTGGTTGAGGCTTCTCGGGAAATTCCTTGAAAGCTTCCGCCGCCGCCACTCCGTAGATATCAGCACCAAGTTCTCGCGCAAAGGCCTCCAGTTCCTTCCCTTCCTTGATAAGCTCGGCTTTTCCACGTACACCCATTTTCTCTCGCTCACTGATTGCCATAGCTGACCCTCCTCATTCTAACTCTTCATTATCACCAACCGGTGATCACCCCACCCCACTTCTATGTTACAGCAGTCCCGCACCTACCGTCAAGCACCTCCCCATTGCACGCAGCACGCTTTGTTGCTACAATATCACTGACTGCAACTTCAGACTCTACCAGCCAGAGATACAGGAGGACCAGATGAGAGTAAAAGACAAGGTTGCCATTGTTACCGGCGGTGCCAAAGGACTTGGCAAGGGTTCTGTCATGTGTCTTGCCAGGGAAGGTGCCGATATTGCCATTATTGATATTGACATTGATAATGCCCAAAAGACGGTCAGTGAGGTCAAATCACTCGGCCGCAAAGCACTGGTCGTAGAAGCCGATGTTACTGACAACGACCAGATAGTAAAGGCCGTTCAGGATGTCCTCGACTTCTTCGGCAGAATAGACATTCTGGTCAACAACGCCGGCGGTTACCCGTTGGACCTGATGCAGGGCACCATTGCCATCATTGACCGCACCGAGGAGGAGTGGGACGGCAATTACGAACTCAACCTCAAGTCCCAGGTTCTCATGTGCCGTGCCGTAGTACCCCACCTCGTTAAACAAAAGAGCGGCAAGGTAGTCAACATCGCCTCCGCCAGCGCCCGAACGCCTTCAATGATGTTGGTATGCTACGCCACCGCCAAGGCTGGCGTCGTCCATTACACCAGACTGCTGGCAAGAGAGCTCGCTAAGGATAACATCAACGTCAACTGCGTCTGTCCCGGGATTATCTACACCCCGCTCTGGGAAAAGGCCGCCGCCAAACTCATGGAAGTCCTCCAGATGAAGGACATGACCCCTCGTGAGTTCTTCGAGAGAACCTTAATACCCGGTGTACCTCTGGGCAGAGAGCAGACCCCGGAAGATATCGGCAACGCCGTCCTCTTTCTTGCCTCCGATGAGGCTAAAAATATCACCGGACACACCCTTGATGTTGACGGCGGCAGTGCCTTCGTCTAGATAGGAAACAAAAATGGCGGAAAAATATAACGCTCAGGAAATTGAAAAGAAGTGGCAGCAGAAATGGGCTGATGACAAACTCTATGAAGTCAGCGAAGACAGCCCCAGGCCCAAGTACTACGCCCTGACCATGTTCCCCTATACCTCGGGGGACCTGCATATCGGACACTGGTACACCATGGCTCCCTCGGATGTGCGGGCCAGATTCAAGCGGCTGCAGGGCTACAACGTCCTGCACCCCATGGGCTTCGATTCCTTCGGTCTTAATGCTGAAAATGCCGCTATCAACCACGGTATTCATCCTCACACCTGGACAATGCAGAGCATTGACAAAATGCGCCGTCAGCTCAAGAGCATCGGTGCTATTTATGACTGGAACCGCGAGGTCAACACCTGCATGCCTGATTACTATAAATGGACACAGTGGCTCTTTTTGCAGTTATACCACCATGACCTGGCTTATCGCGGCAAAGCCCCGGTCAACTGGTGCCCCAAGTGCCAGACAGTGCTGGCTAACGAACAGGTCATCAACGGCCACTGCGAACGCTGTGATACCGCCGTTATCCAGCGCGACCTCGAGCAGTGGTTCTTACGCATCACCAAATATGCCGATGAGATGCTGCAGTACGATGGCATTGACTGGCCGGAGCAAATCAAGGCGATGCAGCGCAACTGGATTGGCAAGAGTACCGGCACCGAAATATCCTTTGCTCTTGACCACCCCGAAGTGGAGGAAAAGGAAATCAGGGTGTTCACCACCCGCCCCGACACCACCTTCGGCGTTACCTTCATGGTTCTCGGCCCAGAGCACCCCCTGGTTCCCCAACTCACCACGCCCGATAGAAAAGCTGAGGTCGAGGACTATATCCCCCGCGCGCGAATGGCGACCGAGATAGAGC
>SDBS01005028.1_pt1 | contig 12947 bp, 8 predicted proteins | sample 2277091 | NCBI WGS metagenome assembly SDBS01 (sample SAMN10404972, study PRJNA504765) | marine sediment metagenome | isolation source: marine sediment core GS10_PC15, 163 cmbsf | place: Arctic Ocean: Southern Knipovich Ridge | collected 2010 | reverse complement strand
CACAAATAATCCATGAAAAAAGAATACGGCTCCCACAAATAAAGCGATGAGAATATATGACAGGGAATAGAATTCTTTAAGAGGGACGGTGAGAGTTATCAGCCTTCCGGACCGGGAAATAAGCATTACTGCCCGGGCGCCGATCTCCCGTGAATCAGTCACAACCTCAAGTTCATCAACAGAAGATATTGGATGGATGTCAATGGCGACGAGAGTATCATGAACCATAAATACGCTATCAAGTTTTGTGTTGATTATTCTTTCAAACACCAGTCTTCTAGAATCACTGACATGAAACTCCAAATCACTGGTTGTATTGAAGCCAGCTCTTTCTGCCAATTGGTAAATTCCGGCCAAACCAAGTAGAAATAGCATGGCGTCGAAAATGAGGGTTCTTCTAATTTTTGGATTTAAGAAAGACATTGATTGTCTTAAAAAGATAAATATTATGGGTTAAAGTACAAAATAATTAGCGGGTTGGCAAAAAGTTTCCTTTTTTAGGCATAATAAAATAGGCATCCGATGCGCGCACTCACCGAATGCCTATGGACCTATGGGTGGGTCTTGTGGGAGGAGGATTTGACATATATGTTGTCCATCTTAAAGATGGACTACATATTGCGACATTTATACATGGACGACATCCTGCTATATCTTAAAAGTTATTCCGGCCAGAAATTTTTCTGATTTTACAGACTCGGAAGTGCCTGATGGTGTATAAAAATCAGAACTGGATTTATTCCATTTTCCCAGTGTATAACTCAGATTTAAGACTGCATGTTTATCTATACTATAGCCTATACCTGCGCTGATATACTTGCGATCAAGGATTTCATTGGCGTTAATGAGTGGAGAAGGCACAACTCTATATCCGGCGCGGAGTTGGAGGCCGGTTCCCGGTACCCGGAGTTCACCGCCGGCTGCCCAACCAAAGGTGGCTCTGAATGATGTTGAGAAAAATCGGTTATCGTCCAAAAGACTTTGATAATCGTCTGTAAAGGATCTTCCTTCAGGAATGTCAAACTCCACCTGTGTCCAGTCCCGGTAATTAAATGACCCGGCAAAAGTAAATGGACCCATATCAAGAGAAATACCACCGGAAAACTTAAATGGATATTTAATGGCATATTCCCATTCTCCACTACCAAGATCAGCTTCCGAGCCACTACCATCATCAAAATATAAAACATCTGTACTGGAGTAAGTTTCATAGACAATCATTGAATGTGGTAACTCAACGGTTAGTCCTGCCCGTAAATCATCGCTCAAATGAAGCATGGTGCCGACTTTTATGCCCCATCCTCTGAATTTAGAGGTTATTTTGTCATAGACTTCATAAGCGTCATAATCTGCCGGATATTGGTTATAATTGTTATCCACATCATCCTGAAAAAAGTCCAGCATATATTGATTTTTACCTGAGAAATAATCGAATGTTAATCCTATCGCAAGATTAGGGGAAAGTTGCAATCCGCCACCAAGTGACCAGGCTCCCAGATTACCATCCTGACGTATTTCTTCCGTTCTCTGGACATTTTTTGAGAAAGGATAGAAGGCAACATTACCTTCATCATCCTCAAGATCGAAGCCAAGATCAATGCTATCCTGACTAAAACCACTGAAAGAAAGGTATTCGTCATAATTTTTAAACCGGTTGTAACCAAAAGCAATAACAAAACTCCCTCTGTCTGTAGGAAATTTATATGCAAGACCCAAAGAATGTAGTTTTGTAAAACTGCGATCATCAAATATCGTCGATCCAACATAGGTCGCTGCATTATTGTACTTTAGATGATAAATACTACCGTCGATTTCACTTGTTTCCAATTGCGTCAAACCAGCTGGATTCCAATATATAGCACTATAGTCATTGGCGACACCAACAAAAGCATTGCCCATCGATTGTGCTTTAATTCCAACACCACTCTCATCGTGGAGAAAATAAACTGCTTCCTGAGGTGTTTGGGCAATTGATCCTGTTATCATAAATCCAATGGTGAGTATTTGTTTTATCAATGTGTTCATTTTGTCCTCCTTTCATTCATTCTGTCAATTCTTCAGCGTCGTCTTGACTTGCTGGAACCGTTGCTGGATTTTGAAGATCCACTTGAGCGACTAGACCCGGATGAGACCGAGCGAGCAGGTGACGAACTCCTGGAGCCTGAACTGGACCTGGTAACTCTGGGTGTGCTGCTGGATCTGGATCTGCTGCTCCCGGAAGAGCTTGAACGTGTAACCGATGATTTTCTTGATCCGGAGCTGGATCTGGTTACTTTGGAAGTATTGCTGGAACGACTGCCGCTGGATGAACGGGTCCGTGAAACAGAAGGTTTTCTACTCGTTTCCCTGGAGATGCTTGTCGAGGAAGACCGTTTTCGAGTGGGAGAAGAACTATATCCAGAGCCAGAATTACTTCCGTAAGACCGACGCGTACTGTAGGTTTTTCTTGTTTCAGATCCGTTACTTCTGCGAGACAGCTTTGTATTATCTCCTGTACCTGAATCGTTTGAACGTCTTTTTATTTCCTGTCGTTTATAAGTCCGGTTTTCCGGAGGTGGATTATTATTCCGTCTCTTTGATGATGAGATTCGTCGATTATATCTGCTACCAGGATTTCCATCATCAGCAGAAATAGTTCTGCGAACAACCTGTTTGTTTCCGTCTGATCCGCTTCCACGACGTTTTAAAGTCGTTCTGCTTGCAATTGCCCTATCCGACCTTCTCCCAAAGTCTCTTCTTTTCAACGGTTTTGGTGTATAAGCATATCCGGGTCCTGAATGTCCGCCGTAGTATGGTATTGGATGATAAACAGGATAGTGAACAGGATACCAATAGGGCGGATAATAGACTGGTGGATAGCATACATAGACCGGTGGGGTATAATACACTGGCGGATAATAGAAGGGTTCATAATAAACGGGTCCATAGTAGTAGCCGAAGTAGAATTGGAAGCCCGGTTCAAAATACCAGGCGTCATAAGGATCAAAATAAAAATGACCTGGGTGATAATATCGATTTATATAAACATGACGATAGACCACCACGTCATTTTCATAAATTTCCTCTTGTACTGGTTCACCCTCATAACCATAAACTTCCTCGACCGGCTCAACCTGTACGGCCCCAAAACGGGTATAACAACTTGTCATAGTGATGAGCAGTGCGAGGAATATGGCGCTTTTGAGTAATTTTTGTTTAAACATTTTTACACCTCATGCTTTGGTCTACTATATATATGTACAATTTTCGTACCACATTTGTGTAAAAATGGATAAATATCTGTTAAATAAGGAGTTGTGCAGAGAATTGAAGGATAAAATTGTGGTAAACTTTTGAAATAATGTAAACTATGTATGCAGCAAATGTATACGTTGTTTACATATTTTTGGAGTCGATCTCATATCTGGTCAGTTTTTTATGCAAACCTGGACGACTTAATTTTAATTTTTCCGCCGCACGAAGAATATTACCCTTCGTTTCCTGAAGGGTTTGAATAATCAGTTTTTTTTCCAAATCTTCAACCTGATCTTTGAGTGAATCACCTGAAGAGAGACTCTTCTCGTTATAGACCACGGAGTGGAATCTTGGAGAAAGTAATTCGATAGTGATAGACGAATTTTCATCCGCAAGTGTTAAAAACCGCTCTATCTCATTTTCTAGTTCCCGAATATTTCCGGGATAAGCAGCTTTAACTAATAGATTTAAAACATCCGGATCAATACCGGTCACGTTCTTTTTAATTTTTTTCACATATTTTCGGATAAAATGATCGACCAGATCAGGGATATCCTCACGCCTTTCCCGAAGAGGAGGGAGTTGAATGGGGAATACATTTAAACGGTAATAGAGATCCTGCCGAAATCTTCCGGAAGCTACCTCTTCTTCCAGAATTTTATTGGTAGCGGCTATGATCCGCACGTCGACAGTAATTGTTTTAGTTCCACCGACTGCTTTAAATTCTCCTTCCTGTAAAATACGGAGAAGTCTCAACTGTAGGGCTGGGGATGTATCGGCGACTTCATCCAAAAAAACTGTCCCCTTATCAGCCAGTTCAAAAATTCCTTTTCTGTCAGAGATCGCCCCGGTGAAGGCACCGCGAACATGGCCAAACAACTCACTTTCCAGAAGCGAATCAGGCAAGGCACCACAATTTTGCGCTATGAAATTTTGAGTGTTTCGATCACTGTTAAAATGAATTGCTTTGGCCAGGAGTTCTTTTCCAGTACCGGTTTCACCCAGGAGGAGAACCGTGGTAGGTGTGTTAATCACTTTACTTGTCAATTTGAATACGTCGAGCATTTTGGGACTGTGTCCTATGATGCCTTTAAAATCGTATCCCTCCTGAATATTCTGCCTCAGATATATATTTTCCCGCTGCAATTGTTTATTGGCTTTTTGCAATTCCTCGGTCAGTTGTTTGTTTTTTCTTTGAAGATCGTAGTGCTCGACCGCACGTTGAACGATGAGTCTCAATTCCTCCGGTTCCCAGGGTTTTGAGATATAATAATAGATTTGTCCTTTGTTAACAGCATCAATTGAGGCCTGAATGTCTGCGTAAGCCGTAATGAGAATTCTGATAATGTCGGGCTGAATTGGAAGAGACTTAGCGAGGAATTCAACCCCGGTCATGCCGGGCATTCGCTGATCGGCAAGCACTACAGCGAAGACATTCATTTTTAGTAATCCTAATCCTTCTTCACCATTGGATGAAGTGTAAACTTTGTAATCATCTTTCAATTGTCTCTCAAGGGCATTTAAAATTTCAACCTGATCATCGACGACCAGGATTTTTTCTTTTTTCATGATTTATTATTCCTGACTATTAGGCGGTAATCGTAGAGACGTAACATGCTGCGTCTCTACAGTATATATACCGTAACGTACTCGAACCAGATAGAGTCGATCAATTTAAATCATTTTTCTTACCCAGAAAGGGTAAAATCAGGGTAAATGTACTCCCCTTATCTATCTTGCTTTCAACTTCAATACGACCATTATGATTTTTAATTATGGAATAGGATATGCTTAGACCAAGACCAGTCCCTTTTCCCACATCTTTTGTGGTAAAGAACGGGTCAAAAATTTTGCTTAGTATTTTTGCCGGAATACCGGATCCCGTATCCGAAATATGGACGTAGAGATTAATATCGTCCTCTTCCGTTTTAATTATAATTGTACCTTCTCCCTCAATTGCTTGAGCAGCATTGGACAGAAGATTTAAAAATACCTGGTTGATCTGACCTGGATTACATTCAATCAGACGATTGGCCTTAAAATCCTTTTTAACTTTTATGCGGTGCTTCAGTTCAGGATTGAGGATCATCAAACTGCTCTCAATTCCTTGATGAATGTCGACTTCTTTCCACTGCGCCTGATCGAGATGGGAAAATTTACGCAGATTATCTACCAAATTTTTTACCATCTGACTTCCGTGAATTGTGTCATCTATCAAATTTTTTAAATCAGGAAGAATCGATTCGATCTTTATATTTTTCGCTTCCTCAGAATTAATAAATTTTGGATCCAGACTAAGCGTAAATTTTTCGATTTTATCTGTATATGATTTTAATTGTTTGACATTTGCGTAGATAAATGCTATCGGATTGTTTAATTCATGGGAAATACCGGCGACCAACTGACCGAGGGAGGCCATTTTTTCTGAATGTATAAGTTGTGCCTGGGTGTTTTTTAGCTCATCATATAATTTTTGTAAATCCTGATTTTTTGAATCTAAAACAGCATTCGTAACTTCCAATTCTTTCAGATACTTCTCCCTCACCTCGGCTTCGGTCAATTTTTTAATCATTTCTGTAGAACGTTTGATATATTCGTTGTTCTCAATTGCAATCGCCATCTGGTTTCCCAATGACTCAAACAGTTCAATATCTTCACCAGTCAGTGGAGAAATATCCCTATCTGTTCCAATTGACAATATACCTAATAGATTGTCATTTCTTTCAATCGAGATCAGGATGACTGAAGAAAGTAATTCAAAATATGGTTGAAATTCTTTTAAATCGGAATATTGAAGATGATTATTCTCGAGTAAAGAAAGAATCAAATCAGATCGGTTTGAAAGACTGTTTAATTCATCTGAAGAGATGGATAATCCCTGAGAAGCGGGTTGAATAAAAGTCTTTTTTTTATGATCCATTGGAATTATCGCAACTTTATCAAATTCTGTATTTTGGGAAATATTATTGATTACCGTCTGATATAATTTTTGGTCATCGTGGATGTTAACAATCTGGTTACTAAGATTAATCAGCACCATTCGATATCTCTCACGAATTAAGCGTAACCGATATAAGCGTTCAGAGTTAACGAAAAATATAGCTACAAACACTATTGTGAGCAGATCTATGATCGAGAGAATATAAATAAGTCCGAGTTTTTTTAAAGCAGTGATAGATATAAGCGCGAGAAGAAAAAAACCAATCAGATACCCGCTGGCTGTACCGGCACTCCATTTGTATCGACGTGATCCTAAGCGTACAAACAAAAATATCAAGGCAAAAAACAATAAAGTCAGCAGGACCTGATACCAAAATGTTGACTGGCCCATCAAAAAATTTATATGTTGTCCTGATTGAATAAATGCCCGAGAAACCAGGGGATATTCATAGAACGTATATGAATTTCCTGCTGTGAGGTTTTTTTCTTCAAGAACCTTTCCGGAAGGAAAATAGATACGGGCATCAATTGAATTGACCGTATCTAAACCGAAGTGAACTATGGGTTCATTTAATGAATAATAACCTGAGCCTGCTGAGATTTCTCGCGAACCAAGAAGATTTTTCTCCTCTCCCAGAAAACCAGCACGATAAATTTCAATGCACGACCCGATAGCATCCATATTTGAGCGGATTCCAATTAATTTTATTTTTATATAATTATCATTATCGAGAATATTCCGATAGAACTGACTGGATGTATTTTTATTCGCAATAAAGATGTCAATATCGCCATCGAGATCGAAATCAGCATAGGCAACACCTTTACTCTGATCACTCGTAGTATTTATTTTTGTTTCATCCACATCCCTGATCTTAATAAAGGTACCATCCTTATTATTTATATAAAGATTGTTTGGGCCTGTATTGGTAATGTAAATATCCTGAAACCCATCATTGTTAAAGTCGGTAATCACACCACCCATTGATACTTCAGCATTATTATCCATGGTATCAAATTTTGTTTCTACAAACACCCAGAGAGAATCTCCAGCTACAGTTTGGTTTTGATAAAGATAATTCCTGCCACCGGATTGAGTAACAAGCATATCAAAATCAGCATCATTATCAATGTCAGCAAAGGTAACAGAAATACTTTTTAGTGAGTCTGTTAAAGTGGGCAGAGCCAGCAGAATTCTTTTAAATTGTCCGTCACCGATATTTCGGTAAAAAAGGTCAGGAAGTTTATACCGGCAAATATACAAGTCCTGATCGCCATCACGATCCACATCACTAAAGGAGGCACCTCGTGAGGGACCGGTCGATTGTAACCCTGAGTACTTCGTTATATCGATAAATGAACCATTTCCTGTATTTTGCAACATCCGGTTGCTCTGATGTTCGTCTGTAATAAAAAGATCGGGGAAGCGGTCATTATCAATATCGGCACTGAAACAACCGTTTGCATAGATCGGTGGAAAAATTTCCACATACTCGGTAATATTTTCAAACTGAAACTGGCCATTATTTCTGTAAACCGCCGTAGAAATTCCCCATCCGGTCATAATAACATCCCCATCCCCATCATTATCGATATCGATGATGATCGCTCCATTCTTCCGATCGTGAACAGTTCTACCAGATTCGAAATGATAGACACCTTCCGGTCGTAAATTGCCGGAAAGTGCAGTAATCTGAGTAACATCTTTGAAGGGTCTGTAAGCGCCACTATTGACAAGCAAATGATTATTACCCTCAAAACATGTGAGATAAATGTCAGGCAGGCCATCAGCGTTGAGGTCACGAAAAGCAACTCCGCTTCCACCAATTATATCAGAAACATAATCTTTGGACTGGTTAACCCGAAAAAAATCTGTTATTCGAACAGTTTGTTCTGATTGAGCAACCAGATCACTAAAGATCAATAGAGAGATAAAGATAACTACAAAACGGTTTTGAAATTTTAATAAATCTGTCATGGAATTCTCGGTATATTCACCGGAAAAGGTAAAAAAAAACGGTGTAAATGTGAAATAAATATTGTAATCTATCGTTCCATTGAAAGAATGATAAATAATTATTAAATTAAGAAATATCTTTGTGTTCTTCGCGGATTATGCTATTACCGCCAAAAATTTTGTTATTTTAGCAAAAATTCACGATGAAACAGATTCAGAGACCGGATTTAGATTAATAACCCACCCCCTCTTTCCCCCTCCCTAATCAGATTCGGGAGGGGGATTAAAGGGGGAGAGTTAGCAATATTAACTATAATTTAGAATATATATAGATGCATTTAAATAATTCTTCTTCTCCGGTTCCGGAAAAAGTCCGGAATCTTAAATTTATATCCCTCATTTCAAATTATATAAAAAACCTTAAATCGGATGGTCAAAAGGTTAGATTGTATATCCAGGCTGGATTTCTGCTTCTTTTATTTTTTTTATATGCAATTCTTTGGCAAATGGACGTACTTGCTCTTAAACATTTTATCTATAGTCCATATAATAAAGTTGCTGATATAAAAATGCTCATGTTTTTTACTGATATCTCTGAATTTGCCCTTTGGACCTTGATTATTTTGGTTGTTCTATCTGTTATAATAAAGAATTTTTGGTGTCGATATCTTTGTCCTTATGGTGCTCTTCTGGGCTTTTTTAGCATGTTCAGTCCTGTTAAAGTAACACGGAACAAAGAGACCTGCACCGATTGTCAAGAATGCACGCAAGCTTGTCCTCATTTGATAAAAGTTCATACACATAATAGAGTGATCTCTGATGAATGTACCGGTTGTGCATTATGTGTGGATGCCTGTCCGGAAGAAAATACTCTGGAATTTAAAGTCACGAAAAAATCCAAGCCGATTCCCACCTGGGCCTTTGGATTAACTGTGGTATTGATATTTATTCTGGGTACGACACTTGCTAGATTTACAGGTCATTGGCAAAACAGTATAACCGATCAGGAATATCAAAGGCGGGTACAAGAAATCCATAAACCTGTCTACGATCACAACCGTGGAGATGTACCGGAATACGATAAGGATGAATAATTGAATTTTTATCAAAAGCTTTCTCCGTTATACGATGACATGATTAATTTTTCCCATCGTCTGGAGACAGAAAAAGGTGTATTTGAAAATATATTAAAAAACCATCCTGCTAAAACTACCCTCGATGCTGGTTGTGGCTCGGGATTTCATACAATACTTCTTTCGCAACTTGACCTGAATGTTACTGGAATTGATAATTCTGATAGCATGCTAAAACTGGCCAAAAAAAATTCAAGAAAATATAAAGTGAGTCCTTCTTTTGTAAAAGGGGACTTTTTATCTCTCAATGTGAATTTACAGAACAGTTTTGATGCCGTTTTTTGTCTGGGGAACAGTTTTGTACATCTTCTGACTGAAGACGATCAAATTCAAACATTGTTGAATTTCCGAGGTTGCCTGAAAAAGCATGGTTATCTTTGCCTGCAAATTGTCAACTATGATAAAATATTAAAAAATAAACAAAATGTATTAGCTGTAAGGGAAGTAAATAACCAGAGAATTACCCGGTTATATTCCTTTAATCAAAATACAATTACCTTCACCATAAAAGTGGAAACGGAGAAAGATTGTAAAGAATTTTCCACTGAACTGTATCCCATGCAGTCTGATGAGATCCAATCACACCTTCAAAAAACCGGATTTAGTAAAATACATCTTTATGGTGATCTTAAGTTGAATCCTTACGAACAGTTTGAATCTGAGAATATATGCCTCTTCTGTTACGTTGATAGTTGAAATAAAAGCTACTATAATTGATCCTCCATATTTAAAAATGGTAGTGTCAAAAGTTGCATAAAAGAATAAACTCGTTTAAGTCAATAAATATCAAATAATTACTCTATGTATTCTGCCTGCCCAGTTAAGTCTGGCGGAGCCAGAATGCACGGGTGATTATTTATTATACTACCTTGAAAATCCAAAGGAGATAATATTTGAGAAAGTATTTTTTCGTTTTGGTTTCTTTTTTAGCGGTGTTACTCACCCTTTATGGATGTACGAGTACAAATGAAAAAGAAATAGCCTCAGATACGAGAATTATTTCGCTTGCACCACATATCACGGAAATAATCTATGCTCTGAATGCTCAGGATCAGCTGGTTGCGGTGACTGACTTTTGTCAATATCCGGAAGAAGCCGCATCTAAGGAAAAAATTGGTGGTTTGCTGGATCCAAATATTGAAAAAATAATTACCCTGAAACCAACCCATCTGTTTGGTCTGCCTTCACATGAAAAGCTCAGTCGGGACCTGGAAAAATTTGGCCTGATTATCATGATGATATCAAACGAAAATATTCCGGATGTCTTGTATTCGATCAATAAAATCGGAGAAATGATTAATCGCGCAGAGCAAGCGACCCATCTAATCGACCGAATAAATTATACCCTTGATTCTTTGCGGGAGAATAAAATAAATAAAAACATCCCGGCAGTTCTGATGATCGGTCGGGAAAAAGGAACTCTGCAAAATATAACTGTCGCTGGAAGTAACACCTATTTAGATGAATTATGGAAAATTGTTGGTGGAGAGAATTGTTATGCCGATCTGCCAACCCGATATGGAACGATCAGTCTGGAATCCCTGCTGTTGAGAGATCCTGAGGTGATCATTGAGTTTGATATGAAAAGGAAAAGAGGTGTATACCGTTCTGATATGTCCTCTGAATGGGACTTTCTCGATAATATAAAGGCGGTTAAACAGGGAAATGTTTTTGTGATCGGGGGAAATCATACTCTTATTCCCGGCCCGAGATTGGTATTGTTAGCTAAAGATTTTAGTAAAATAATAAATGCCGTCATGGCAAATCGTGAGTTGCCTTATGTTGCAAAGAAATAAAATTTTGATTTTGTCATCCCGAAGGGATCTTTGCAGTTGTTGATACGATTGCATACTTACAGGAAAAGAGTAGGCAAGCAAGTGCAAAGATTCCTCCGGAATGACAACAAAAGAATAATTAAAATCCTTTGCGTTTTAGCGGTTAGGCATATTTGATCAACACCAAGAACTTTAATTAATGAGTTTTTTTCAATAATTTGTATCTCATTAGTGTCTGGTTAAAAGTTAAATCATTATAAATTATCACCGGATTATCAATTGATATGGGGATGAGTTCGTAGATTTTGCTTTCGGCAACGACCTCACCCCTAACCTCCGCCAGAGGGCGGATCCGCCTACCGGCGTGACCTCTCCTGGTAGGAGAGGGGAACTGGGGATTTTGTTGTTATGCTGGAGATAAAGAATTTAAATTTTGCCTATGGGGAGAATTCTGTTCTCAGGGAGATCAATTTTTCCGTTGCTGCTGGTGAATTCATTTCTATCATTGGTCCAAACGGTGCGGGAAAATCTACTCTGATCAAAATAATGGATGGCATCCTAAATGCTGAACAGTCAGAAATTCTGCTTGAAGGCAAACCCATCAGTGATTTTTCCAGGAAAGAACTGGCACAGAGGATCGCCTACCTGCCTCAGGATAGTAAATTCGCTTTTGCTTATACTGTCAGGGAAGTCGTGATGATGGGGAGATTCCCCTATCTGAAAGGTGTTCTGACCTATACGGCGGAGGATCTTCAAATTGTGAGAGAAATGATGATTCTTATGGAAATCGAACAGTTCGCTGAACGTAGATTTAGTGAACTAAGCGGTGGAGAAAAACAGCGGGTGTTGATCGCCAGTGCTCTTGCTCAACAACCGAGAATTATTCTCCTGGATGAACCGACCAATGCTTTGGATTTACATCATCAGATAGCGATTTATCATATTTTGAAAAAATTACAAAAAGAGCAGAACTTAACGATTATTGTCGTTACGCATGACATTAATCTTGCCGCACAGTATTGCGAGCGTATTACATTGATGGGCCAGGGAATGATTATATGTGACGATGTGCCGAAAAAGGTACTGCAGTTCAATCTTCTCCAGGACACATTCGGGGTAAAAGTCTATATTGACATTAATCCATTAACAGATACTTTGTATATCTTACCATATGAATAATAGTACTTTAATGATACGTCCATTTCGCCTGGTGATAAGTGTTCTGATTCTTTTTACGATTCTTACCGCCGTACTCGCACCTTTGATAGGGACCAATAAATCTTCATTTTTGGAATTATTTTCTTCGGAGACCGGACAACAGATTTTCTTTGATTTAAGATTACCCCGGGTAGTCTTTGCATTTCTTGTCGGTTTTTCTCTGGCTATGATCGGTGTGGCTTTTCAGGCTTTATTGCAGAATGAGCTGGCAACCCCCTATACCCTTGGTGTCGCTTCAGGTGGCGCTTTGGGTGCGGTGATTGCCATAAAATCAGGTTTGATATTTACTGTTTTTGGATTTACAAATATCACATTTTTTTCTGTAGGGGGAAGTGTACTCACCATTTTGATCATTTATTTAATTGCAAAAAGCAGGGCAGGACTCTCATCAATAACCTTAATTCTGACCGGTGTTACGATCAGTTTATTATTTTCATCTCTGATTCTCTTTGTACATTACCTCGCTGACTTTACAGAAACTTACCGGATGATACGTTGGTTGATGGGCGGGCTGCAGGTAACCGGATGGTATTATTCGCTTGTTTTATTTCCCTTTGTATTTTTAACATTTTTTTATCTGTTTCGAAAGGCTGTTGCCCTGAATATCATCAGTTCCGGGGATGAAATGGCTTTAAGTAAGGGTGTCGATGTATTGCGCTTACAAAGAGGTGTTTTTCTAATCAGTTCAGT
>SDBS01005027.1_pt1 | contig 12948 bp, 10 predicted proteins | sample 2277091 | NCBI WGS metagenome assembly SDBS01 (sample SAMN10404972, study PRJNA504765) | marine sediment metagenome | isolation source: marine sediment core GS10_PC15, 163 cmbsf | place: Arctic Ocean: Southern Knipovich Ridge | collected 2010 | reverse complement strand
GATGTAGTCATTGTCTTCGGCATACATCATCCAGGCCAGAACCAACTGCTTTTCATTCATCAGGCAAACGGAAGAACCCGCCTGTTGTTTTGCGATGTTCAATGCCGGTATGAGGATCGCCATCAGCAGTGCTATAATAGCAATTACAACTAATAATTCAATTAAGGTGAAGGCCTTTTGCTTTTTCATCCTGTTGCCTCCGGAAAAAGCGTTTTTTTACGCCGTGTCTGCTTATCACATAAAATAATACCAGAAATCATCACCCGATTCCAAGCTTTTTTTGCAAATATATCCAGGTCCTTACAAATGAAATTGTGCGCAAAATGGCCATTCCAGTTTTTTTTGATTAAGATTTGACGTCAACTCATTTAATTGTATAATTTAACTATGTGCTTGGATTGGTGATCATCCGAATTCTGGGAGCATTGGATCAATGGTTTCAAAAGAAAAGGGAAGAAAGCGAGGGAAAGGCGAAGATGCCCCCGGACCGACGGTTTTTTTGAGTTGGTCGGGAGAACTAAGCAAATATGTTGCGTTGCTATTCCGATACTTTATGAATAAACTCTTCACTGATCCAGACATAACATTTATCTCGTGTGAAGACATAGAGATGGGACAGAAGTGGGCCGAGATATTATTCACACATCTGGAAGATGACAATCTTGGTATTGTTTTTGTAACTAAGGAAAACTTGACTGCTCCGTGGCTTCATTATGAATTTGGATCTCTTTCGAAAAAAAAAGCCTTCTCCAGGGTAACACCGGTGCTAATCGACTTGAACAGAAATGATGTTGTCGATACTCCCATAGGGCAGTTCCAATCTGCAATTTCTACCAAGAAAGAGAACATCCGTAAGCTAATGACAGAAATTCGTAAACGCACAAAAGCATCCATCAACTTGAAGACACTAAGCCATAGATTCAATAAGAACTGGGATGAGCTAAGAAGAGGTATTGAAGATGCCAAGAGAATCCATGCGGCAGATGTAAGAATTGACAGTGTGAATTACAAGACTATGCGACATCTTCTTGATACTTGCGAGAATTCTCACGAGGCAGTATTCTTCAATGTTCAAATGGATCTTGCAGAATGGTTTGATCCGAATATGCAGATACATCTTGCAATGCAAGACTCTGCAGGCAGATTCAAGCAACTTAAAATACTTTTGAAAAAGGTCGGCGTGGTTTCTGAGCGAAAGATATGGAGCAAGCGCAAAATCCCGCGACTTCGCAAGCACTTCGGAACGCCATCAAGTAGAGTGATGTTCGTCCCACAAGAGGAGAATGAACTGAAACGAGAAGTCACTGACGCGCAGAGTCCGTATTCTAAACTACTTCCTTTATCCCTCATCCATCTATTCATTGGTTGTCCTCTTGTGATCGTAACAATTGACCGTTTTTCGGATATTGTTAAGAAGGAGGAGTATCGAGATTTCTTTGTAAACAAGGAGTTTGCCGAGGCCTTGGGGCTACCACCTGACTTAGCCAACGAAGAGATGGGGCACGACGAAACATGCGAGAAGCTTAAGGGTGCTTTGAGCAGAATGAAAATCGAAGTGGGCAAGATAACCCCGAACATTGATTTTGCAGTCTTCCTCGATAAGCGAGGGAAGATTGGTAATGTCTGGGGTGGAAGCGTGGAATTGAAGAAGCACTGTATCGCGTATTTCCCGATAACCAGGACTCTCAGCAAGAAGAGAGGTCGCGACAACATCTTTGAATATAGATTGAAGAAGAAGCGCCATTATGTGAAATTGGAGCTTAGTGCAACTCATATAAAGAATGGAAGGACATATCTGAGAGCTCTGACAGCTTTCGCTGAGGTGATTATGCGAGAGGTGTTTTGCGAGGGAAATATGATGGAATCTAACCATGCGAATCTGCCGGAGGCTCGAAGAGCCGAGAAATTACATAAATCAGCAAACCCCGTAGTCCGTGCATTTCGAAATCGCAGCGTTTGGCATGGAAGGGATGTGGTCAGAAAAGTGAATCCTAAATACTGCCCATTTAATCTGCTGGCGGACTCAGGAGCCTTCACTAGTCTGCACGAACTGACGAAAGACTTTGATTAATTAAGATTGTTATAAGCATGGTCACATTTAGTATTATTCATAATGGATGCGATCCACTCGAATATGACGCTGTGACACTGCGTCAGGAGATCCAGTACCTATATAACCTTCAGTATGCACCCGAATCTGAAGCAGAGATAATAATATGCATGGGTTGTACGTTCTCACAGGAAAGGGAAGAAGATTTTATGAGAACCGTGGGTAAGGTCCTTACGACGTACAGATCCAGACTGGTTATTGTGTCCGGCTGCTATCTCTCGGAGTTTGTGATGAAAGAGGGAGTTTTCTTCATGAGGAGAAAGGACATCCCGGATGCGCTCGGGCACTTCTTAGAGGAAAGCAGCAATGAGACCACAGATCTGCCCAACTTTGGATGCCCTCCGCCTATTGTTGCTATATCAGAGGGATGCTATGGCGACTGTTCATTCTGCTCTGTCAAATCTGTCAGAGGTGTGCACAGGAGCAGAACTTTCGATGATATCATCGGGAATATCGAGGTTATTGTTGAGAATCACGATATGGTCCGCCTTGTAGGCCAAGATATCACGGCCTACGGACGAGACATCAATTCGACATTTGCCGAACTTATTCGGAGAATCGTTAACAGATTCCCGTCGATCAGACTAGAATTGGGCAGCATGAACCCATATTGGCTTGCAAAGATGGACTACGAGGAATTGTCATTGCTTTCAAGCACGAACATTACAGGGAACATTCATATTCCGCTTCAGTCGGCGAGCAGCAGAGTTTTGAGATCGATGAAAAGAGGCTATACTTATGAGGAGTATGAACAATTGTGGGCAAATCTCAAGAAGGTCGGTGTTCAGAGCATATCCACAGACCTAATAGCGGGCTTTCCGGGAGAAAACGAAGAGGATCATGCTGCGACAGTACGTTTTGTGAGATCTCATCATTTAGCATTTGCGCAGATATTCATGTTTGAGCCTCGTCCTACGACTGAAGCTGAGAGCCTCGATGAGTTGCCGCGTAGTATTCGTGTCAGGCGCACATTGGATCTGATTGCGGAATACGTTGCGAGTTCCTTGAGATTTCGGGGTATCATTGTAAAAACGCTTGACAATGAATGCTTGCCCCCCTTTAATTCAAATTTGTGTATAAATCAGGAGTGCGTTACAAATGAAAGCTGAGAGATATCTTGCCCTGGCTGTTGAGAAGGCGACCGGATTTGCGTGGGAAGACTCCAAGACCCTTGCGCATCGCATCGTCGCTCAGCAGAAGACTGAGTCTATTTGTGAGAACAGTGATCAATCTAAACTGAGAACTCTTAAGTATGTTGAAAAACCACAACGGCGACGGTAAGTGGTCGAGGGATATTCTGTTTGTCTTTGCCTGCGTTGGAGCTGCGGTAGGTTTAGGTAACCTTTGGCGATTTCCTTACGTAGCTTATGAAAACGGAGGAGGGGCGTTTCTTGTGCCTTATGTTGTTTGCCTCCTCCTAGTCGGCGTTCCCCTCGCTATCTTGGAGATGGGGCTTGGCTTATGGGCAGGTGGGTCAGTTGCGAAGGCTTTTCGAAAGACTGGCAAGATCTGGACGTGGATTGGTTGGTGGGCGCTCATCAACTCTTTGGTCATAGTGTTTTACTATTCAGTAGTGCTCGGATGGTGTGTGCAGTTTGTTGTTTACAGTGTTACGGAAGCGTGGGGGGATGATCCCAGTTCTTTCTTTGTCACGGAGGTACTTGGGTTGACGAGCGGCCCATTTCAAATTGGAGGAATAAACTTCTTTAGCCTTGCAAGTCTATTCACAGTTTGGCTCTTGATCTTTCTAATAACCCGGTCGGGTATTCGCGTAATTGGTAGAGTGCTACTCGTCACAGTCCCTTTACCGCTAGTTCTTCTGGGGCTTCTGACTTTTCGAAGCATGTCCCAACCAGGCGCAAAGGAGGGGATCGTCTTCCTCTTGAAACCTGACTTCGGCAAAATGCTGAATGTGTCGGTATGGGCGGCTGCTGCATCACAGGTTGTGCTCTCTCTTGGTCTCGGTATGGGACAAATAGTCGCGTATGCGAGTAAGAAGAGAGACGACAAGAACCTCTTGAGATCTGCCGTCTCTATTTGTTCCCTTGACCTGCTGTTTAGCCTGATGGCTGGCATTACGGTTTTTGCGATGATGGGATTTCTCGCACAGTCCAAAGGTGTAGCGATAGGTGATTTGAAGCTGGACGGGTTGTTCCTTGCCTTTGTGTCTTATCCAATGGCGTTATCTTCACTTCCTCTTGCGCCGCTATGGGGAGTCCTCTTCTTCGTCTTGCTCGTCTCTCTTGGTATAGACAGCGCATTTGCAGCTATCGAGGCGAATATCACAGGCTTTCGGGACTTTGGACCTAAACATAGTAGGAAACGCCTGGCGTTACTACTTTGTAGTATTGGTTTCTTCGGAGGTATCGTCTTCACTACGGGCGGTGGATTGTACTGGCTTGATATTGTAGATCACTGGGTAGCAAACTATGCTATTGCGTCCATAGTGGTTCTGGAATGCATCGTATTTAGTTATTTTGCTCCAGTGCAAGAGATCCTTGTGCGGATCAAAAAGAGTTGGGGTGGGGTCAAAGGCCTGTTTCGGGCTAAGATGATATACGGACTGATCAGCGTTGCACTCTTGCTCGTTTTTGGTGGTAATCTGATAAAGGAATTTGCAGAAAGGCATGGTGATTACCCGTTGAGCGCTTTGTTCATAGGTGGATGGGGTGTCTGTGTCATTGTGCTATTACTGGCCGTCCTGATTGCAAGAATTCATAATCGAACAAAAGAGTAACGTGAGAGTTATCATCAAAAATAGCAAAACTAAGCAAAACTAGGGATAGCCACCTATAATGTCTGGGGACAGTACGCAAAAACGTTGACTGTACCTAATAAAGCCATTATTTTAGACTTTTGCTTGAAAATATGTTATAATACGTTTATGTTTGCCAGCAGGCTAACATAAACCGCTAGTAGGCGAAGATACCCGCCAGAAAGCCCAGCCAAACTTGTCCCCGCGCAGAGCCTGCCCTGAATAAGCCGAAGAAACCAATCTCTAATCCACTCAAGAATCCGTGTCAATCCGTGTCAATCCGTGTCCTAAGAGTCAGTGCCAGTCCGTGTCTTCAATCAAAAACGCTGATACCTCAGAGCAAAAATCAAATTTTTCAAAATTTTTTAACTCACTTTCCCAAAACGAGTTACGAGCGACGAGCGACGAGAAACGGTTATATTTTCGTATCAAACGTGCAGGTAGCTCTAATTATAGAGGCACTTGCTTTGGAGTTTACCCTCGATGTTAGCTCACTTGCTTTTCTGTCGGGGGCCGGGGGCCTCCGGCAAAAAGCAGCTAATTATTTACGTGCCCATAAGGCCCAGCCAGCCCAGAAGGCCCGAATCCCTGCATGCCTTAGGCAGGGAACCGTTTTGAACATTTAATTTTGTGTAATTTGGATTTGTTTAGGATTTAGTGCTTAGGATTTAGGATTTCAGACTACCAGATGCAACCTTGGGGTACGATCTATGCAATACGCAATACGCTGGAGTTTACCCCCGATGTTAGCTCACTTGCTTTTCTGTCGGGGGCTTCACGCTTCACGAAATTGCCCCTCTACACTTGTAGAGAACCCTCTACAAATCAGTTACTTTTTATGCAAAACAAACCCAATTTGCTGGATGCTCAAATGAACGTAAGTTCTATTTTAACAACGGATTATGAAAATATAAGCAATTGGACACTTGGTCAAAACAAACCCAATCAAACCCAATTTCCCAGAGGCCAAAATGAACTTAAAATCGCTTGCCGGAAAAACCGGCCACACCCTGGCAAGCCAGATCATATTAATCTTGTTGACAATCGAAAATCGATAAGGTACAAAACGAGTGGCCAAATAATAAATCTTTTTATTGGAGGAACACATTATGAAGCGCAAAGCATTTTTCAAGGCAGTCCTGTGTTGTTCGCTGATGGTTCTGATCATGCTCTCAGCACAGGTCTGGGCTCAGTCATCTCGATCCCGCGGAAGGGGATTATACGGCGACTGGCAGGTCAAGTACGAAGTCGGTGGAAGACTGAGGGAATCGATTCTGTCCTTCTCCAGGGACAGGCAGGGCAACCGAACCGGTCAGTGGATCAGTTTCATGGGATTTAGCGAACTGAAAGACCTCAAGTATGAAGACGGTCAGCTCAGCTTCACGCGGGTCAGTCGCAATCGTGACGGTCAATCCACAATGTCGAAGTTCACGGGAACCATTCAGGATGGCAAACTCTCCGGAACTATCTCGAGTGACAGAGGAGAGTATAAGCTCGAGGGCAAGCCGAGCCCGCGGGTGCCTCGCGCTGTCGGGAGCTGGGAAATGAAGCTCAAGATGGGTGAGCGGGAATTCACGTCAACGCTTGTTGTCAAAGCCGACAAGGAAGGTAATCTTACGGCCCAATGGCGGAGCGAGCGGGGCGAACTTGAGATCACGGATGTGCAGTATGAACGTGGCAACCTGAGTTTCAAGATGGAAAGGAAAAGTGAGGATCGTCAGTGGGAAGCGGCCTTTGAGGGTACTATTGAGAGGGAAACCGATACGCTCTCCGGCGTGATCAAGTCTGAGAGAGGTGAAATCAAGGCTGAGGGAAAACTGATTGGTGCTCCGGTTATCGGCACCTGGAATCTTGAAGTTACATCGGAGCGGGGCAGCCGTAATCAGAGACTGAGGGTCAACCCGGACATGAGCGGACTATACGGGGCTATTCCCGTCAAGAAGATCAATCTCGAAGGTGACCAAGTAAGTTTCAAGATCGTTCTGGAATTCGGAAATCAGAAATTCGAAATGAGCTTTGAAGGCAAAGTGGAGGATTCGAAGCTGACGGGAGAGTTGAGCAGTTCCAGAGGCAGCCAGAAGATTAAGGGTACGAAAGTTATCCGCACATTCAGAAGACGCAGTGGGATGTAAATAAAGCATAGTCTAATGAGCCTGTCGGGACTATCTTCGGCAGGCTCTCTTTTTTCAAAGGAAGACACAGATTTGACCAGAGCTTCTCGCGAGTTTCAGGTCTTCGCCAAGCCAGCCGGCCCCATCTGTAATCTGGATTGCCACTATTGCTACTACCTCAAGAAGGAACAGCTCTATCCAGGGGGCGAGTCATTTCGTATGCCCGACGATGTTTTGGAGCAGTACATTGTTCAGCACATCGATGCTTGCCCTGAATCACTAATCCGCTTTTCCTGGCATGGTGGTGAACCAACCGTGCTGGGATTGGACTACTTTCGCAAGATTGTGGCGCTCCAGCGCAAGCACAAACCATCGAACCGGCGCATTGCAAACGGCATGCAAACCAATGGAACCCTTCTCGATGAGGAATGGTGCTGCTTTCTTGGGGCGGAGGGCTTTGCTGTCGGGCTCAGCCTGGACGGACCACGGGAAATGCATGACCGGTACCGTCTCACCAAAGACCAGAAGCCCACACATAAAAAAACAATGCGTGGCTATGAACTTTTAAGAAAGTATCAAGTTTATTGCGACATCCTGTGTGTGGTGAATGCGTATAATGTCCAATACCCCACCAAGGTATACCAATTCTTCAGGCAGATCGAAGCCCCATACATGAGCTTTCTGCCTATGGTCGAACCACAACTGGACACCGAAGGTGGTGTCAGTCACCTTACGGTGACATCTGAAGCTTGGGGTGCTTTTCTCTGTACCATCTTCGACGAGTGGATGAGCCGGGATATCGGGCGGATTAAAGTGCAGATTTTCGAAGAAGCTGCCAGAACGGCCTTTGGGCAGGAGCATTCTCTATGTATCTTCCGACCGACCTGCGGTGATATTCCGGTCGTCGAACACAACGGTGATTTCTTCTCATGCGACCATTTTGTTGACACTGAACACCACCTTGGAAATATCCGTGAAACCCCATTAGTCGATTTGCTCGAGTCTCCGGCGCAGAGAGCATTCGGGCAGGCCAAATTGGATACCTTACCCCGTTATTGCCGGGACTGTGAAGTCAAGACTATGTGCAACGGGGGCTGTACGAAAAATCGCTTCCTTAAAACTCCTGATGGAGAATCGGGACTAAACTATCTATGTTTGGGTTATAAGCGATTTTTTGCCCACTGCCTACCTTTCATTTCAGAGGTCGCCGCTCAATGGCGCCGGCAGACACTCAAACACCAAATCTCGCCGGCACAAACCACGAGTGCCCAGACGAGTCGTAAACCGGGTCGTAATGATCCGTGCCCTTGTGGCAGTGGCAAAAAGTATAAGATCTGTTGCATGCGCAAGTAATACGTTGGACATGGTTTACGCAATGCAAAAGGATGCTGACAGAACATTATATCTTAAGCTTTACTTTGAAGAATGCAATTGTACGTTTCCAGGCAAGCTGGGCTGCTTCCTTGTGATATCGGGATGCGTTCGTATCGTTATTAAACGCATGCCCCGCTCCCTCGTACATATATATCTTGTAATCTACAGATGCTTTCTTAAGCGCTGCTTCAAATGCCTTAATGCCCGCGTTGATTCGCCTGTCAAGACCGGCATAATGCAAAAGTAATGATGCTTTAATCTTTGGGACATCTTCCACCGCAGGTTGACTTCCATAGTAGGGAACTGCTGCCGATAAATCCGGAGAATGAACCGCAACTTGGTTTGTCATTCCTCCGCCCCAACAGAAGCCTGTGCACCCCACCTTTCCTGTCGATAAAGGATGGGTCTTTAAATACTGAACCGCGGCAACAAAATTTTTAATAGTATCTTGGGTATCAAGCTCACGAAGTCTCGATCGTGCCTCGTTGGAATCTTCCGGAATCCCTCCTAACGGAGATAAGGCGTCAGGAGCAATAGCTAAAAATCCTTCCAGAGCCATGCGCCTTGTCACGTCTTTAATGTGGTCGTTCAAACCTCGGTTTTCATGGATGACGATCACACCAGGCAGTTCTTCCTCCCCCTTTGGCCTGGCCCAATAGGCACGAACATCACCGGTTTGGCCGGGATATAACACGGTTTCTGTATGCAGGCGAGGATCATCCTTCGGAACGACTTCGGCCATAGCAGCTTTCGTTTCTAATTGAGACAGTAGAGTATAAGCAGCCGCAGTCCCACCCGCAAGAAAAGCTAATCTTTTGAGGAATTCACGACGATCTAACGTTCCTTCGGTATATTCCTCATATAAGTTAATGATTTTTTGAGGCATACTCCTTTCTCCTTTCCGTCATAGATTGATTTTTTAATATGGTGTAGATTTTGTAATTGGAACCTCCTAAGTTGGCTACTGCACAAATGTTTTACGAAAAACCAAAATAATGTTTATAACAATAGGCTTTCATAAATAAATATAAGGGATTCAACATAGATTGCAAGAAAACATTAGCGTGTTTCTTGCAAAAAGCGATACTAAGATACACAACCTTCAAAACAAATATCACCTTTTTCCTAAAGTAAAATCTCTCGGACCAGCCCCACCAGCATAAAGAAACCTATTGCGCGCATACAAAACTCCCTTTTTTAGACCATTTTCGACCTTCGCCTGATTCTCGGCCAGTTGTTTGATGATGAGTTGCAAAACGTCAGAATTCTTCGACAAATTCGTGACTCCAAAATGTCTCCACAGACCTCAAAATTGATGAGTAATGGAAGTACCAAACCTTAAATTCTCGCGGAAAAATGAATATTTTTTGAAATTTTTTACAAATCTCGTATTCAATGAAGATAGCCGGCTATCATAATTGTTCAACCAAGGCTGGAACATGCCCTGAATAAGCTATTCTCAAATCTTGAATTTTCAAGACCTTATAGTATAATAAAAGATAGTCGAAAACGACACAGGTATTTTTGTTCAGAATGGGTTCAGTAATGAAACACAATAGTATGTTTTCATCGGACTCTACCTCAACGGAACAACACTATAGTTATTCCTGTTCGATCGCATTTCATCGGATGTCACCATGGCCTACGTAGAAGTTTGGAAAAGCGGAAGACTTATCACTCGTCGCCGTGTAGATGAGCAGAAAGCCCGGAAGGGATGCAGGGTACGTTTAGGCTCGGCCGGCGAAGTGCGTGTAGCCATAGGTCAATCAGAAACTCTCGGTGAGTTAGAAGTTCGCATGTTCGCGGGAGAGCCGCCCCCAGCCTGGCAAGAAGGAAAAGAAACCGCCTCGATACCGCCTCATGACGAACAAAGCCTTCCGCCTCTTTCCGTGGGAGCTCCGGGTCTTCGTGCTGAGCAGATGGATAGATATCCCGATATCGAAGGATATAAGATCATCGAACCTCTGGGTGAAGGTGGTATGGGAATAGTCTGGCGTGCCGAGCAATTGAGCACCCGACGGCAGGTGGCCCTGAAACTTATGGTCTCTCACAGAATTGAGTCCCCGAAAGCCCAAGCTCGTTTTCAGCGTGAGGTGGAGCTGACCGCTCGGCTGGATCATCCCAACATCGCTCGGATTTATGAAAGTGGCCTACATCAGGGAATGTATTACTATGCCATGGAGTTGATTGATGGTGTACCTTTGGACCAGTACGTTAAGAGCAAGTCTTTGTCCAGAACTCAGATTCTGGCCCTTATGCAAAAGGTCTGCCAGGCCGTTTTGTATGCGCATCTGCGGGCTGTGATACATCGTGATCTTAAGCCGTCGAACATTCTGGTAAGTCCGGACGGTCAACCTCATGTGCTTGACTTTGGGTTAGCTAAAGCCTTACTGGAGGAAGATGATGCCCTTACTATCTCAGTGGAAGGTCAAATTGCCGGTACTCCTGCCTATATGTCGCCGGAACAGGCGGCCGGTCATCATAGCCAGACCGATACCCGCACAGACGTCTTCAGTCTGGGGGTGATGCTATACGAACTTCTGACCGGACAGTCACCCCATGACCTATCCGGATCAACGTTTGATGTGTTGCATCGGATTACGGAAGGTAGGATACGGCGTCCTCGTGAGATCATCAAAACTATTGATTGCGAACTGGAAGCGCTCTTACTCAAGGCGCTCGCCCAAAATCCGGAAGATCGCTACGCCTCAGCCGGTGCGTTAGCCAAGGATATCAGCAACTACCTTAATGGCGAACCTTTGGATGCCCAAGTGCCTACTATCCTGTATTTCCTTCGCAAAAAAGCCCTTAAATATCGGGTCCAGGTCGGTCGATACGCTGCAAATGGCGTTGCAGGAACATGCTGCAGATCTTGCTGCGAAGTCGCTGGATCGGCTTAGGCAGAACACAGACTTGGCTGTTGACATGCTCGGACATTTCGGAGCAAATCCACAAGTAGATGATGAGCAGAACACAGAATGCGATGTGGCTCAGGAAATTCAGCGTGTTGTGGATTCGCTCGCACCACTACTGAGACAAAATGGAATAACCGTACACCAAAAAGCATTATCACCTACAATTGCCGCGATACACAAAACAGACTTGAATAGGCTACTATTGAATCTTCTTCTTAACGCAATCGAAGCAACAAATGGACCAGATGCTCCAGTTACCATTACAGCCGGAGCAGCATCTGACGAATCGGTGCAGGTAACCGTGCAGGATAACGGCTATGGTATTGACAAGGACAAACTTGCTAATATCTTTGACGATGGGTATACGACGAAAGCACGGCGAGGTAACAAAGGTCTCGGCCTTGTAATTGTCAAGCAGATTATGGAAGCGTACCGCGGGACGATCCGTGTACAGTCATGTCCGGGCAAAGGCACTCGATTTATGGTTTGGCTTCCAAGGATAAAAGGGCAGCGCGGAAGCGACTATTAGTAATCCAGTCATTTGACCGAAAGGAGAAAGTACTATGGGCCCTCAATTAACAAATAGAAAAGTACTAATAGTAGATGATGATTTCGGTTTCGCTACCGACTTGAAAACGTGGCTTAGCGGGGAAGGATTTCAAGTTCACGTCGCACATGTAGGCCGGGCGGCAATTCAGTTTCACAGGCTGTACCGACCGTACACGGCTGTGCTCCTGGATTTGCATATGCCCAAAGTGGATGGATTTGAAGTGCTCAAAGAAATCAAGAACACAGATATAGGCACCCGTGTGGCCGTGCTCACGGCGGATGCCACTGCACGCGACAGGGCAAGCGCTTTAGGCGCGGACGCATTCCTTGTAAAGCCCATCAACAGGAAAGTAATATGTGGTCTCATCCAGCAGTTGGCAACAATCACGTTGAGTTAAAATAACTGAGCGACAGATGCTGGTCTGCCCCTGTTTCTTGTACCAGTTGTTATGAGAGTATTCCACGTGTTTCAGCCCTATCCGGCATCGGCGTATGCGGCCTGGCACGACCTGCCTGTTCTTTGGTTTTTCTTCGAGTGCCTTATTTGTGCAGAAAAACTAACGCAAATTCTTGACGTTTCAAGTGTTCAGCAATATAATCGGCACAATTCAAAGTGCGTCTGTATTCTTGTATCATAGGAGACCAAATGAAACGTCTTTTCACTGCAAGTGTTCTTGTTAGCTATTGGAGCATTGCCCTCGTGGCCGCGGCTTCGTCGGTAGGCCACGGTCAAGGCGAGATGGCGGGCCGGGCTACTGAAACCAGCGCCATCCTTCAATCCCGGTTAACGCAGGGCACAATACTTATCGATGGCGATCTGCCAGGGAGTCCAGGCGTGGCGCGATTCGAACTGGCGACCAATCCGGAGTTCAAAAAATCACGCAAAACTCGCTGGATCAAGGCCTCGCCCGATTATGACTATATCGTCAAAGTGGAGGTGGCCGGCTTAAAACCATCCACTAAATACTACTATCGTTTGCTGTATGGACCTGAGCGGGGCGATACCGCGAAAGGCCGAACATGTTCGTTCAAAACCCTCGGTGGTAAAAACGCCATTCAAGAAACCAAGTTCGTGGTCGTGACGGGGATGAACTATTTCTTCTTCCATGAAGGTCCTTACAAACCCGAGGACGC
>SDBS01005026.1_pt1 | contig 12948 bp, 11 predicted proteins | sample 2277091 | NCBI WGS metagenome assembly SDBS01 (sample SAMN10404972, study PRJNA504765) | marine sediment metagenome | isolation source: marine sediment core GS10_PC15, 163 cmbsf | place: Arctic Ocean: Southern Knipovich Ridge | collected 2010 | reverse complement strand
TGCCGGCGGCGACTGGGTCGGCGGTCTCTCCGGACAATTGGGGGTCAATGGTAATTTCTCGGCCGACCCGCTGTTTTGTAATGTCGGTATTGGCGACGTTGGTCTGCTTGATGAAACATCCCCGTGTATGCCGGGTAATAATGATTGTATGGTGCTCATCGGTGCGCAGGGTGTCGGTTGCTCCTGCAATTGCGGCGTAGCCGGCGATATGGATTGTAATGAGACCAACGATCCCCTGGATGTGACTTACCTGGTTAACTATGTTTTTCTATCCCGGGACGCCCTCTGCGCCCCGCCGAACTGCCCCTATCCGGTCGGCGATTTAGATTGTAATGGCAATGTCGACCCCTTGGACGTTGCGTACATCGTTAACGCGGTTTATTTATCCCAGAACGCAATGTGTGACGGGTGCGCGCCGTGAATCAATTGAGTGCATATCTAAAAAAGAGCCGAATAATGGGATTATTCTTAAGCGGGGAGGGGACATGAAACGGTTGCTTGCGGTTTACGTGGGTACCATATTTATAGTTTTGCTTATCGCTAATGGCGCTCAATATCAAATTGCCCAACATATTTTGCAGTTTGCACGGGTTTGTCCGGACATAAACGACGGTGAGAAATCGTCCGCAACGACGGTGGCGGGCGTACACATTCCGTTTACGGCCAATTATGGGCAAACCGACGAACAGGTAAAATTCTATGCCCGGACTTTCGGCGGGACGGTTTTTGTCACCAAAACCGGCGAAATTGTCTATTCCCTACCGACGAACGACCATACTGCCGGCCAATTTGCACACAAAGGATTACGCAGTTTTTGCAGTGATGAATATATCGGCTTGGCCCTCACGGAACGATTTGTGGGCGGAAGCATTGGGGATGTTCACGGCGAGGGCCGGGCCATAACAAAAATCAACAGCTTCAAGGGAAACGATCCGGCGCAATGGCGCCGTGACGTTCCTTCCTACGAGTCGGTGGATCTTGGTGAGGTTTTTGATGGCATCAATCTTAGACTCAGGGCGTACGGCAACAACGTGGAAAAACTTTTCTGCCTCTCCCCCGGGGCGGACGTAGGGGACATCCGCGTACAGCTCTCCGGCGCCGCGGGCTTGCGGGTAAACAATGCGGGCAAACTTGAGGTCGAAACCGATTGTGGCGTGGTGGCCTTCACCAAACCGGTGGCCTACCAGGAAAAGCACGGCGGCAAGGAATTTATCGAGGCCGGCTACACGATCAACGGCGAAGAATATGGCTTTGCCGTCGGTGATTACGATCGAGACCGGCCGCTTATTATCGATCCGCTTTTGGCCTCCACGTTCATCGGCGGAACTGATCGTGACGGGCTTTTTGAGACACCGCTGATCCGCGATGAGTACGGTAATGTTTATGTGGCCAGTCGGACAAACTCCACGGACTTTCCGGTGACTACCGGGGCGTATAACGAGGAGTTTAACGGCGGGCTCCGGGATATCTTTATTGCCAAATTAAGCGGCGATTTGACCGTCCTCATTGCCGCAACATTCCTGGGCGGCAGCGGCAGCGACGCCGAATGGCCCGGGGTCGCGATGACCATGGATGAAAGCGGGAATCTGTTTGTAACGGCCCAGACACGTTCGACGGACTTTCCCACCACTACCGGCGCCTACCGGGAAAACCACACGACCAGTGACGCCGAGGTCTTTGTCGCCAAACTCAGCGGTGACCTTTCCTCGCTCCTGGCGGCAACCTATCTGGGGGGCAGTCAAAACGAATATTTCATTACCATCGCCGCCGATCATAATGGGCACGTGTATCTGGCCGGTTCAACCGGTTCTGGCGATTTTCCGGTTACGTCCGGAGTGGTCGGTGGTACTTATCGCGGCGGCGGCGGGCCGTACCCGGCCGACGTTTTCGTCGCGAAATTCGACGACAATCTGACCACACTTATCGCCGCTACATATCTCGGCGGGACCAATAATGACTACCCGGAGGATATCGAAATAGATGCCAGCGGAAACATTTATTTTGCCGGCTGGACCAGTTCCGGGAATTATCCTACTGTAGAAGGTTCATACGATCGGTTTTTTGGGGGCGGTTCGTACGATGCTTTCGTTTCGAAACTTAACGATGATTTCACGGTGCTTGTGGCTTCCACATTCCTCGGTGGAAACCAGTGGGACTTTGGCTATGGCCTGACCCTGGATGCCGATAAAAACGTCTACGTGACCGGACACACCGCCTCCTCCCATCCCACAATTGGGTTCCCGACGACGCCGGGCGCTTATGATCGAACATACGGTCACGGCGAGGTCGGCATTGAGGGTGAAAACGACGATGCTTTCATCTCGAAATTTGACAGCAACCTGACTATCCTCCAGAGTTCGACGTTTCTCGGAGGAACCGGCTGGGAGAACGGTTCGGCCATGATTGTGGATAGTGACGGAAATATTCTAGTCGCCGGTCATACACGATCGAGCGATTTTCCTTGGACGGCTGGCGCCCATGATACGCTATATAATGGAGCGGAAGACGGCTTCATTTCACGATTGAACGGCGATTTGCAGTCGCTGACCGCTTCCACATACCTGGGGGGGAGTGTCAACGAAAGCATCGGGAGCATTGCCCTTGACGATACAAACATGGTTTATGTGGCGGGTATCACCAGTTCAGCAGATTACCCCACTACCGCCCTGGCTTATAATGATTGGGCGTACGACGAAAGTTACAACGGTGGTGGTGACCCCACCTGGGGCGGTGATCGCGGCGGCGATGTTTTCATTACCAGAATCGACCTGGATTGGGCGGTGAAGGATGCCGACGGTGACGGGTATCCCAATGGTAGTGACAATTGTCCGTATGTCTTTAATATCCCGAACGATGATGCCGACCTCGATGGTTTTGGCGATGCCTGCGACAACTGTCCGGAGACCTACAACCCGGAACAGGAGGATCTTAACCAGAATTGGATTGGGGATAGTTGCGAGGTGCGCGAAACATGGTACGTGCAGGCCGATGGCCTGGGCGATGCGCCGACGATTCAGGCGGCGATTGACTCGACCATCCATGGCGACACGGTAATGGTGGCCGATGGTATTTATACCGGTGAAGGCAACTGGGAGCTTGATTTTCATGGCCGCCATATCCTGTTGCGTTCGGAGAACGGCCCGCAGTTCACCATTATTGATTGTGCGGGCAGTGCTGAGGAACCCCGCCGGGCGTTTACCTTCGCCAGCGATGAGGACTCGACATTCATTGTCGACGGCTTTACGATCCGAAATGGCTATGGCTTGGATTTCAGCTTCACGTCCAGTGGTGGAGCAATGTTTTTTGATAATGCCTCGCCGACGGTAAAAAACTGTGTATTCACCGGCAATACTGCGGCATTGGGGGGCGCGTTGTTCGCCAACCATGCTGAACCGCGGCTGATCAACTGTACGTTTGCCGATAACTCGGCAACCCAGGGCGCGGCGATGTTTCTGTATGCCTCTTCGTCGATCGCTCCGGAAAACTGCCTGATCGCCTTCAATCAGACAGGTCAACCCGTAGTCTGCCTGATCAGCAGCCAGGCCACTTTGTCCTGTTGCGATGTTTACGGCAATGCCGCCGGTGATTGGGTGGGATCAATTGCGGGGCAAAATGGCGTCAACGGAAATTTCTCCGCCGATCCGTTGTTTTGTAATGTCGGCATTGGGGATGTCGGCCTGGATGATGAATCATCCCCCTGTCTGCCGGACAATAACGATTGTAGCGTACTTATTGGTGCCCTCGGTGTCGGGTGTTCCTGCAATTGTGGCGTGGCCGGCGACGTGGATTGCAATGAGGCCACCGATCCCCTGGATGTGACCTATCTGGTCAACTATGTATATCTGTCACTGGACGCCCTTTGCGAACAGCCGAGCTGCCCCTATCCGGTCGGTGATTTGGACTGTAACGGCGATGTCGACCCATTGGACGTCGCTTATATCGTGAATGCGGTTTATAAATCCCAAAACGCCATCTGCGACGGCTGTGCGCCGTGAATTCAGCGACTTGTCGGAGCAACCAGGGTTGTTCACCAAATGGTGAACAACCCTCTCGGCGCATTCGGCCGACGCATTTTTAGAAGCGGTCGGTAATGACTACGTCATTTACGGGTAATTGTCCGGGACGTGGCCAGGCCTCTTCGGTTTTTTTACCAATGGCCACAAACATGGCAATCACATGGCCCGCCGGCAAGTTGATCAGGCGGCCCACGGCATCGAAATCAAAACCGTCCATCGGACAGGAATCATACCCCATGTCTTTGGCGGCCAGCATCAGGGTTTGCGCCGCGATACCGCAGGAGCGCATCGCTTCGTCGTGTTGCACTTGTTCACGTCCGTCGTAATACTGGTTTATTGCCGGTAATATGAATTCCCGAACTTGCGGTGGCGCATTGCGCCAATACCGTGACGGTTCTTTCTGCCATGACTTGGTGTCTGCACACAAAACAATAAACAGCGAAGCGTCGGTTACCTGCGCCTGGTCCCACGAGACCGCTTTGATCTGTTGGCGAAGTTCCGGATCGCGCACAATAACAAAACGCCAGTTCTGAATATTAAACGCCGTCGGCGACAACATCGCCAACGACATCAATTCGTTGATTTGTTCATCCGTCATTTTATGGTCCGGATCAAAATGTTTTATGGCCCGCCGCGTCTGGATTGCTTCCTTTGTCTCCATGTTTTCCTCCTCGAATTCTTTATGCTCACAACTTCTGCAAACGTTATCGTACTGTTGACAATTCTTTTACAACGCCTCATGCCCTCACTGCCGGCGGTTATGCCGGTATATCTTCAGGCCAACCCCCGCCCGAATAATATGTACGCAATCCGATTCAGTAATATAATCTGCAAATATGCGACACATATCATTGTCTCGCGATTGTCAACGGGAGTGTATTGTTTTGCACATATGCGCGGTATCATATTGCGCATGAGGGAGTTCGCCGCAAAGATCATTCGATCGTGACCGTCAATACACGATGGCATGCTTTATGCGTAATCCGATTATATGTTTTGCTTTGTCATTCGTAAACGCCTTGAGGTGAATCGGTTTGGTGCAATTGAAGATAAAGCGGGCTTTTTTTTAGTCAGGAAATTCAAACAAATTATTGTCGCATACGTTCATGTCAGGACGCCGAAAGCAAAAGGACAATTAGCCATAAAGGCACCTATGCTCTTAACCAACAACAAGATAAATGCAATTCCGGGTTTATATTGTTGACATGTTACCTCCGGCGGTTAAGTAGTCGGCTTTTTTGCTTGACTTTTGGCACGAAGGATGCTTTATTAAACTTTATCCAACAAAAAATTCCGGCAATTTATCGAAGGTTATTTTTGTGTACCGAGGCCTGCTTACATATTCAGCTAACCATGTGCGGTTGACCGCCTTACTTGCCGGTGCGGTGCGGGTATGCCTGCGGATTTGGCGAGTGTTGTACTCCCGTGGTGGGATAGCTAAATGGGGCGTGATTACCGCCGGTCTGCTGCTGGTGATAATGGTGGGGCGCGCGGACAACGCCGCTTTTGACAACGAGTTACTCGCACGCGCCGAAATAATCCATCGCCTGGGGGTGGCCGCGGCCGATCTTGATGAAAAAGCACTGATGGTCGGGATTATCGACCGCGTGGACCACCGTCTTTCAAACGTCGATTGCGCGCGGATCGCGCCGGTAATCGTCGAAGAAGCCCGGCAATACGGCTTCGATCCCCTGATGCTGGTCGCCGTTATTATCACCGAATCCTCGTTCGGACCCACTGAGGTTTCCCACATGGGTGCGCGGGGGTTGATGCAGATCAAGCCGTCAGTCGCCCGGGCCGTGGCCAAACGCCGCGGAATGCACTGGAGCGACGCCGATAAGTTGTTTGACCCGGCATATAATGTGCGGCTGGGTACGCACTACTTATTTGAACTAGTTGGAAGATTCCGCAGTGTCAAGCGGGCCATCATTGCTTATAATTACGGGGAGACGGCGTTGCACTGGCGGATTGAGACCGGGCAGCGGTTGCCGATGGTGTATTTCGAACGGGTGAAAAACAACTATCATGTCTTGCGTGAACGATTTGGCTCGCAGGTTCCCTGGGTACCGGTGCAATTTGACTTGCCCCTCCCATAAACGTCTGTCAATTATCCGACAACTTTGTTTATCCCGTCTTTTGCGCATTTTTCATTGTTTCGCTTATTTTACTGTCTTGCTTTTCCCACTGGTCGGCCAGGCCACCGAAATTGATACGTCCACCGCACGCTTGACCCACGCCGAATTCATCAAATGTTCACTTGAGCGAATGGCCGAGGAGATCTTGGCAGATCCCGGGCAGGCCGACCGCCGAGTTACCCGATTTGTCGTCCAGGACAGCGCGGTGGGTTATCGCTGGGTAAACACGGCGCTTGTGGAAATCCGGCCGTTTTCGGAAGAGATCACAAACGCCATCACCTGCCGCGTATACAAGTTGGATTATTCACTGGCAAAGAAAACCCGCCATCGGTTTTTGGGACCGATGTGGATCCGGCGCGAGTTGCAGGTGGGGATGATCGTGACGTATCCGTTGGCCCGGCAAGCCGTTGGGGGGGCTGAGATAGATTTCGAACGGATCTACACCGGCTGGTTTCGCGCGTCGGACTCTGACCGGTTCCGCTCCGGCGAGTTTTCTTCGCTGTCTACGCCACCGGCATCAGATTTTGTCAGCCGCTGGGCTGGTCCCGTTGCTGTGGGTACCGGCCTGGGTTTGCTGACCTACTTGTTTTTTTCCGTTCGCTAGCCAATGGCTGGACGAACTTCCCGGGCACTCGCGGTTATGACTAATACTGTGGTTTTTACTTGAGACCGTCGTCTCGGGGTGTTATCATGCCCCCCTAATGGAGGGTTCGTGAACAGGATTTGGTCAAGTCTTTTTAGTTTGGGTAAGGCGGCGGCACTATTTGCCGTGGTGTTGATTTGCGTCGTTTCCTGTGCCGGGTCAAAACCGTCGACCCAGCAGTTGTCGGCGGAGGAAAAATTCCGCCAGGCAATGAGTTTGTTCGACCGGGGCAAATACGAGAATGCGCGATTGTTGTTCGAATCGGTCATTTTTGACAACCCGGGCTCGGTGGTGGCCGACTCGGCGCAATACCTGGTAGGGGCGTGTTACTTTCAGCAGAAGGAATACGAACTGGCCGCGGGGGATTTTCAGCGGTTTTTCATGCAATACCCGACCAGCGCGCTGGTCGATGATGCCGAACTGATGCGGGCCAGATGTTACTTCCTGGGGGCGCCGAGGAACACCGGTCTTGATCAGCACTATACCGAGAACTGTGTCAACATCCTCAACGCCTTCCGGGATGATCATCCCTCCAGCGACTTATTGCCGGCGGCCGACTCCCTGCTTGCCGCCTGCTGGGAGCGCCTGTCAAAAAAAGACTTCAATGCGGGCAAGCTTTATCAGCGCCTGAAAGCCTACCGCGCGGCCGTCGTGTATTACCAGTTGGTGCTCGATCAGTACCCCGACTCTCCCCAGATTCCGGAGACCATCTACCGTATGGGTGAGGCCTACCGCGGACTGGCGATATACGATACGGCGGTTGTCTGGTACGAAAAACTGGTATACCTCTATCCTGATGATCCGGTAACCGTTAAGGCAAAAAAGCGCATCACGAAGTTGCAACCATTCCTGCCTGACATTCAGGATAAGACCGTGGGTGATAATCCGTGATGGTTGTTGGGATGTACGGGGGAAGTTTCGACCCAGTGCATCGAGGCCATCTTGCCTTGGCCCGCGCCGCCATCGACCGGTTTGACTTATCTCCGTTGTATATCGTTCCGGCATATAATCCTCCGCACAAAGAGAAAACGCGCGCTTCCTTCGCGCAACGCCTGGCCATGATCCGCCTGGCTTTTGCCGATCTGCCGGAGGTCGTGATCACCGACCTTGAAAAACAACGCGGGGGAATATCGTATACTGTCGATTCGGTTGAATACCTGCGGGCGCGACATCCGGGCCGCGAGTTTTGTCTGTTGATCGGGGCTGACACCTCCGAAGAGATTGGGACGTGGAAAGCACCCCAACGGCTGGCGCGAATGGTTCGGCTGCTGGTTGCGCCACGGTCCGGGTTTCGCATGGCCCTGGCGGGTGACTGGCGTTTTGACGAGGTGGAGATGAAGCCGGTTACGGTATCGGCCACGGAGATTCGGCGGGCGGTCGGTGAAGGAAAACCGATTATCGAGTTTGTGCCCGAGGCGGTTGCGGAGTATATCGGCCGCCACGGACTGTACAAGCCGTGACTGTTGATTTGGAAATGAGAAGGTACTGCGGGGGGTTGTCCTAACGCGGATTTTTATGTATCTTTCGACATGGCCAAAGGTAAGAAAAAAAACGACGCGCTGATTATCTCGGTCAAAAACCCCATTTCTTACGATGACCGGCCGCCGGTGCTCCGAGTTTTTTCCGACGAGCAGATGCTGGAGTTGAGAACCGCGTTTGTTGAAGATACGCTTTGCACCTGTGCCCAACTTGAGGGTGTGGACTTAAAAGTATCCGTGGCGCCCCGGGAACGGGTGAAAATGATCGAGCGGGCAATAAACAATCTCGTGGAACGCTTCCCCGGGCTGCCGGAGATAACGTCGCTGGGCCAGCGGACGGAAATTTTCGTGCAGGAAGTCGCCCCGCTTGGTGATCGGATACGCGACGCGGTCGATCATGTGTTCGCCGATGGATACCGGCGGACTCTGGTGCTCGGCGGTTACAACCCGACGATAACCGGCGAACTGCTCGTTGCAGCGCGGCAGGAGATTCAGCAACATTCATTTATTCTCGGACCGACGATCCGGGGCAGCTTTTATCTGATCGGGATGGACACTAATCATCCCGGCCTGTTTGACAATGTTCCCGTCGGCACCGATGGCGCCTATGCGGCCATTTCCGAGCGGCTGCGCGAGGCCAACCTGGCTTGGAAAGAGTTGGACCTGTGGTATGACATCTCCCACCAGGAGGACGTCGAGTTTATCATCCGGGATATCAACCAATTTCGGCTGACCGGCGATGAGGAATCGGCACGGGCTACCGAGAATGTATTGGCCCGGTATCTTGATTCGGGAAAAGAGGAAATCGCCTGATTCGGGAAACGACTTTGATGCACGGTGACGTTTGCCGGATTTCTCGAAATTGACTCCAACACGGGACTTGAATGGTGGCTACCTATCTCGAACGATTAACCTGGCAGGATTTCCGCCGGCTGGTACCCCGCAAATATCCGGTGGCGATTGTGCCCATCGGTACGATTGAGGCGCATGGTGTTTGCGCCTTGGGCACCGACAATTTGATCCCCGCCGATCTGGCGACCGAGATCGCCGATGATTTGCACGCCATTATCTGCCCGACTATTCCCTACGGCATGGTCAAGGGTTTGGCCGGCTATCCGGGTTCGGTCCCCATCTCCGGCGGGACATTCACTGCCTATGTCACCGAGGTGCTGACCGTGTTGGCCAAACGCGGATTTGAACGTATGGTCATCCTTAACGGGCATGGCGGCAACACCGGCGCCTTAAAAGATGCCGCGTACGCCGCGCATGAGGCCACTGCTAAAAAGTATGTCGTTATTGACTGGTGGTATCTGGCGGAGGAGATATGCCGGGAGGTTTACGGTCAGACGGGCGGGCATGCCGGATGTGATGAAAACGGGTATATCCTGGCGCTCGATCCGGAGATGGTCAAACCTGAAGATTACCACGACGATCTGGTCTTCCGCTTTTCTCCCGCCGCCGCGGCCTATCCCTACCCGGGCCCGGTGATTACCTACAAAGACGGTGAGGGCGCGCCCGATTTCGACCGCGAAAAAGCGCGGCGTTATCGCCGGGGCGCGATCGAAAAAGTCCGCGAATACTTGCTGATGGTTTTGGACCGCTGGGACAAAATCGACGCAACAAAATAGGTCGGGCAAGTGGCATGGCCGTCCCGGCCATGTGCAATCATGGGCAGGATGCCCATGCCACGATTCATGTCCCAGCCACGAGCAATTGTGCCTGGTGTACGTCCTCGTGCACCAGGTGAAATCTCTGGATTTAACGGTTATGCATACGGGGAACAGTTTTCCAGGTCGGCGTTCCGAATCCCGCCGGCGGCGGGATGAGAAACCCGACATCCCCACTAACTAATTTCCCTGTACTATTCCGGTCAATCAGAATATTTTCATTTTATGGCCCATGGTGTAACCGCAAACCGAGAGCAAGCCCTTCTCCGACTGCAGGACTTGACCGTTGCCTATCACGATATCCGGCTGATCGCCGGGTTGGACCTCGAACTTGCCGCCGGTGAATTCGTGGGGTTGCGCGGTCGGTCCGGTTGCGGCAAGACGACGCTGCTCCGGGCGATCTGCCGGCTGGATGATCCGGTAACCGGAGAAATTACATATCGACACGGCGCCGCGGATGAAATGCCGGCCTACCGCCGGCAGGTGGTTTACGTGCAACAAGTCCCGGCGTTATTGGACGGCACCGTTGCGGATAATCTGCGACGTCCCTTCAATTATATGATCTCCCGCTCGAGTTTCCCGGAAAAACGGGCGGCTGAGCTGCTTGATATTTTGTTAGTGGGAGCGGAGAGAATGTCGCAGCAGGCGCGCTCGCTTTCGGAGGGACAAAAACAACGGGTAAACCTGATCCGGGCGCTGCTGTTGGAGCCGGAAATTCTACTTTTGGATGAGCCGACTTCCGCTTTGGATGAGGATGCTGCCACGGCCGTGGGAAAAGTATTGTCCGCTGCACGTGACAAACGAAAACTTTCCGCGCTGGTGGTCTTGCATGATGCGGCCCAGGCCGAACGCTTGTGTGACAGAATCATCGACTTAAAGCCGTTTTTGGTGCGGCAGGAAAGTCCTTAGCCATGATTTATTTGAGCACCATCGACCTGATAATCTCGGCGGCTCTGGTTCTGGTGGCCGGGATCATCAGCGTGGTCATGAAGCTGGGGTTGGAGCGGCGGCTGTTCATTGCGGCGGTGCGTGCGGCGGTGCAGCTTCTGCTTTTGGGTTTTGTATTAAAGATCGTCTTCGGGTTGGACAACCCGTGGGTGCTCCTGCCGCTGGGTCTCTTTATGGTGTTTGTGGCCGCCCGCGCGGCGATCAAACGTTCGAGCTATACCTTCAAAGGGATCACCGGCCTGTCGTTTATAACACTCGCCGCCTGCGGGATCATCACCACCTTTACCGTGACCGGCGCGGTCCTCAAAGTCGACCCGTGGTACAGCTTGCCGCACGTAATTCCGTTTTTGGGGATGATCCTGGGGAATTCGCTGACCGGTATTTCGCTGGGTGTGGATTCGATGCTCGAGGCGCTGAGAGATAAAAGCAACTTAATCGAAATGGAACTATCGCTCGGCGCCACCAAATGGGAGGCCGCCCGCGATGTTTTAACCAACGGCGTCCGGCGCGGCATGATCCCCACCATCAATTCGATGATTGTCGTGGGCATCGTCTTCATCCCCGGTATGATGACCGGCCAGGTCCTGGCGGGTATCGACCCGCACGAGGCGGCCAAGTATCAAATTGTCGTCATGTTCATGCTCGCGGCCTCTACCGCCATCGGCTGCATCTTGATCGCCTTATTGATATACCGTGCGTTGTTTAATTCCCGCCATCAGTTGGAGATGGGGAAGATAATGAAACAGGAGGGGTAGAGGGTCGGCTTTGCCGGCAATATTCTTGACGAAAGAAGTCTGTATTGATCTTAAAAAAGAAGGTCGGTCGATAGCCGACTACTGCATTGTATATTCCTGCGTGTTCCCGTCAAGTTGTAGGTCGAAACCCCTGAGTCCCGCTCCCCAGAGCGGGACGTGGTTTCGATACTTCGCTGGAAGGAGGCATTGTGTGTTTGTCAAGTCCCAGGGGGCTTGACCCACGCACTATTTCCTGCGTTTAAAAGTATTCTGCGAAAAACAGGAAAACTCTTTTCCCGGGAATGCCAGATCAAAGGCGCTGGTGAGCTCATCGGGCGCGACAAGTGTATAGGTCAGGCGGGCACTCATGCCCGGCGGGGCATTTTCCAAGCTCTCCGAGGTGAAGACAATGGTGTTGCCATCGGCAGATATACTGTCTAACACATACTGGTTGATGAAGCCCTCGACATGAAACTGCCGAAAAACAAATTTCTTTCGGCCTTTGTCATAACTGATATATCCCAGGTCTTCGTGGATTTCACCCTCGGGATTTTTCTCCTGCGGCTCGAAGACGGCTTTGGTGGTCACCTGCAGGTATGTTTCATTGAATACGAAGCCAAACTTTGTTTCGACAGTCGATGTTCCCGAATTCCCCGAGCCGGTGCCCGCCCATTGCCCGATAAACGGCCGCAACGGTTCCCAGACATCTTCTTTTTTAGTGTCCTGTGCCAGAACCAGACAAGGCAATAAGGCCAGGACTACTAATAGCTTTTTCATCATTCATCCTCCGGTGGAATAACCGACATGCGATAAAGTAACAATTTTAAGATCCTGCAAGCCATCATTATCTGCTCCGCGCAACAGGGTCGGTCTGAGACCGCCCCCTACGGACATATGGCCCCAAATGTGATATCTATAAAGAATCGATGGCTTTATCGTAGTCCTGGATTTCGCCGGTGATCTCGCGTTTGAGTTTGATGTTTTTTAAGTCGGGGTCGGCTTCGAGGCCATAGCCGCGAATGATATCGCCGCGCTGGTCGATGGTGACGTATTTGTCGGAGATAATCTTAGCTTTGCCCGGGTCCCAGGCCAGTTGAGTCGTGTGCATGTGGATCGAATCGCGCGTGGAGACTTTGACCAGCCCGTAAACCTCGAGGTGTTCGGTCTTTTCGCGGATGACCCCCGAATCGGCGGTCAACAGCGACATCCACTCGCCGTTGTTGTCGTAGAACTTCACGCGCAACACATACGCCTGCGTGGAATCTTTCTCGGCGAAATTGATTACGCTGTCGGAGTAAATCGCGGTGGTCTTGATTCCCGCGGTTGT
>SDBS01005025.1_pt1 | contig 12949 bp, 9 predicted proteins | sample 2277091 | NCBI WGS metagenome assembly SDBS01 (sample SAMN10404972, study PRJNA504765) | marine sediment metagenome | isolation source: marine sediment core GS10_PC15, 163 cmbsf | place: Arctic Ocean: Southern Knipovich Ridge | collected 2010 | reverse complement strand
TCCGATTATTTACATGGCCAATTACAGGGGAGTATCCTGGCAAATACTGATCATATTTTCAAGTCAAGTTGTTTGGGGGAGAATAATCTATCTTCTGAATCCTTTGATACATTATTTATCCTGGCGCTCAAATTTCTACTAGCCTCAAAGAGCAAATAGGATCACTTATATTAGAAAAATCAAAAAAAGTTAAAACTATATTAAAACCAGAACTAAAAAAGGCTTCCAGATATTCTTGGAAGCCTTGGTTTTACTGGGTGGGCGATACTGGATTCGAACCAGTGACCCCCTGCTTGTAAGGCAACATGTCAATTTTGCGAGTAATTCTTTCATTAAAATCAACCCGCTGAAGTTGAGTAGCAATTGTTTCACTTTTGAAAATAGTGAAACATACTCTCTCCTCTTAATTTATTGATTTCAAGCAGTATAGGAGCAGACTGAAGATTTCTAGCCTTTGAACTGTTTCAAAAATGCATTCAGGTATCATTTTTGAAACATTTTTTAGGAATGCATCCTACAGCTTAAAAGACTGAGAGATGATTTATCTGGACTGGCAACTAGGAGACAGAAAACCTCTCACAGGTACCAACCTGCTGTTGCGGATCTACGGATAACCGCTTGGAGACAAGGATTATTCTACCAAAGTCTCTTTTATAACATAATGTCGAACTGATGTTATATAAAAAAATATATATATATTTGAGATAGATTCATTTCGATGTACATTAAGGTACATCTCTATGTATTTTTGTTCTGCTTGCACGAAAATTTTAAAACCACTACTATTTTCTAGCAAATGTTTTGTTGGGAATTGATTTTAAATAATACATTTTTTATTATTCTCCAGCAAGAGGACAAACCTGACCCGAAAAAAGTCTCAACAAAAGAAAGAGAAAGGGATGTGTGGCTCCACAATGCGCAAGAATTTTCCCCGGATGAGATGAGAATCATTTCCCCGGATACAAGAATGCTAAATGAGCGGATAAGCCAGGCAGCCCTTTTATAGCTAATCTGGAATCATGAGTTAAGTAATATCAAGTATTCATATCATCAACAAGTAATGTTAATTAATCAATATGTTTAACCCTCGCCCTACTGAAGGATCTTTTTAACAATCCAATTGTAGGATCTAAAACACTATTAATTATGAAGTATGGAAGTAAAAAAGAAGCTAAAAAATGGGCAATGAATGCCCTGCGTGGAGGACTGGTTGCCACCATCCCAACTCCTTTTCATGACGATACCATGGAGATCAATGAAAAAGATTTGAGAGCACTGGTTCGGTATGTAATCGATACTAAAAATGATGCCATATTTATTCTGGGCAATGTTGGCGAGTTCTATTGCATGACCATGGCAGAGCGTAAGAAATGTGCTGAAATTGTACTTGATGAAGTCCAGGGTGAAATAACAACTATCATTCAGACTTCATCACACTGTTCCAGGGATGTGATTGAACTTTCACGCCACGCCCAGGAAAATGGCGCTGACCTTGTAGCAACGCTATCACCCTATTTCCAATGTGCCAATGACCAGGCCGTGGAAGAGTGGTGGCATGAAACGTTCAAAGACCTCGATATCGGTGCGGTTTTCTATGACAGCCCACTGTCACACCTGGTGACCGCAAATACGCTTGGGAGGATCGCTAGAGAGCTTCCGAATGTCGTCGGTGTGAAGGACGGACGTCCTGACCAGATGTGGTGTTGGGAAGCCGAACGTGCAGCCAATTATGAAATTTGGGTTAGCAATCCGCTGGAAGACCACTGGCCCTATGAAATGAAGATTATGAAGAACCCGGTATTGTGCTGTGCATGGCATATGTACCTGCTTCAATCTCCTGGTGACACGCCAATTCGCGACTACACCGATCTGATCATGGCCGGCAAATGGGAAGAAGGCCTTGCCAAGTACGACTCCATCGAACCCGGACGACAACTGCTGAACGACTTCTTCTGGCACAACTACCGCAAAGGGATTTATGTTGTGGGCTTCTGGAAATACTGGATGGAGCTCAAGGGTGTGCTCACCGGTCACAAAGTCAGAACACCGTTGGTAAATATGAAAAAGGAGGAAGAGGAGTGGCTGGAAAAGCGGTTCAAGATGCTGATGGATGGCAAGCATCCACGCGACCTGGGTGAGCTGAAGTCCTATCCACAGCAAAAGGGAAGCTCAGGACGGTTAGCTATATAAATACAGAAACACTGTTTGGAACCTAATCCGCAGGGGTAATTAAATCCCTGCGGATTTCATTGTTTTTGTCATGGATATCAGAATTGTTTTACAAGAGTTTATGAGGCTAGATTTAAAGTTTGTATAAACGCTGTAAAATCTACTTCAACCGACTGATTGACAGGTGTTTATGAATTCATCCACCATGATAAATTGCAGGCACCGGTCATTTATTTATCCTATAAAGTTTCTGAATATTTGTAATATATTGACAGAAGATTTCACATACTGCGATAATCCTAAGGCATGAATCTATAGACATCTGTCAAAAGTGTAAGATTCGTAGATAATATGCACAAAGGCATTGATAATATTGAAAAAGCCTCTCATGCAGAACAAAGCGAGAAATTTATTGTAGTTGACTTTTGGACAGATATAGGACGCAAGATCCTATTGGTTGCAATAATATCGATCACTGTGTGGGCTGGTTGTGCGCTAATGCGCCATTTTGTGGAGATAGGGACTGAATGGATATTTCATACGGCAGACTTTTATCACTCAAAAAATACCTTTCTTGGTGTACTTGTAATCCTGGTGATATTGCTTATTGGGGGTATTGTCAGGGGACTTTTATTGCTTCGCCCTGCCTGGAAGGATTCGAGCGGTGATGGGGTAGATAAAGCTCAGATAAGATATCATAAAACGTATAATGGAAACGGGGATGACAGCTCCGCCATACGTTATAAGGAGCCCACCTTCTTACATGCCCTTAGAAAGATATTTATGAGCATCCTGACCATTGGTACTGGTGGGAGTGGTGGACTTGAGGCTCCGGGAGTATATGTAGGGGAGGCAGTGGCTGCCGGGTGGAGTAAGTTTTTCAAAAGACCTTCAGCTGATGAATTACGCCTTTATCAGTTAAGCGGGATCGCTGCTGCAATGGGAACACTCCTATCCGCACCTTTTACCGCTGCAATATTTGCTGCAGAGATCATTTATTCCGGCCGTATTATATACCGGAAACTGGCCTATTGTTTGATTGCCGGATTGATAGGATACACCTTAAATAATCATCTCCTGCATCTGGGAGGATCTTTTGAAGCGCCGGAACATGCCATGATGTACGCCTGGCAGGAATTGTTTTTAATATTCATTGTGGCAGTGGCATTTAGCGCCCCTGCAGCTATAGCATTGGGCCCTGTCTTTAGAACGGCTGATCAGTTTTTTAGTAAATTCCCTGTTGTGATTCGGTCTGTCTTAGGCGCATTAATTACAGGTGGAATTGGCGTTACGGTCTGGTTGATTTTTGATTTGCACCCAATGCATATCCTGGGAATGGGCGAAGAAACAATTAACCATGTTGCCGAAGGTTCTGATCAGGGGATTTCCCAAGTCTGGTGGATTTTGTTGTTAGCAGTTGTTGCCAAAACATTCGCGACCGCGGCAACTCTTTCATCTGGTGGTAGCGCGGGTATGTTGATTCCTTCCATGTTCATGGGAGGTCTTGCCGGCGCAGCAGGATTTTACCTGTTGGGCGAAATAGGATTATATGCAGGGACATCGGTGACGGTTTATGTTGCTACAGGTATGGCTGCGGCATTAACATCTATCGCCAGGGTACCCCTGGCCTCCATTGCTTTTGTGATTGAGGTTTATGGCGCTGAATATAGTCCGGCTGCATGTTTTGCATGTGCTGTTTGTTTTATAGCCAGCCATCGGTTCAGCCTGTATAATCAGCCAAAAGACAATAATGATAAGGATGACCGATAGTGAAATATTAATAACAATCTATTCTTAAAAAAAGAGACATGAAGAAAACTCGTAAAGAAAACCTACCTCATATGATAAATGGAGTGCTATTCGTTGGTCTCTTTGCCATGGCGGCCATGCGGATATCCAATCTGCCACTGTTCATAGACCTTAAAATCAGCCCGTTAATTATAGGTATTGCCATTGGTATATTTTATGCCAATACATTGCGGAATAATTTACCCGAGGAGTGGACCGGAGGGATTTTGTTCTCAGCTCAAAAGATCCTGCGTGCTGCCATAATCCTCTATGGTTTCAGGGTCTCTTTTCAGGAGATCGCAGCGGTGGGAGCAGCCGGCCTGACGGTATCGACAATAATGCTTGCGAGTACATTTTTTCTGGGGATCTGGGTGGCCATTAAAATCTTCAAATTGGACAGGGATACCGCCATCCTGACTGCCGCAGGCAGTTCAGTATGTGGTGCAGCAGCCGTGCTGGCAACGGAACCTATTTTAAAGGCTGATGCTCATAAAGGAGCTGTAGCCGTTACCACTGTGGTGCTGTTTGGCTCCATTGCCATGTTCGTGTATCCGGCACTTATGGGTTCAGGAATTATCAACCTGAGTCCGGCAGAGTTTGGAATTTATGCAGGTGGGACTGTACATGAAGTAGCACAGGTGGCTGCCATTGGCAGTACTATTGAAGGGGCCGGTGAGACTGCCGTTATTGTCAAGATGGTCAGGGTCATGCTATTGGCACCAATGCTAATCCTGCTCGGACTCTATATTTCCTTAAAACAGAAAGACAGTGCTGGCTCAAACAAGATAAAAGTGGTAATTCCCTGGTTCGCAATATGGTTTATTGTAGTGGCCGGTTTTAATTCGCTTAATCTTCTTTCGCAGCCAGCCGTTGAGGTGATAGTTAATATTGATACTTATATGCTTACCATGGCAATGACTGCCCTGGGTATGGAGACAAATTTTAAAAAGTTCAAGTCGGTTGGTATGAAGCCATTCTACGTGGCGTTCATCATGTTTGCCTGGCTGGTGATCGCAGGATATTTTGTAACAAAGTGGGCAATTGGTTTATAGCAATTCAGAAAATAGTAACATCCTTAAAACATTCTACAAATGGAAGCAATCCTCATAAAAGTAATAATGATTTCTGTAATGTTCCTTATGCTAGGCGTAGGCTTGAACGTTACTTTTAGCGAAGTTATAGGTGTAGTTCGGCAGTATAAGCTTGTATTGATCGGAATTCTGGCAAATTTCATAATTATCCCGATAATAGGTTACCTTGGGATGACCTACCTGTCATTAGAACCCTATGTGAAAGTAGGAATTATGTTAATGGTAGCTGCGCCGATTGCCCCAATGGTGCCACCATTTGTTGCGATGGCTAAAGGGAATGTGCCTTATTCCGTCGGACTTATGGTCATCATTGCCGTACTCAGTGTATTCCTCACGCCATTGATCCTTACTATATCATTTCCGGAAAGCATTGGAGGTGTTTTACTGGACCCGATGGAGATTGTTAAGACACTTGTGCTGGTCCAAATAATTCCCATATCGATTGGGATGCTGATCTCCCAGTACCGGAGTGGATGGGCTAAAATAATGCTGAAATTCGTTCCCAGAATAGGTCAGATCGGACTTTTCATTGGGGTAGGTTTGATCCTGGTTAAGCAGGCAACTCAAATAATATCATTAGGTATTATACCGCACCTGGTGCTCATACTGTTTGTTATTGTGATGTTAATTGTCGGAGACCTGATGCTGGTCAGAAATGCCGGTGAAATGAGACGCTCCCTGGCTGTATCTACAGCAATTCGTAACGTACCCCTGGCATTCCTGATTGCAGGACAGAATTTCCCGGATACGATCGTTGCCCCGGTTGTTCTGATATTCAGTGTATATACCATGTTGTTGTCAATAGTGTATGGCAAGGTTTTGGGCCCAAAGAAACACCCTGAGTAATGAGTAATAAGGGTAAATCACAACCAACTCACGACCAGGAACAAAAACGGGAAGTTATTTATGATTTGAATTTGCAGGTAAAAGCTGCATTGGTTCGCACCATGCTCGCGGCTGATAATTCAATGATGGCCTGGATTCGTACTTGCATATCTTTATTTGCATTCGGCTTTTCGATTATCACTTTTTTCGACTACCTGGGTAAAGGGAGCGAGGATGTTAAATCCATAAAAATCACCATAATAATAGGCATTGCCCTTATTGCCCTGGGGGTTTTTTCACTTACGCTGGCAGTAATTGAACATAAGCACGCACGTAACAAATTGTTAGAACTGGGATTACCGAGAATATCCCGGTACTTATTGCCAATGAGAGCTGCTTTCGCGCTCATTATCATTGCCATTATTTCACTGATTATACTTTTATTCAATGTATCCTTATACTTCGTATAGAATGAAACGTATTCAAGTTTTCTCTATTCTTGCCTTATTATCCATCATGATTAGTACTCCCAGGGTATCTTGTCAGGATAGTCCTGCAGGTCAAGATACTGTGAAGATAAAAACAGGAGCCAGAGTTGGGACAGATCCCTTCAAGACAGATTCCTCCATAATCAAAGAAAAAGCTCCTCTTGATATAGCTGATGACCGGGGATTGTTCATTGTTTCGCATGATAAACAACTTCAGTTAAGAATCATGGGATCCATACGATATCTTGCAGTTTTTGATGATAAGGATCTAGGCTCTAAAAACACCCTCAATTCCTCTGAGATTCCGACAGGTGAATCAAATAGAAGATTTCCAAATTATTATAATGGCCTGGACCAAACCCGTTTTGCATTTGAAGTAGACCGCAAAACAACGAAGGGCGATGTATTTGTAAAACTTGAAATGGATTTTGCAGGTTCTAATGGTTTGAGAATAAGACATGCTTATGGTCAGTACAGGAATTTTATAGGTGGACAAACCTGGAGTTTATTTTCCCAGGTAGAATCAAGACCCCAGGTTATTGACAATGTAGGACCCACAGGGGCGATAACTGTGCGGAATCCTCAAATCAGATACAGTGTCAAGAATATCTTTAACTATACCACGCTTTCGCTTGGATTGGAATATTTAACTCCTGCATTCTTACAGGAAAGTTACGATTCAATTAAGGCATCTAATCTATTGCCGGATATAACGGCCAGGATTGATCTGAAACTTGATTGGGCTATATTTCAGTTGACGGGTATTCTCCCCATACTAACCGGAGAGAACCAGGCTGAAAAAATTGTTACCAAAGCAGGTTGGGGTTTTTCATTTTCAACGAAAATGCAATTATGGGGAAGTGGGAAATTGTTTATCCAAGCGGCAGGAGGAAGAGGAATAACAAGGTATTTTCATGATCTGAAAAGTGCGGGATACGATGCCCTGATTAATCCATCGAACTCAGAGGCTTATCTACCTCTTTCATTTGGCGGATATATTACCTATGAGCAGAGGTGGTTGCCTAATCTGTTCTCAAATCTGTCATATGGTTATACACAGCTTGAAAATCCATCTTTTGCTCCCGAGAATGTCTTCAGTGATGGCAGCAGTATTTTCTTTCATTCATTTTATGATGTGGCAGCGGGTGCAAGGATTGGAATAGGATATGCCCATGGATTAAGACACGATAAAAACCAGGATTATGGGAATGCGAACAGGTTGAATCTGTTGTTATATTATGATTTCTAATAAACAATGGCAATAACAAGGAAATCACACTTTAAAATGTAAAATAATTTCTATGAACTCAGCAGAAAAAAAACAATCTCGTTTCCGGAATGTCATGCATAAAGTAGTCCCGATGACAGAATGGTTACCTGCTTATCAGAAAAATTGGTTACGTGTCGATATTATGGCAGGACTTGCTGTCTGGGCAATGACCGTTCCGCAGGTATTAGCCTATGCCGGAATAGCCGGTGTACCTCCAATTTATGGTCTGTACACGGTTCCCCTGGCTATGATCCTATATGCTATATTTGGTAGCTCCCGTACCTTATCCGTCGGCCCGGAATCTGCTATTGCAATCATCTCTGCGGTTACGGTATCGGCCCTGGTTACAGATAATCTGAGTGAATATCTGATACTTACTTCCCTGCTTACTTTCCTTGTCGGAATCTTATATCTGGTTTTTGGCTTCTTTCGATTAGGATGGCTTTCAAATTTTTTGTCAAAACCTGTTTTGCAAGGTTTCACAATGGGAATTGCCCTCATTGTTATCTCAAGCCAGGTGCCGCTTATCTTCGGTACAGAGACCGGATATAATTCACTGGTGAGCAGCCTGACAAAAACCATACACACTGGTTTCTTTGTGAAGAGCTGGGCTGTTATTGCTACGCTTTCGGGCACGAACCTGGTAACAATGGCATTAGGTCTAGGAGGGTTTATTGTTCTTCTTGCGTTTAAGCGTTTTTTGCCAACAGCACCGTATGCATTAATTGTTGTTTTTATTGGCATTCTTGTTGTGTATTTTTTGAAACTTGCCGATTCTGGAGTAAGCGTGATTGGGACTATCGATTCAGGATTCGGAGGATTTAAATTACCCGAGATAAGCCTTGATAAAATTGGAGCCTTAATACCGGGAGCTCTCGCTATCTTATTACTCGGTTACTCTGTGTCGTTAAGTGTGGCATCAATCGGAGCAGAAACTACCGGAGAAAAAATAAATGCAAATCAGGAATTAATTGGGCTGGGCTTTGCAAACATAGGTGCAGCCATCAGTTCCGGTTTTGTAGTTTCGGGAAGTTTATCAAGAGGGGTCGTAATCAGACGGGCTGGAGGCCGGACGCAGGTTGTTTCTATCATTAATGCACTACTGGTAATAGCCACACTGTTTTTTGCCCTGTCACTGTTCGCTCATCTACCCTTTGCAATACTCAGCGCTATTGTTATACAGGCCATGTTAGGACTGCTTAATTTCCCATACCTACGTCGATTGTATAAAATAGATCGTGGTGAGTTTGCCTTCGCCATGGCCGCTCTGTTTGGGGTTCTCATATTTGGGATATTGCAGGGTGTTGCAATCGGGGTAGTATTATCATTGGCTCTTCTCATCAAGCGGGTAAGCCGCCCTGGTACAGCAGTACTTGGTCGTTTGCCAGAAACTGATGACTATCGGGATATCAATGCTTACCCTGAGGCTGAAACTGTTCCCGGATTGCTGATCTTTCGTTTCGATGGCCCGATTATCTTTGCCAACGCCGGCTTTTTCGCCGATGAGGTGCGAAGGCTCATTTCTACAGCAGAAATTCCGGTTAAAGAAGTACTCATACCTGCCCATCAAATCAACCATCTAGATTCAACAGGCGCGGAGCATCTGGCTAAACTGAAGACTGAACTGGATGCTCAAGGAATTCTGTTATCTCTGGCGGAAGTGAAGATGAGGTTGAAGAAGGCAATACATCTGACAGGACTGGAAGAAAAAATCGGTGAAGAGCACTTCTACGAGTCAATCAGGAATAGCGTCCGGTCATTTCAGCACAGCCAAAAGACATTGTAATTTCAGCTCAGTATAAAAATACAATAATCGATACATCAAAAAAATCTAGGCCAAAATACGATGAAAGTATTAACAAATAAGCTTTAATATTATGAAGAATAAATTAGTCATTCTAAACCTGTTTCTGTTTGTATCTCTAACAGGGAGTTTTACATCTTATGCCAGTGAAACTGATCAACAATACTCCTGGCCCATTGAAATTGAATCTGATAATGATTTTGTAACCACATTATACCAGCCTCAGCTTGAATCTTTTGAAGCAAACGTATTAGAAGGCCGAATGGCGGTTACCATTAAGCCTCCTGAAAATGAGATGATATTCGGCGCCGTATGGTTTAAAGCCCGGTTGGTAACTGATATGGACGACAGAACTGTTCTTCTGGAAAAAATGGAAATAATTAAAACCCATTCCCCGGATATGGTGGATGAAGAAAATATTAGCAAATTTTCGGAATTACTTTCGGCGGAAATGGAATCATGGAACCTGGAAATGTCGCTTGACCGATTGCTGGCCAGCCTTAATGAGGTTGAAAATCTGAAACAATTATCCGATGATATCAATAATGATCCCCCTGCCATTTATTTCAGGACTACACCAGCTATATTGCTTATGGTAGATGGAGACCCTATTGTGAAAAAAGATGATGAATCCGGTCTTGAATATGTTGTGAATACTCCATTCTTTATTGTAAAAGATCCGAAAAAGGAAGATTATTACATCAATGGCGGTCCCTTTTGGTATACCTCGACTGAGATACTGAAAGGTTGGGAAGAAACGACAAAGGTTCCTTCGAAAATTAAAAAGTTTGCAAAAAAACACGCTGAAGAACAGGAACAAGAACCAGAACCAGACTCAGTTGCTCAATCATACACTGAAGCACCTGAATTAATCATCGAAACAGAAGCTGCCGAACTCGTTATGGTGGATGGTGAAATCGACTATCAGGCTATTGAGGGAACAAGCCTGCTATATGTTTCCAATTCCGAAAGTGATATCATTATGGATATCAATTCGCAAATACACTATCTGTTACTGGCAGGGCGTTGGTACCATTCAAAGACATTGAAGGATGGGGATTGGAGTTTCTGTGAACCGGAAGATCTTCCTGAGGATTTTAGTAAAATCCCGGAAAATTCTGATGTAGCATCGGTGAGGTCAAGTATACCTGGAACCAGTGAAGCTCAGACAGCATTACTGGAACAATCTATTCCACAAACCGCAACCATCGATCGAAAAGAAGCCAAGATAGAAGTAAAATACGATGGAGATCCACAATTTGAAAAAATTGAGGGCACTGATATGTCCTATGCAGTGAATACAGACAAGTCTGTTTTGTTGATTAACAACATATATTACTGTGTGGATGACGCCGTTTGGTTTATGTCGGACAAGCCAGCCGGACCCTGGGAGGTTTGTGTGGAACGGCCAAGTGAAGTGGACGAGATACCACCTGAATCTCCGGTTTACAATGTAAAATACACATATATCTACGAGTCCACTCCCGAAGTGGTTTATGTAGGTTATTTACCAGGATATACTTATTCCTATGTTTACGGTGGTGTGGTAGTTTATGGAACGGGATATTATTACCAGCCATGGTATGGCAGCTATTATTACCCCGGGCCAGTCACCTGGGGGTATGGAGTACATTATAATCCATATTCAGGTTGGGGTTTCTCATTTGGAATTAGTTATGGTTGGATCGGTTGGGGTTTCCATCCTTACAGAAGGGGTTTTTGGGGGCCACGTGGATATCACAGAGGGTATAGACATGGATACAATCGCGGCTACAGGCATGGTGCTAGAAGTGGGTATCGGGCAGGGTATAGAGCAGGCCAACGCAATTCAAACCGAAATGTATATAACAACCGCAGCTCAGGAGTTAAACAAAGCGGTAACGTCAGAAATTCCCAGGCTTCAAACCATATAAACAATAAAGGACAAGCTTCAGGCAAAGCAAATAACATGTACACCGACAAGAACGGGAATGTTTCCCAGCGAAATCAGAATGGCTCCTACGAAAACAAATCAAACAGGCAGGGTACACAACCCAGTCAGCAGCCTTCTACCAATCAGCAACAGCAGCAGCGTTCCCAACAAGGCCAGATGCAAAGTAATCAGCGGCAACAATTGGACCAGTCCCATCAAAACCGGACCCAGGGAACGCAAAACTATAACCGGTCGCAACAATATTCTCAGCAAAGTAGAAGCGGAGGAAGCAGACCAAGTGGAGGATCCAGGGGAGGCGGTGGTAGGAGATGACCAAAGGATGTGAAACCGCCTGATTAAATAGCAATAAAATATGATGAAGATTAGTAGTTCCACACCGGCATTGAAGCTCAGATAGGCATTCCATTTATGGCATATACCATTAGCACAGAATTGGAGAGAACCTGCATATTGTTGAACTTAAAAAATCCCTTATCATGTTCAACCACTTTGTTAAATCATAGTAATAAAACAGAACTACCGGGAACTTTAAAATTATAGTAGATTATATTAATATTATTTTTAACGCTTAAAATTAATTAAAAATGAAAACTTTAATTATGAAAAAAATCCACATCATTCTGGCAGCAATATTCTTTATTGCTACTTCCTGCAGCAGTGTTAAAGTCACTACCGATCTTGACCAGGCCGCTGATTTTACAAAATATCAGACTGTTAGTTTTCTTGGATGGCAGGAAGACATTGTCAAGGTGATTAACGAATTTGACCAAGAAAGAATCCGGAATTCGCTGAAAGCAGAAATGGAGAAAAGGAACCTTAAGCTCGTCGATGATAACGGTGACATGGTATTGTCCACATTCCTTGTCTCTGAGCAGAAGACCAGCATAACAGCCTACTCCAATTACTACGGAGGTGTAGGGAGGGGATATGGCCGTGGCCGCCGGTATGGAGGGGGCTGGGGAGGTGGTCATGCGAGCACGACCTACTCCGAGTCAGATTATGTTCAGGGCACCATGGTGATAGATATTTTTGACCAGCAATCCAAGGATCTGGTATGGCAGGGAGTTGGCGTTGGTACCATCAAGGAGAAGCCTGAGAAGAGAGAAAAATCCTTACCTAAAGCGATTGCTGCAATCTTGAAGGATTTCCCGATCGCCCCGGTAAAAAAATAGTAGGTGAAATGGCTAGTGAAATGAGCTTTCACTAGACTCGTTCCCACAAGAATCTACACATGTAATAAGGAGTCTCTAATATTATCAAGAGGTTTTAAAAATCGAGTTTCCTCACCAGAAGGGAGGGGATTAATCTCTGATGGTTTACCACTGATAGAAATTTGTTTAACACCATTTCTCATGAGTGGTCCTGAGAATCTATATAGATGCCTTTTGTTATGCAAATCGTTTGCAAAATAGAAATCAGCCAATCACAAAAAATACTGTAACTGGCTGATTTCTAGGAGTGGGCGATACTGGATTCGAACCAGTGACCCCCTGCTTGTAAGGCATGTGCACATTACATAATCTTTAAACCTGATTAAATAAACCTCGATTTTTTACTGCTAACCAACAGACGAGGTATCTC
>SDBS01005024.1_pt1 | contig 12950 bp, 9 predicted proteins | sample 2277091 | NCBI WGS metagenome assembly SDBS01 (sample SAMN10404972, study PRJNA504765) | marine sediment metagenome | isolation source: marine sediment core GS10_PC15, 163 cmbsf | place: Arctic Ocean: Southern Knipovich Ridge | collected 2010 | reverse complement strand
GGCTGAAGAGGCTGCGAGCAAGGGTTTCAAGCGTCTTAAAAACGGGCCCCTTGTTTACCTTCAATGAGCTGCCAAAGTGAGTGCAATAAGCTTGCATCTTTTCCCGTTAGTTGCCAGAGGTCAGTTAGGGAATGCTAAAAACGAAATTGTAAAGAAACTCATCGATGCGAAGAGGTTACCTTACACCTCCCCCAGAGGTAAAGACGCAGTTTCCGATCTTATCTGTGGGATAAAGAAAAGGGGGGTTTATTTGACAGGTTGGGAGATCAACATCGTATGGGGCATTTACTGTAATCTTCAGAAGTAAATGATGCATTTTCTTCAGAACTCTTTGACCCTTTTAGGTGAGCATGAGGTTTTCGACGCACAATATTGGAAGTACTTTCTCGGCAATTGCTGCGGAGGACCATATGATGCTTGATGATGTGCCCATTGCAAATGCACAAATGCTTATTCGCAAACCCGCGACGGCCGTATTTGTTCAGGGTTACATCGGCCACGCGCAGCAGTTCGTTGCTGGGCGTGGCCTGCCCGCTTCGGCGCAGCACGGCATGTGTCCGCGCCAGCACTTCGCGCATGCCGAAGGGCTTGGTCAATGCCCCTCAATATATTTATTGAAATTCATCCTATGTCTTGTTTTCAGTAGATCAATCACTCTCTTTATCTCTTGGCTGATTCTAGCATCATCCCAACCTTGGATCTGACCAATAATCATTCCGATTTCATCCAATCCTTCCGAAGTAATGCAACCAAGTTTACCTAACATGGTTCGACGGAAGATGAAATCATCTAGATGAACGACGTCTTCGTATTGAACAATATGGCTAATTTCAGCAGTACTCAGATCTGCATAAAATTGAAGTTGACGATCGTTTTTGGTATTAAAAGAATTCAACATTCCGGTTACTTTTGTACCGTATCTGCTAAACAGCGTTTCAAGCCCTTCTTTGTCCAGATCCGACTGAGCTAGCAGTATTGAGATATATCGCTCCCTTTCCACTTGTGTACTCGGATAGTCCTTTCCACCACCAATTTTGTAGTTCTTGGTGCTACGAATGCGATCTGTACCAAGGCGTCTCAGTACTAAATCACAAATCTGCTCAGCGAAAGCCCGGTAGGTTGTCCATTTTCCTCCTATCAATGAATAAATTGGAAAATGTAATTCTTCGTCCGGTTCATTAATCTTGATCTCGTGATCTCGACTGATTTGACTCGTTAATCGAGCTCTTGAATTGGCTAATGGACGAACACCGGAAAAAGTGAAGACGATTTGGGATGGATTGACATCAATCGTTGGGAATACTTTTTTGACCATATCAATGAAATAATGAACTTCTTCGTCGGTAATGATCGCTTGATCTGGATCATCAACTTGGATATCCGAGGTGCCTATTAATACCTTGTCGTCCAATGGATAAATGAGCACTATACGACCATCTTCATTCTCAAAGAAGAATTCATTTTCTCCTATTGCATCACGTAGTTCGGAATTCGTCACAATGATGTGTGAACCTTTCGTACCGCCTATGTATTCCGTTTCGAGACCAATAGATTTATTGATTTGGTCAATCCAGGGGCCACCAGCATTAATCACAATTCTGGGATTGACAGAGATAGTTGAGCGATCGATTTCATCCTGTAATACTACTTGATTTCCCTTCGCGGAAACCACGCTCATGTAATTCATTGGGATGGCGAGATTGCTCTCAAACGTCGCATCTGTGATCAGTTCAAGCGCGATCCTTTCCGGAGAGGGCATTGAGCCATCATAATAGGTTCCTGTGAAAATAATGTCAGGATTTATCAGGGGAAATTGATTTATTGAGGTTGCTCGATTCTTAAACACATGCTTGGGAACAGTTTTTTGTTTTCGAGTATAGAAATCATAGAGGAGCATCCCTAGTTTAATTACGATGGCGCCCCGCTCCGCAGGTTTATCAATTAGACGTAGAAACTTAAGTGGGGCATTCAATAAACCCGAGAACCACCTAAATATCGGGAAAGTGGTTGCTAATGGCTTTGCCAAATGAGGCGCATTCTCAAGCAAGCGATTTCGTTCCTTGACTGCTTCGCGCACTAGCCTAAACTCGCCATTTTCTAGGTATCGAATTCCGCCGTGTACCATGTGCGACGATGCGGCACTTGCTCCACTGCAATAATCTCCTCGATCGACCAATACAACATCAATACCTTGAAGTGCCAAATCTAGAAAAGTTCCGATCCCATTAATACCTCCACCAACGATCAGAACACTGATTTCCGGATTCTCCACTAGATTATGGATTCTTTCTTCTCGAGGAATCATAAACTGCTTGTTCGATCTCTTTGGACCTTTATGTTTCTTGCATTAGCTACCGATCGATGTAAGAAGACTCACTACTCGTACTGGGGAAGCCAATCTCCGTGTTCGGCGATTAGTTCATCAACCAACGACCAGATCTGATCTAAGTCCAACTCGGCCGCGGTATGAGGATCAAGCATCGCCGCATGGTATATGTGCTCCCTCTTTCTCGTCAAAGCGGCTTCTACTGTTAAGCGCTGGACATTGATATTCGTTTGTATCAAGGCGGCGAGATGAGGGGGCAAGGAGCCGATGAATGTCGGCTGAAGGCCATTCTTATCCACCAGACACGGCACTTCTACAATACAATCCGGCGGCAGGTTGCTTATTAAGCCACCATTAAGCACATTGGCATAGACTGTGCGCGGTTTACCCGTTTCCATACTGTGAATGATTCGCGAACCATACTCGACACTACGCTTAATCTCAAACGAATGTTGGTTGTTCCTTAATTTCTGGTCAAGTATTTCCCAATCCGCAATTTGCTCCTCACAACGGCGGATGTATTCGTCCAATGGGATATTGTACCGCTCAATCAGATCGGGACGATCGCGTTTGATGAACCAGGGCACGTATTCGCTGAAGTGTTCACTCGATTCCGTCACAAAATAACCGAGTCTTTGCATCATATCGTAGCGCACCTGATTTTCAATAGGTACTCGCCCTTCAACGATAACTTGGTGGATTCGCGGATAAAGATCTTCAACTACCCCATCTATCTTTCGCTCGAATTTGAGGTAAAAGGCCATATGATTAATGCCAGCCACCAAATAATTGATCTCGTCAATGGGGATACCAATATCATGGGCTAACTCGCCTGCGGTGTGAGGTACACTGTGGCAAAGACCGACTGCCTTTATCCGCGTGGCTCGATTTAATGCCCAACAATTTATGGCCATCGGGTTGACATAATTTAACAACATTGCGTTGGGACATAGCTCTTCCATATCCCGGCAAATATCAAGCAGAATTGGGATTGTGCGTAAGGCGCGCATGATGCCGCCAATGCCCAATGTGTCGGCGATGGTTTGGCGGAGTCCGTACTTCTTGGGTATTTCAAAGTCGATGACTGTGCCCGGTGTATATCCGGCCACTTGAATCATGCAGACCACATAGTCAGCGCCGGCCAACGCTTCCCGCCGATCTAAAGTGGTTTGGATGATGGGCTGAACGCCCAGTGCTGCGGTCACTCTGCCGGCTACAATTTCCGATGTGCGCAGACGATCGGCATCTATATCATGTAAAACGAGCGTTGAATCGCCTAGCTCAGGATAACCAAGGATGTCCGCCATCAAGCTTTTGGCAAATACAGTACTGCCAGCGCCAATAAATGTGATTTTAGGCACGCACTATTCCCTCTCAAATTTTTTGCCGGTGGCGAGTTCTACACATTTGTATGCGCCATCGTAAATACCAATGCTTTTATTCTTAACGATGCTATCGCAAAACAGATCCACTAAGTCTTTTTCATGGGTTAACAGATCGATCGCTTGCAGCGTTTGGGGAATGGTTCGCACTTCCACGGTGCCGTCCCCCAACTCTGCACCACGGATGGCGCCCCACATCTCATGCCCGCCGACGCGCTCATTGAAGATTTTAGGAATTGGATAGAAGGCCAGCTCGCTTGGCTTGGTAATCAACACATCCACGACCCGCATCAGGTAGTTGGTTGAGTAAACGGCGTGGAAAATGTTGTCATGCAAAAAGACATGCAGCCCTTTGGCCTCCCCTTCCCTGATGGTGTCGGCAAATTTTTGCGTATCGTCCCAAGTGAAATGAGTGTTGATGAGGTCTTGATGCTGATTTAATTCGCCGCGCAGCCAGTCCCAGTTGTCTTTGTGATCGCCCAGGTTGACAAAGAGGGCGAGTTTGTCCTGTTCTATCAGCGGGATGGCATGTTCGACGATGGCTTTGAACAGTTCCCGCTGTGCCCCAGCGCCTCCCATGGTCAGGAGGAAACGACGCGGCTCATTGTTTTTCATGCGCCGGACGCGCGCCGCGCAATCGACTTCGATATTCTTCACCAATTCATGGTCAACATGATGGCCAGTGTAGTATATAGCGTCAGAGGGCATAGACTGCAACACTTTGCCGGATTCATCAAAACCGCGCATTGCTCTAAACCCATAATAGCCGGACGGGGATTGCACGCCATGTTTGGCGCCTTCAGTCAACTGAAAGGCCATTGGCCAATTGTCAAACATCATGTCCACGACGTTGGTCATGCCACCAGCCACTGCGCCCATGGCATTCCACATGTGGGCGGTCAGTACCGGCATGTCAGCGGGCAAAGACTTATGCAAGTTAGCAAACAGTTCGCTCATCATGTAATCTTTGACGTTGGTCTTGGCAAATCGCCACGGCCAGGCAACAATGAACGCGTTGAGTAAATGAGATAAACCGGGCAGCGTAGGCTCACCGGTGGTGACGGATTCCCAGACGTATTTGTTGAAAAGTTTGCTACGCTGTGAAAGGCGGGAGAACCAACTGTAATTCTTGTTGCAATAGCCGATGATGTCGGTAGTGATACCAGGAATATCCAGTAAATCGAGCCAATAGGGCGTGAAGCCCATAGCGCGAGCAGCAGAGACACCAGCCATGGCGATGCGATAGTGCCCGAATCCCATTCGTACGGTGCTGATGATGACGGCTTTTTCGGGATTGATCGCTTCCCCGTCGCCGTCCCGGACGATGTTTTTCAAGCCGAAGATTTGGCCAAGGTATTCGTTGTCTTCCAAGCTCAGGTTATAGGTTTCGTTGGGGTCGTAGTTGAATTTCTTCTTAAACCATTTCTGTCGCCTGATGATTTTGTTGGAGTCGGATTTTTTGATCGGGTTGCCGTAGAATTGGAAACGGCCGTTTTGAATCCTCATAATATCGCTATTTCCCTTCACATATTAAGATTGGAGACAGAACTCTCGTCACATTGCCAATAGTGGCGCTTTATACCCTGCGCCGCCCCTCCAAAAAGGAAATTAAAACAAGGGACTTTACCGCCATCACACGACCAGCCAGGGCAAGGTTGAGATAGAGTCAGATTTAACCTTTGACGGCACTACTTGTCGCACTCTCAACAAAGAATCGCTGGCCAAAAATGTAGATAATGACCGGGGGTAGAACGGCGATCGCTGCGCCCGCCAGAACCAGATTAGGGCTATCCGCAGCACGACCACCCAGCACGCTCAGGGCCAGCGTTAAAACCCGATTCGCCTCGTTACCCGAGTTTATAACCACCAACGGCCAGAAGAAGCTGTTCCAAGCGTATAAAAAAGTGAACGTGCCGAGAGCGGCAAGGGCCGGCTCGCTGGCGGGAAGGAAAATGCGCCACAAGATCTGAAAGCGGGAAGCGCCGTCAATTACCGCAGCCTCTTCGATCTCCATGGGGATAGAAAGAAAAAACTGCCGCATTAAAAAGGTGCCGTAGGCTGTAAACATCCAGGGAACAATCAGAGCAGCCAAGCGATCAACCCAGTCAACAGCCACCATAATCTGGTACAACGGGGTGATGAGCACCACAAAGGGAATCATGATCGTGCCCAAATAAAGTACAAAAAGTTGGTCTCGCCCGGGGAAGCGTAACCTGGCAAAAGCATAACCGCCAAGCACTGACGTTGTAAGTTGTCCGAGTACGACCGCTACTGTCACCAGGGCGGTATTGGTTAAGCTGCGATCCATGGCGTGAAGTTCAGTCACTTCCCGATAGCTACTGAAATCAAACGCGATCCGATCAACGGGCTCGCTCAAGCGCAAATTTTGTAGGACCATGCGTTCCAAATTATCCGGATCGGCAAATCGCCCCAGAGCGGTACGGCTGATGAGAGCCAACGGTAATACAGTTCCATCCAGTTCAACGTTGAAGATCTCCAGCTCTTCTCCGTCGATCGTTACCGTTTCGCTGGTCTCTTCCACCAATTCAAGATCGCGAACAATGGTGTCGGCTGGTGTAGCGGGGTCGGCAAAAAGCCCCACTCGCACACTGCGCTCAATTAGCACGAATTCCTCACGGCCATTCTCGGTTTCCACGATGTAAAGAGGCAGCGGCTCATCAAAGCCAGCAACAACCTCAGTTACCGGTTGGCGCGGAAGTAACCTCGGTGGAAATCGGTAAGTGTCCTCTACCTGTTTGGTGGAGGTAAAGATCATGACCAGGAAGGGGAAAAGCATAAGAAACGCAAAAAGACCGAGCAGGATATAAACAATGAAGTAAGTGAATCCCGAACGCGTGCGATTTGAGATGTTCATAATGTCTCCTCCAGGACCCTTTCCTATGCCTCAACCGCGCCGCTGGCACGTTGACGCTGGAATTGAAAAATAGTCGCGGCGAAAATGAGGAAGAAAAGAACCCAGGCGATGGCAGCGGCATATCCTTGCCGGAAGTTACGAAAGCCCTGGTTGTATAGATATAAGACAATAGTCAGGGTTGACGTGCCGGGACCGCCAGGTGGAATGGTGAGTACATACACTTGGTCGAAAATCTGCATGGCCTGGATGGTCGTGGTGGTAAGCACGAAGAAGGTCGTTGGGGCCAGCAGCGGCACTGTCAGACGGCGAAAACGGGTCAAGGCTCCGGCCCCATCCACCTGAGCTGCCTCGTAAAGCACCCCGGGAATTCCTTGCAAACCGGCAAGGTAGAGAATCGTGTTAAATCCCAACCATTGCCATGAGGCGATGATGACAACGGCTAGAAGGGCCACAGAGGAGTCTGATAGCCAGCCAATCTGTGGATCCACAAGTGCTTCGCTGCCGGCAATGGTGTTGACCACATCAACGGCACCGGTAATGGCGTAATTTATCCAACCAACGGCAGAGTTGTACAGCCAGCGCCAGATGAGTGCTACGCCGACGACGGCGGCGACACTTGGTACGAAGTAGGCCATGCGAAAAAATTTCATGCCCCGCATTTTGCTATTTAGCACCGAGGCCAAAAGCAGCGCAGGCAGGACACTGAATGGAACGGCCAACAAGACAAATAGAAGTGTGTTGCGCAGCGAGATCCAGAACAACTTATCTTGGGCCCCGACCAGAAAGTGCCGCCCAAACAAGGAGAAACGCAGCAATTCAGAGTGAACGGTTGTATCGAGCACCTGTTTTGCAAGTTGATCAGCGCTCTCTAATTGGGCAAAGTCAAGGTTAAAGATCTCGGCATAATTAGCCAGCCCGATCCAGTTTGCCTGGCCGAAAGCGTCTGAATCTGTAAAACTGACGTAGAGCGAAAAAAGCAGAGGCCCAGCAAAGAAGAAAAGAAAGCCGATCAGGTTAGGCGAGAGAAAAAGGTAGCCGTTGAGCATCTCATTGTCGCTCACCTTCTCGCCCATCGCTTTGGCTACGGGGGCGCTCCACATGAGGAAGGCCATCATTCCAAAGAAAACGGTGCCAACGACAAGCCCAATCCGGCCGATTCCGACGATGCGACCAAGCAGCTCAATTATTCCTGGGATGACTCCGACGGCGACAGCAAAGATTAGAAAACCGACCGCCATAATGATATTACCGGCGCTGCGGACACGCCTGGCTCGTTTGTAGTCGTCACCCACTCTACCGGCAAAGCCGCGAAGGATATAACCGGCTACGACAATGCCAAGGAAAAGTATGCCGCGAGCCAGATTTTCCGCGAGCGAGTCAATGCCAACGAAAATACCCAAAAAATGGAAAGAGGCTGCCAGACAACCGATAAACCAGAGATAGTTCAGGGCCAAGGATGCCACCCGGCCGCGGTGTTCTCGACGCTGTATGCCGCGAGCTGCGAAAAGAGTAATGGCAACTGTGATCAGGAGGGCTAAAGTGCCAATCAAACGGACAACCGTATTGAGCTCCGTGTCGACCAGCCATAAGATCAGGATGCCGGTCAAAGCCAGGATGGCCAATACCACGTGCCAAATGGTGGCAATTCTTAGAAAAAGCTGCGTCCGGCGAGACCTTTTCTCGACTTCATCCTGCAATTCTAGATCGCCTGTACCTTCCATGACCTCTTCCTACTCGACACGTACTTCCGACACCACGCGTCGCCGACCGGAACATTGTAGGATGTGAGCTATGGATGCACACCGGCCTTGGTGATAAGACCGGTGTGCATCCATCAGAAAAAGCTAATGATTATTGATCAAACGCCTTGTTGGCTTCGTCGCAAACAGTTGCGGCAAAATCATCTAGCGTCGTGTCGCCAGTGAGTAATGAAGAAATGGCGGAATCCATGACCGCACCGAACTCTGGCCAGGAGCCTGCCCACAGCGGGCCTTCGGAGACCGGATCTCGGGACAGACCATCCAAGAAAGCCTGGTTATTGGCTGGAGGTGTGAAGGTCAAGAAAGCGTCCAACGCCTCCTGGCTCACACGGCTGGGAATATTGGCGCCCAACGCCGAGACTTTGCCTTGCGTTTCCGCGGTCGTCAATGCCTGGACAAGTTCCCAGGCTGCCTCAGGATTCTCGGTAGCGGCGTTAACAACGTAAGCGCCCCAGAAGAGCCAGTTGCCAGGGTTGCCAGCCGGCCCATCGGGCAGTCCGACCACATCCCAGTCGAAGTCAACTGTGCGAACACCAGGAGTTGCCCAACGGCCATTTTGGAACATACCAACGTTGCCGGCCCGGAATGGGGGTTCAGCGTCCTCACCATAAGGCACAGCGTAGCCGAGGTTGGTGTACAGGTCCTGGGCAAAGGCAAGACCGGCCAAAGATTCAGGGCTATCCAGGTTACAGGCCTCGCGGGCTGCATCAAAGAAACCCCCACCTGCCGCGTTCATCCAGACGCCATAAGGACCCCACCAGGCGCTGCCGCCATAACCTTTGATGTCATTTCCCAAAGCATTGACAGCCTCAGAAACTTCGAGAAAAGCATCCCAGTCCCATTCACCGGCTGCTTCAAGTTCGCGCGGATCGTCGGTGCCGGCTTCAGCGATCAGGTCATTGTTGAGATAGAGTGCAAAAGTAGATACGTCTCGCGGTAGGCCCCAAAGTGTCTCACCAGCGTTGCCGCTATCAGGGTTAAACGTGAGGTGGAACATGGGACCGGGATAAAAGTCATCGTCGCTATGGCCATCTGACCCGTCCGCCAACTCACGCGTATCAAGTAGCAGATCTCGGGTAGCAAAGTCAGCGACATCGGTGCCAGGAATCCAGAAGACATCTGGCGCCGTACCAGAGGCGAGTTCAGTCTTCAGTACATCCTGATATGAGGAAGTCTCGCTGCCACCTGGTTCGTAAACCAGCGTGACCCCGTCCATCGAAGCCATCAGTTCGTCACTGATATTTTGGTAGACATCTGTCTCTTCTTGATTGTCGGGGCGAGTGCGCCAACGCAATGTCACTTCTTCCATTGCCTCATCCACTGGTTCTTCGGCCACTTCCTCCGCCGGCTCTTCAGCCGCTTCTTCCGCTGGTTCATCTGTTGGAACAGCCGTTGGTTCTTCATCACCACCACAAGCGGCCAGAATAATGCTCAAATTGAGCAACACAACTACGAGCATCCAAAATCGTTTGATATTCATGAATATTCTCCTCCATTATACTTAGGATTTAGAAACTGAATGGGTAACTTTTTCATCTTCCATTTGAATCATTGTATATTCTCGATAAACACCTCCTAATATCTTCAATCATACGCTCCTATTCATCATTTTGTGGGAATAGCTTCTCGAAACCCGCGGTTGGTGTAGGTCCGGTAGAACGGCGGACGATCAGTTCGGCCGGGAGCCGTATATGACGGGCCGGATCACTAGGTTGCTCGACTGTCCGGATTAATAATCTGCTGGCTTCCTGGCCGATTTTGGCAAAATCTTGTCTCAGCGTGGTCAATGGAGGCGTGAAGTAAGCCGCAAGCGGGATATCGTCGATCCCTAGTACGGATAGATCGCTTGGAATAGATAAGCGTAGATCCCTGGCAGCCCGCAAGATACCAACCGCCATCTGATCGTTTTGCGCGAATACGGCCGTTGGGGTGGGGTTCATTTCGAAAAGTCTCTTGAAGGCTACATAACCTGAGGGAGCTAACCAATCACCTTCGACAATCAATTCCGGCAGGCGATCAATACCCGCCTCATGCAACGACTGTGCATAGCCCAGGCAGCGATCCTGTGAACAATCCTCGGCTAAAGGCCCTGTAACCATGGCGATACACCGGTGGCCGAGGTTAATAAGATGCTGGGTCGCCTCGCGTGCAACACCGACGTCGTCTAAGGCGACCGAGTCGGCAGTTTCCTCTCGCGGACGAGCGCCGGCAAAAACGGTAGGGAAATCAGGAGGTAGATGCACATGGCGGCGATCGGCATAGGGGTTGATAATCATGATGCCTTCTACCCGGCGGCTGCCCACAAGATCGTCCATCAAGCAAATGAATGTCTCTTCATCGTGAGCTGAAGCGGATAGTAGAAAGTAACCATGCTTGCGCGCTTCCGTTTCCGCACCATCGATTATGCTGGCAAAAGTGTAATCAGTAAGATTGGGAGCGATACAGGCCAGAGTGCCGGTGTGTCCTTTCGCCATATAACGGGCGATGGCATTGGGCCGGTAACCCAATTCGGCGATAGCTTTCTCGACTCCTGCTCGTGTTTCCGGGCTGACGCGCTCGCTTTGATTGATAACGCGAGAAACGGTTTGGTGGGAGACGCCAGCATAAGCTGCAACGTCACGGATGGTTACCTGTGAACGAGCCATATCCTTTGAGAAGGTGGATGCTTATGGAGATCTGCTCATATTTGTTCTTAGTATGATATCATCAACAGCATGTTACCGGTCACATGTTACCGGTCACATTGTAGATTAGGGGCGTATTTTTGTCAAGAACATTTTGTTCGTGTGCTATTAGGCAGTTTTTCAACTATGGGGTTTTGGTTTACCGGCCGCTCCGCTCGTATCCGTAAAAGTCACTCAAATCAACGAACTTTCCATGCCGGTACCGGCATGATTATCTACGATTGCTCCGGTTCCTGTCCTGGCGGATATGAACGGCTCAATTCTGAGCTGTGTTCTACAGTTAAATAACAATTAAGCCTCTTCCCCTCTGGTGAGAGCAGTTAACATTGAGCAGGTTCTCTTCAATGCATTCAACAGCTGATTCTTTATCTTTTACGGCGTATCGACCGCCGGCGTGCAATAGGCCGTCATGCCGACCGGTTGTGCCTGAGGTTACTTCTCCCCGCTCGACCAGAGTTACCTTCAATCCACGCAAAGCCAGGTCATGGGCCAAAGCGCCACCTGTTCCGCCTCCCCCAATGATTAGAACCTGAAATGCTTCCATTCGAAACCCCGTCTCAACAATGAAAAACACGGATCAGGCGTCGGCAAACCGCTGACAACGAAACCCGATCCCTGAACTAGAAAGGTGATTGTCAAAGATTATTCGTGCTCGACCCAGCCCATGCTGCGACGGACAGCCTTGAGCCAACCACCATAAAGCCCTTGACGGGTTTCGTCATCCATTTCGGGATCCCAGGTGGCATCGATTAACCAGTTCTGGCGCAAGTCTTCCAGGTCATTCCAGAAACCCACCGCTAGACCCGCGGCGTATGCCGCACCCAGCGCAGTAGTTTCAGCTACCTGCGGACGAACGACGGGTACACCCAGGATGTCCGACTGGAATTGCATCAGCAACTCGTTGTAAACCATTCCGCCATCGACTTTGAGGGCCTTTAACTCGACACCAGAGTCCTTGTTCATGGCATCTAGAACCTCGCGGGTTTGATAGGCGGTGGCCTCCAGGGCGGCTCGGGCGATATGATTCTTGTTGACGTAACGGGTTAAGCCCACTATGACACCCCTGGCGTCCGATTGCCAGTAAGGGGCGAACAGACCGGAGAAAGCAGGAACGAAGTAAATACCGCCTGCGTCGTCCACCTGCTTGGCATAATCTTCAATGTGGTGCGAATAATCAAAGAAATTCAGATTGTCCCGCAGCCACTGCACCAGTGCACCGGTGATAGCGATGGAACCCTCCAAAGCGTAGACTGCTGGCCGATTTCCGATCTTGTAAGCCAGGGTGGTCAACAGTCCGCTTTCAGAAGGTACTGGCTTGGTGCCAGTATTCAAAAGCATAAAGCAACCGGTACCGTAGGTATTCTTGGCCTCGCCAACGCTAAAGCACGTTTGGCCAACCAAGGCGGCTTGTTGGTCCCCTAAGTCGCCGGCAACGGGTATAGCATCACCAAAGGGGCCATCGGCTGGAGTTTGTCCCCAAGTGTCAGGATCGCTTGAGGGCACCACTTTAGGTAACATCTTGCGGAGGATACCCATTATGCCCAAAATCTCGTCATCCCAGTCAAGGGTTTTCAGATTCATGAGCATTGTACGGCTTGCGTTGGTGACGTCTGTTACGTGAGAGCCACCATCAGGGCCACCAGTTAACCACCAAATTACCCAAGTGTCGATATTGCCGAAAACAGCGTCACCGGCTTCGGCTGCTTCGCGAACGCCATCCACATTTTCCAGGATCCACTTTATTTTGGGACCTGAAAAGTAGGTGGCCAATGGCAAACCAACCTTAGATCGGAATCGATCCTGACCGCCATCTTTGGCCAGTTGATTGCAGATCACGTCGGTACGGGTGTCCTGCCATACGATAGCGTTGTAATAAGGTTCGCCGGTGTTCCTATTCCAGACAACGGTTGTTTCGCGCTGGTT
>SDBS01005023.1_pt1 | contig 12950 bp, 13 predicted proteins | sample 2277091 | NCBI WGS metagenome assembly SDBS01 (sample SAMN10404972, study PRJNA504765) | marine sediment metagenome | isolation source: marine sediment core GS10_PC15, 163 cmbsf | place: Arctic Ocean: Southern Knipovich Ridge | collected 2010 | reverse complement strand
TGGCTCCTACGTGGTCAAGCGACTCACCGGCGAGAAGGTGCCCATCTGGATTGCCGATTACGTCCTGCTCAGCTACGGCACCGGCGCCGTCATGGCAGTACCCGCCCACGACGAGCGTGACTTCGCCTTCGCCAAAAAGTATAACCTGCCAATTCGTGTCGTCATTGCCCCCGACGGATGGCAGGGCGACGAGCTGGAAGAGGCATATATTGAATCCGGCACCATGGTCAACTCGGAGCAGTTCAACGGGCTTCCCAACGAGCGGGGCATTGAGGCTATTTCCGAGTATTTCGAGGGGAAAGGCTGGGGCAAGCGTACCACCAGCTATCGCCTCCGCGATTGGCTTATCTCACGTCAACGCTACTGGGGCGCACCGATACCCATGGTCTACTGCGAAAAGTGCGGCTTAGTTCCCGTCCCCGAGGAAGACCTGCCGGTATTGTTACCCGAGGACGCCGAGTTCAAACCTACCGGTGAATCCCCTCTGAACTATCATGAAGGATTCGTCAATACTACCTGCCCGCAGTGTTCTGCGCCGGCCAAGCGTGAGACGGACACCATGGATACCTTTGTCTGTTCCTCGTGGTACCTCCTGCGCTACGCCAGCCCTCATTATGATACCGCCGTCTTTGACCCCGACAAGATAAAGTACTGGCTGCCGGTGGACATATACACCGGCGGTGCCGAGCATGCCGTGATGCACCTGCTCTACGTTCGCTTTTTCATCAAGGCACTTCGTGATATGGGACTGCTTGACTTTGACGAGCCGTTCACACGCCTGTTCAACCAGGGGCATATCATCGCTGAGAAGCGGAAGATGAGTAAATCACGGGGCAACGTCATTAACCCTGATGTGTATGTTGCTGACCTCGGGGTTGACACGGTCCGCTGCTACTTCATGTTCCTCGGACCCTGGGAACAGGGCGGTGAGTGGGATGACAGCGGCATCAGCGGCATGAGCCGCTGGCTCACCCGCATCTGGAAGTTAGTACTGATGGATTACAGCCACAGCGAAGAGACCTCCCCAGCCGCTACTGAAGAAACACAGCGGGAGCTGACCCGCACTACCCACCAGACCATCAGAAAAGTAACCAGTGACCTGGAAAAACTGCGCTTCAATACTATGATTGCGGCGCTGATGGAATACACCAACCACCTCACCAAGGTAAAGGAAGCCGGCAACATCACCGGTTCTGACTGGAAGGAAGCCGTAGACACCCTTCTGCTGCTGCTGGCACCCAGCGCCCCCCACATTACCGAAGAGCTATGGCAGAGGACCGGGAATGAATACAGCATCCACAATCAAAGCTGGCCGCAGTGGGATGAGGAACTGGCCAGAGAAGAAGAAATTACCCTGGTAGTTCAGGTCAACGGCAAACTGCGCGACCGCATTACCGTCCCGGTATCTATCACTGAGGTTGAAGCTCAAAAACTCGCCCGTGATAGCCAGAGAGTTAAAACCTACCTGGAAGGCAAAGAGGTCGTCAGGACAATCTATGTCCCCGGCAAACTGGTGAACATCGTAGTGCGATAAGAATTATGAGGATAGCATTCATCGGCGGCGGCAATATGGGGGAGGCAATGCTCTCCGCCATTCTGGAAAAAGGATTCAGCCTCCCTCAGGACGTCGTCGTCAGTGATATTGATGAGAATCGCCGTCAGCACATTGAGCACACGTATGACGTGGGAGTGACCGCTGATAGTCAACTGGCGTTACATCGGGCTAACGTCATCGTTCTTGCCATCAAACCGCAGAACCTCACCGATGTCATGACCGAACTCAACGGCCACTTTGAGCCTGCCCAGCTGGTACTATCCATCATCGCCGGCGCCGGAATCAATACCCTCTCCCAGGGACTGAACCACAAATACGTAGTTCGCGCCATGCCCAATACCCCCTCCCGGATTGGTGAGGGCATCACGGTCTGGACCGCCACCCCCGAAGTAACCGACCGGCAAAAGGAATGGGTAAGTTCCTTCCTCAAGGTCATGGGCAGGGAGATCTATGTCACCGATGAGTCGCTCATTGATATGGCTACCGCGGTCAGCGGCAGCGGTCCGGCTTATCTCTTTCTTTTCGTGGAATCACTGGTTAATGCCGCCGTAAACATTGGCCTTCCCCCTGATATAGCCCAGGAACTGGTGCTGGAGACAATACTCGGCTCCAGCCACCTCATTCAGAAATCGGGCAAACAACCTGCCGAGCTGCGCCGGATGGTTACCTCTCCGGGCGGTACCACCGCGGAGGCTCTACTTAAATTCGAGCAAGGTGGCTTCTCCGAACTGGTCGCACAGGCAGTACAGGCCGCCTTTGACAAAGCCAAAACATTGGGTAGCGGATAACGGTGGGCTTCTTCCTTGATCTCATCAGGACTCTATGTCAGATTTTAACCGTAGCCATTGTGCTCAGGGCTATCCTGTCCTGGGTCTCACCCGGTCAGACAAACGTTTTGACCCTTATCCTGTTCCGAATCACTGAGCCGATTCTATCACCCCTGCGCCGCATTATCCCCGCCTATGGCACGCTGGATTTTAGCCCGATGGTAGCCATTATCTTACTCCAGTTGATTACCTATCTTCTGCCCCACCTGTAGGTTCTAACCGCAAAAAGAAATTGGCCTGACACAGCCACTACCATGACTATATCAAGCCAACATGCTCAGTTTCAGAAGTAAGACTAGTATTGCTCTTCCAGCTCTGACCCGCCTTATAACAGGTACTGACTACCATACTGGAAACAATATCCCTCAGCACAGCCCAAAATGGCTACCTACTGGTAGATTATATACTTCTAGGTAACAGTTGGGGAGTCTTACGGGTGCAGCTTCTTGTACTTCTCTTCCAGCTCTTCCCGACTCTCCTCTTTGTCCGGGTCAAGCACGCAACAATCCACCGGGCAGATTTCAACGCACTTGGAAGTGTCATGAGCACCAACGCATTCGGTGCACTTATCTGCGTCAATCACGTAGATTGTTTCTCCCTCAGTGATTGCCTCATTGGGACACTCCGGTTCACACGCTCCGCAGCTAATGCACTCGTCAGTGATCTTGTAAGCCATATTGTACCTACCTCCTTCTTACTTAGAGAATTGCCTTCTTTACTTTCAATAGTGTCATTTCGAGTTGTCAAACTTCTTTCTCAGGGCTGCAGCCACCGATCCGGGGACAAGGTCCTCAATATTCGCACCCATACTGGCTACTTCCTTGAGCCGACTGGAACTAAGGAATTGATATTGCAGGTTTGCCATTAAACAGACCAGCTCAAATTCAGGCCACAGCTTCTTATTCATCTGCGCCATCTCAAATTCATGCTCGAAGTCGGCACCATATCTCAGTCCACGCACTATTGTCTGTGCTCCTGCCTTCCTGGCAAAGTCAACAATCAAACCGCCAAAGGATTGCACCTCAACATTCGTTAAGCCAGATATGGACTGTCTTACCAAATCCACCCTCTCCGCAGTATTAAACAGGATATTCTTATCTGGTAAATCATAAACTCCAATGATTACCTTCTCAAAAAGCCCGGCAATCCTGGTGGCGATGTCAAGATGTCCGTTGGTTATTGGGTCAAAAGTACCCGGATAAATAGCAGTGGTCACAGTTCATTCTCCCTTCGGTATACACTAATACAACTATCACCATGACGGTGCTCTTTAGTAAGATTTAGGGTGGCATAGGTTGAATCCAGGGATAGGCGAGGGGAATGTGTTACTACCACTACTGTATCTGCCCCGACCAGTTTAGAGGTCGCCAGCCGCTCTATCTGCCTGCCAATAGACGTGTCAGAGTAAGGTGGGTCCATCAGTACGATATTATACTCCTTATCAAGAAAGGAAAGAGCCCTGACGACACTACAGCAATACACGTGAGCCTGTGCGCCGAGCTTCGTTTTTTCCAGATTCTGCTTAATTATATCACAACACCGCCGCTCACGGTCAACAAAGTCAACCCATCCCGCACCACGACTCAAAGCCTCAATTCCCAGAGCTCCACTGCCGGAGAACAAATCTAGCACCTGCGCCCAATCACCTGTGGTGCTCTCCAAAATTGAGAAAATCGCCCCCCGTACTAAATCTGTTGCCGGACGGACGATAGCCCCTTTTGGTACTTTGAGCTGGTGCCCTTTAGCCTTACCAGCGATAACCCGTAGCATATACTATCACTGTGATGATAGACAATATCCATAGCTATTGTCAACCCTTCATTCTCTCCACAAGCCTTGCCAGCTTGGCATGCGCATCCTCGGTTAATGGCCTGCCATGACCGAAGCACAGGATGTCAAAATCCAGCTGGGCCATCTTCCTTGCCGAATCCACGGCCTCCGCAGAGTTCGTGCTGACCATCCGGTGTGGCAGCTGGGGAGCGTCGTGGCTCTTGACCAGGGCATCACCTACAACCAGCAGTCTATGTTTCGGTGAGTAAAGGCTGATGCTACCCGGCGTATGACCCGGAGTATGGACAACCCTCAACCCACCCAGCGGCTCCAGTACCTCACCACCCTCCAGTTGAATATCGACATCACCGGGACTGAGCATGAAACGACCTCGCAGGGAGGAAAGGAAAGGGACGCGCAGTAGCCTGCGAATACCCCTGGGGTACGGTGCGTCACCTTCAGGACCAACAATACCGCCTTTGTGAATTGCCACCTTTGCCTCAGTTAGCTCTCTCAGCTCAGCCAGTCCACCGATATGGTCGATATGATTATGGGTGAAAATAATCAGCCCAACTTCCTCTACCGAACGTCCCAGTTGATGGATGAATTCTATTATTTTGCCTGAGCTACCGCGCAATCCGGTATCAATCAGGGTTAGCTCTTCCTCAACAATCAGTACTATGTTGACGGCTCTAATAGAGAGTTGATAGACATTGGGGACGATTTCCAGGCTTCGCACTCGTGGTGATACGTTTGACATCTGTTCGCTTGACTGAATATCCAGCTCTGTGAAAGCTCTGCCCGATCTATATCGTTCTCGGTGCTAGCTTACCGGGCTCAGCCTTCCCGACCTCCTCCTTCCATTGTGTTTCTGTCAAGCCCAGCCTCTGGAAAATCTCACCTATATGACGTAAGTAGTATTGCTCGTCAAAAAGTGATTCCAGCTCCTCTGAAGACAGGGCAGCAGTAACCTCGGGGTCAGCCTTCAGCAGGCTGAGGAACTTCTTATTACCCCGCCACGATTTCATAGCGTTCCGCTGGACTATCTCATACGCCTCCTGCCGACTCAGCCCTTTATCAATCAGGGCCAGCATCACCCGCTGGGAGAAGACCAGTCCTCTGGTAAGGTTCAGATTCCGTTTCATTCTTTGCGGATAGACCTGAAGTCCCTTCATTACTGATGTGAAAAGGTCGATTGAGTAGTCCACCAGCAGGCAGGAGTCGGGCAGGATAATCCGCTCGGTGGATGAGTGGCTGATGTCACGCTCATGCCACAGGCTGATGTTTTCCATTGAGGTCAAAGCATAACCTCTCACCAATCGTGCCAGTCCACTAATTCGTTCACAAAGCTCCGGATTACGCTTGTGCGGCATTGCTGAAGACCCCGTCTGTCCGGCGCTAAAAGGTTCCTCTACCTCTCTCACCTCGGTCTTTTGCAGACCTCTAATCTCCGTAGCGAATTTCTCCAGGGAACTGGATATAATCGCCAGGGTAGTAACAAATTGGGCATGGCGGTCGCGTTGTAGAATCTGACTCGACACCGGCGCCGGGGTAAGCCCCAGCCTGGCACAGGCTTTTTCCTCAATTTCGGGAGATACCGTGGCATAAGTACCTACTGCTCCTGAAATCTTGCCTACCGCCACAGTTTTCATCGCCTCGTTGAACCTCAGTCGATTGCGGTTCATCTCCTCGACCCACAGCGCCAGCTTCAAACCAAAAGAGGTCGGCTCAGCATGGACTCCATGGGTGCGCCCCACCATCGGCGTGTACTTGTACTTCATTGCCTTTTCCGCCAGCACCGAGATGAGTTCCTTTGTATCCTCGGCTATAAGCTCGCCAGCTTCAACCATCTGCAAACTGAGTGCCGTGTCTATTACGTCCGACGAAGTAAGACCAAGATGAATAAACCGCCCTTCGTCACCCAGGCTCTCGGCAACGGCACCAAGGAATGCCGTCACATCATGGTGCGTTTCTTTGAGAATCTCCTCCATCCGTTTCAGGTCAACCCTGGCCATTTTTATCTTGGGTACCGCTTCTCTGGGGATAACCCCCACCTCAGCCCACGCCTCGCAGACCGCAATCTCCACCTCCAGCCACTTGGCAAACTTATTCTCGTCTGACCAGACCCTCTTCATCTCCGGCCGGGAATAGCGCTCAATCATTTGCCGCCTCCCTGCAAATCGCTCCTGTATTTCTCGTAGGCCTTTCGTATCTCCTCATATTTCAGACCCAGAATCTCAGCCGCCAGGTAAGCTGCATTCTTCGCCCCCGCCGTCCCCACCGCCATACAGGCAACCGGTACCCCTGCCGGCATCTGGACTATCGAGTGAAGGGCATCAATACCATTTAATTCACTGCTGGCCAGCGGCACACCGACAACCGGCAACGTAGTCCAGCCTGCCAGCACTCCGGGCAGATGGGCCGCTCCCCCGGCACCGGCAATTATCACCTCAATCCCCCTGCTTCGTGCCGACTGCCCGTACTCCCTGGCTCTCTCTGGAGTACGGTGCGCTGATATTACATTGACCTCATAATCAATATTGAATTCCTTCAATACCTCCAGCGCCGCCTGCATCACCTCCGTGTCTGACTTTGAACCCATGACTACGCCTACCAGTGGCATGATTAACCTTCCTTTATTTATTCTTACTACCACATGCAATAACTCGCTGCTATTCGATGACAAACGAATTTATGACATGGTCAAAAGTTTCTTCATATTCATCATACAAGAGTTCTGCGGTAGAGCACACTAACATATAGCTCTTGCCGTTGGCGATAAATATAACCTGCCTCATTTTCACAGCGGCAATTGGTTTGTAAATCACCTCGTAACCCTCTCTGCCATTTACTACGATTTCTCTCTCTTCTAAGATAGTCATGCCAAGCTTGTTGAGTGCCTCCTTAATCTCCCCCTTGCCTTCCTCCAAGCTTGTCAAATTGCCTAATTTGACTGTCACAATAAGAGTTGTTGGTGTCCCTGGCTTGGTAAACATCACAACGCTTTCAGTGTCTTCCCCATCTATGACTTCAGGGGTCTGCATTTCCCAACCGCCCGGATACTCAAAGCCGTAGCCTAGTTTATCGTCATAGACATACCCTTGGGTTGTTAGCACTCCTGTCGTTACCGGTTCTGTTGTTACCGGTTCTGTTGGTGGCGTTACCGGTTCTGTTGGTGGCGAAGGTTCCTCTGTGCTCGACTCCCCGGTGCAGCCACCCATAAAGGCAATAGACACCACCAGAAGGGTAACCACTACACCCACGATGCCCAATCCGAATCTTCTGCCCGCCATTGCGTCCCTCCTTAATTCACACCCTATACCTGGGCAATATCCTTACGATAGTGACAGCCCTCAAAACGAATCCGGGGCACATTACCATAGACCTTTTCTCTGGCTTCGGCAAGGGTCTTACCCCTCGCCACCACCGTTAGCACCCGCCCCCCGCTGGTAACTACCTGTCCTGTCTCCGTATCTATCTTTGTCCCGGCGTGAAACACCACAATGTCCTTATCCAGTTCGTCCAACCCGCTAATCGGAAAGCCGGTCTCGTAGCTACCCGGATACCCCCCGGACGCCATCACCACACCAACGCAGGCATCTTCACTACATTCTACATCTATTTTCTCAAGACTGCCATCTGTTATCGCCAGAACAATATCCACTAACTCCGTTTTCAGCAAAGGCAGAGTAACCTGTGCTTCCGGGTCGCCGAACCTGGCATTGAATTCTATTACCTTTGGCCCGTCTTCAGTAACCATCAGCCCCCCGTAAAGGACACCCTGATAGGGTCTCTTCTCTTCAGCCATAGCCCTGACCGCCGGCTCCATAATGGTCTCCTGCACCGTTTTCGCCAGCGCTGCATTGAGAAACTGCGGTGGACTGTAGCTGCCCATGCCGCCGGTGTTGGGTCCCTGGTCTCCGTCATACACCCTCTTATAATCACAGGCGGACACCATCGGCACCACCGTTTCACCATCGGTAAAAACAAAGGAACTCATTTCCCTGCCGTGCAGGCACTCCTCGATAACCACCTTATCACCGGCTGCTCCCAGCTTCTTCGCCTCCATTATGTTATGGAGAACTTCCAGGGCTTCTGGGATTGAATCAGCGAAAATCGCTCCTTTACCTGCCGCCAGCCCATCTGCCTTAATCCACGTGGGAGGTGTCTGCTGCTCAATATACTCTTTCGCCTTGCCATAGTCAGAAAAGCTGGCGCTCCGGGCGCAGGGAATACCGTGTTTCTGCATCAGTTCCTTGGCAAACACCTTGCTCGACTCTATCTCGGTGGCTCGTTTGGTTGAGCCAAAAATTGGTATTCCCAGATTTTGAAAGTGGTCAACAATGCCGTCAGCCAGCGGCACCTCCGGCCCCACCACCACCAGTTCAACATCCTTATCCTGTGCTATCTTAGCCAGCGACTCTATATCGGTTGCACTGATATCCAGGTTTTGCGCAATTTGAGCAGTACCGGCATTACCCGGCGCTGCGTAGATTTCCTTCACCCTGGGGCTCTGGGCTAGCTTCCACACCAGTGTATGTTCCCTGGCCCCGCCCCCAACAACCAGTATCTTCAGTGCTTACCCCCCTCATATTTCTTTTGCGACATGCGAGCCCACAGAACAGACCCTACAAAGTTATTACCACTTTCCCTTTTACGTATCCTTTTTCGGCATACCTGTTTACTGTTTTTTATTACCTGCCGCGGCACACTTTAGCCGTGTGGATAGTAGTTCTTGCTGGTATCAATCATCACCTTGAAGTTCTCGTACTTACAGTCGGCAGAAACCGTACAGCCGGAGCTCAGGATAAACCCTGTGTCCTTGCCCACCACGTCAATCAACTTCTTGCAGTAGTCTTCCATCTCCTCAGGAGTACCCACCGCCTGTAATCCTGCCGGCACATCCCCGGCGATGCACATGTGGTCTTTCAGTATCTCCTTCGCCTTGAAAATATCCGTGGTGCTGTCCAGTTCGCAGACGCACATCCCCCGGGGCATATCCAGCAGATAGGGTAGATTTAGTGTCCAGTCCTGGTCAAAGTGATAATTGGTGATGAATCCCTCGGCGGCAAAAGCCTCTGTCATCTTCTTCATGTAGGGAAACTCAAAGCGCTCAAAGACCTTGAGTGGAAAATGCCCGGAGCCTCCCCTTTCCAACACCAGGAATACGCCCGGTATCTCCGTGAGTTTGGCTACCTCTATACTGCTCTCAATAAGGTCATCAACCATGGCATCCATCACCGCCTGCACCTTGTCCGGAATACGGTGAATGTCCATCACGAACGCCGTCATTGACCGCGAAGTGGAAAGAGCCATCAGCGGCGAATTCACCATGGCACCCACCAGCACCGGTATCCCTCTCTCCTCCCACGTTTGCGCTTCCTTTTTATACTGGGCTATCTGCCTCTCTGCCCAGGCAATTGTCTTTTCCAGTGGGAAAGGACTGGTCTCCTCACGAAGCTTCTCCCCCCACCGCCGCCAGCCCAGTTTGATAATTTCGTCATAGTCATCTATCGTCATCGACTCTGTTTCTATGTACTGCGGCGGTGAATCCACCGGTAGTTCCTTGCCCGGGTATTTCATCCTCCCCGTCCTCGTCGCCATCGGACGCTTCGGGTTCGGGGCCTGGCTATATCCCGGCAGGATAAAACCATCCCAGCCCCCCACATCATCAAAGAGGTCTACCATGGCGGGCCACCCTCTCCCCTTGTAGTCGGCAAAGGCTTCCGCCAGGGTCATCCCCTTATGGCGAGCCGGAAACATCACATCTATTAGAGGCGCTGCTGGCACCCTGTCATACGGCTCCAGCTTAACCGCCGCCCAGAACCTTTCCTTCGGAGTCATCGTCTCCTTCACCATTTACTTCACCTCCTCGGCAAATCTCTTGCATATCTCCACCCCTTCAATGCCGTCATCGGTAAAAGCGTCAGCACCGGCATGCCTCCTGACCACCTCGGTGACAATACCACCCCCAATCACTACCTTGACCTTATCCCGCAGGCCGGCCGCCTTCATCGCCTCCACCGTCTCCCTCATTGACTCAAAAGAAGGTGTCAGCAGACCTGACATCCCCAGAATCGGTGCTCCCGTTTCCTTCAACTTATCTACAATAGTATCGGGCGCTACGTCCGCCCCCAGGTCATATACCTCAAAACCTGCCGCTTTCAAAAGAGTGGCTACAATGTCTTTACCTATGCTGTGGATGTCGCCCTTAACTGTAGCCAGAACCATCTTGGTCGGCTCACGGTCACCCTTGCCCGCTTTCAGGTGTGGTTCAATCAGCTTCATCGAGTCCTTGAATATCTCCCCGGAGATGATGAGTTCGCTGAGAAAATAATCTCCCGCCTTGTACCGTTCCCCAACGATGTCCATACCATCACGCAACTCACGTACTACCGATACCGCTTCAGTGCCGGCATCAATTCTCTTCTTTACCAGCTTCGCTACTTCGTCCTCATTAAGGTTCGCCAGGGCATCCGCTAATTCCGCCATTCTATCCTCCTGATTCAACTCCCAATAACCCAATCCTCACCCTCCGCCGCTCCACTGACAATTTTATACTGACACCACCTGCACGTCAACCCTACCACCTGTCGCTAACACCCTTTTCAAAATCAATCCGCAGTGCTATGATTAACCGAAGAAACTATGCCAGCCTATACCATTGATTTTCAGCCGGTCGGTCGCCGGGGACAGTGCCGGGACAATCAATCGCTTCTGGATTGTGCCCGCCAGCTTGGTGTTGGCATCAGCAGTGTTTGCGGCGGTACGGGAACCTGCCAATCCTGCCGGGTGCAGGTCATCAGCGGCAACGTCTCCGACCCCACCGCCGGCGAACTGGAAGTACTTTCCCCCGAAGAATTGCAGGACGGCTGGCGACTCGCCTGCCAGGCCTACCCCACCAGCGACTGCAAACTGAGTGTGCCCCCTGAGTCAATGACCACCCCACAGCGCACCCAGGTAGAGGGACAGGAGATAACCGTCGCCCCCGAACCACCTGTCCGGGCTTACCGCCTGCAACTGACCCCCCCATCCCTGTCTGACCTCCAGGCTGACGCCGACCGCCTCCTTCAGGCACTCAACCGGCAACATCAACTAAACTGTACTAAGGTTGATATCCGTGTCCTGCAAGAGATTTCCCCCCAGCTGCGCTCCTGGGACTGGGACTGCCGTGCTTCGGTTCGCCAGGACGAGGTAGTCGCCCTCGGACCCTGGCCCGGCCATCAATTGGGACTGGCAATAGACCTGGGCACCACCAAGATTGCCGGTTACCTTGTTGACCTGGCTGACGGTCGGACTTTATCCGCCAGGGGAACAATGAACCCCCAGATTAGCTACGGCGAGGACATCATCAGCCGCATTAACAGTGCCAACAACTCGCCGGACGACGGCGCGCAGTTGCAGAAAGTGGTCGTAACCGCCCTCAACGAGCTGATTGCTGACCTCTGCACCGAAGCCAGTACCAGCACCACCGATATTGTCGAGGCAGTAGTCGTCGGTAACACCGCCATGCACCACCTTTTTCTCGGTCTGCCGGTAAGGCAACTCGCCGTCTCTCCCTTTATCCCCGCCGTTAGTAGCGCTCTGGATGTTAAGGCTGATGACCTCGGCTTACACATCGCCCCCGGCGCGTATTTACACCTCTTGCCCAACATCGCCGGCTTTGTCGGTGCCGACCACGTCGCCATGCTGCTTGCCACCGGGGTCGGGCAGGTCGAAGGACCGGTAATCGCTCTGGATATCGGCACTAACACCGAGGTCTCCCTGGTCAACAAGGGAGAGATAATCACCGTCTCCTGTGCCTCCGGTCCCGTATTTGAAGGCGGTCACATCAAGGACGGCATGCGCGCCTCCAGCGGAGCCATTGAACGATTACGCATAACCAGTGACGGTGTCCAGTACGAGACCATTGATGATGCCCCGCCGGCTGGTATCTGCGGCTCAGGAATCCTTGATGCCATGGCACAGCTCTATCAGCTTGGCATCATCAACCCGACTGGCAAAATGCAGGATAACCACCCCCGCCTTACCACCCGCAAGACACAACCCCGCTTCGTCCTGGTCAGTGAAGAGGAACGAGACGGACTCCCCTCCATTGTCGTTACTCAGCAGGACATCCGTGCATTGCAACTGGGCAAGGCCGCCATTCGCACCGGTATCCAGTCCCTTCTGGAAGCCAGTGACTGCTCCGAAGAAGAAATCACGCAGGTAATTATTGCCGGCGCTTTCGGCAGCTACATCGATGTCTCCAGCGCCATCGCCATCGGCATGCTGCCCCCCCTCCCCCTCGACCGTTTCCGGCAGGTCGGCAACGCCGCCGGCATGGGCGCCAAACTCGCCCTGATATCCCTCACCAAACGAACTGAAGCCCAGGCCATCGCCTCCCGCGTCCGCTACCTGGAACTCGCCGGCACCCCTAACTTCATGGACACCTTCATTCAAGCGAGCCAACTCGGCCGATATAGAATAACCAACGGTGAGAGAAAAGAAATTGACTGATGGAAATCTCTCTGCTAACATTGCTGTCAACATGTAACCCAAAAACCCGGCAGAAAAGGAGAACCAGCCATGGTTGACCTGAATGACATTGCCAGAAGTCTGATAGACATGGATATCACCAGGGCAGAGCAACTCACCAGAGCCGCCATTGACGCCAGCATACCCCCTGCTGAAATAATGGATAAAGGCATCGTTGCCGCAATGCAGGTAATTGGTGAGCGCTTCGAAAAAGGCGAAATCTTCCTCCCCGAGCTCCTCATGTCCGGCGAAGCCGCCCGGACGTCTCTCAACCTGCTCAG
>SDBS01005022.1_pt1 | contig 12950 bp, 11 predicted proteins | sample 2277091 | NCBI WGS metagenome assembly SDBS01 (sample SAMN10404972, study PRJNA504765) | marine sediment metagenome | isolation source: marine sediment core GS10_PC15, 163 cmbsf | place: Arctic Ocean: Southern Knipovich Ridge | collected 2010 | reverse complement strand
TCAGCCATATTTCAAACGAAAACCAAAAGTTTATGTAGTTGATACAACCTCAATTGACACAAGAGAAATGGCAATATGGCTATGTTCTGAATGTGGTTATGAATCCAAAATAAGCCTTCCTAAGAATTGGAAATGTCCTGGCTGTGGTTACTAATGATTCTTCCAAAATATTTATAAAAAAAAAAAATAAGTTTGAAAAAAATATTGATTTTCAAAGTAGGGACATATTACATTCTAGAATCGCTTGTAGGAGGATCTATATCTACCTTATTTTTGTTGTGAATTTCTGACATAATTTGATTAAAATTTGGTTGTCTTTGTCTAAAGTGATCTTTTTGCTCACCCTTATTTTGTCTTATTGTGAGTTTCCACTTTTTTATTTTTGGAATGCCCTTTTTATCTATTAATAAAGAACCTTTTTTTCGTATTTTGAGTTCTACTAGTATTTGACCATATTTTTTAGGGATAATATTAGCTACATCGTGCCATCTTACCCATTTACTTTTTCCAGAAGATGCTAACCCAGATCTCATTCCCATTTTTATTCTCCATGAAAATCCATTGTCGCTAACAATTAAGAAGCCATTTTCATTATCAAGGACGCATTTTGAGGTAATGATTGGATCACCTATTGGATCAGTAGATAATATTTTTTCATACATATTAATTCTATCAGGAGAAACTTCCCAACCTTCTAACAAATTCTTTCTAACTTCTGCTCTCTGATTAGTAGTTTGCGATTGTGGTGGAGCCCTAGAACTAGTTATTGTTTCATTTCCTTCACTTAATTGAGTTCCACAGTAAGTACAAAATTTTTGATTATTTTCAAGATCCTTGTCACAATTCGGACATCCATTTTTTAGCCTTCCCACCTATAAGTTATTAAAATTACATTTGGATTTAATGATTATTATTATTTTTTATTTTATTTTAATATAACCAAATAAAGATGTAAGGAAAAAGAAGTTATTAATATCTTTTTATCATATTAAATTACAACAATTTGAAAATAAATCGCTATTTTAAAAGTGAAATTGGAAAGAGAAAAATAAAAATGGAAGGAAGATAACTTGAGAATTGCTCTAATCAATCCTAGCCCAGTAATAGGAGAAAAGGAACAATATTACGGTCAAAAATGGCCTCCCTTAGGAATTCTATTATTAGGAACAATCTTAAAAAAGCAGGGTCATCAAGTTAGATTATTAGATCAAGCATCAAACGGATTTACTTTTGATGAAGTATTAATATGGATAAAAAAATTAAATCCAGAAATAATAGGAATTTCAGCCATGACTGTAGGATTTTTATCTTCAATTAAAATATCAGAAATGGCTAAAGAATGGAATCCAAACTTAATAATTGTTTTAGGACATTATCATCCAACAATTTGTACTGATAAAATTTTAAAAAAGTATGACCATTTAGTGGATTATTGTGTTCGAGGAGAAAATGAATATATTTTTTCTAATATAATCAACTATATTGAAAAGCATCCGGATCGTGAACCTACAGATATATTAGGTATTAGTTATCGATTTAATGGGAAAATTAAACACAATCACGATTGTCCTATAACTAAAAATTTGGACGAATTACCTTTTATTGATCGTTCGCTTCTTAAATTCCCATATCGCCAAAATTTAGCTGGTATAGAATTAATGGATTCAAAATTAGCAACGACTTTTTTCACACGTGGTTGTCCTTATGGTTGTTCTTATTGCGCCGTGTCTAGATTTTCGAATAGACAATATCGAACCAAATCTCCTAAACGCTTAGTCGATGAATTTTCATATTTAGCTTCACAAGGATATTCTGAAATCGCATTCGTTGATGACAATTTTTCACTTAATCTTAAGAACGTGTTAGAATTTTGTAAATTATTAAGGAAAGAAAATCTTGATCTTAATTGGCATGCTGAGATGCGAGTTGATAGAGTTTCACGTGAACTTTTTGAGCAAATGGCATTGGCGGGTTGTAAATCGATAAGTTTTGGTATCGAGAGTGCTAATCAAAGAATTTTAAATTATTATAACAAAAAGATAACGCCTGACCAATCTCTTAAAGCTATTAAAATGGCAAAAAAAGCCAAAATAGATTTTACTATTGGTTTGTTTATGATAGGTGCTCCATATGAAACCCTATCCGAGTGTAAAAACACTGTACGATTTGCATTGAATTCAGGCTTGGATTTTTTCTTCTTAAATATAGTTGAAGTCTGGCCGGGAATCCCAATGTGGGATGATCTTGTATCAAGGGGTCTTATTAACGCTGATAAAAGCTGGGAAACTACAACAAGAGTAATGGATTTAACTCATACGGAAGCACAGAGGAGATTTATGTTAGATTTGGTTAGACAAGCATATAGGGAACATATATCATTTAAAAGTATAAAGCTTCTTCCTAGTATGCTCTTAAGCTCATATAAGCGAAAAATTGGTTTGAATTTTTTAAAACATTTTGGTGATGGAATGAGAACAATTATGAGGTTAAGACATCTAAAATTATCAGGTTTTGGGAAATTTTCCACTGAAGATACATAATTATTGGGTGAGATTATCCCCAAAATGGTTTCCAGCGATTCCATATGTCCCATCGATCGATATTTTTTACATTATGCATGATCCCTTTTAGTCTATACCTACTACTTAAAGTTTTTAAAATTTGCCGGGATATGTATCTCGGTCGCATCATGAATCTTCTGTGAGTATCTCTTATTCGCTCCATAATTTCACTTAAAGGGATGCTAAGAACAGCAGTACCTACCTCCCAACATTTATCTGGATTAATCTTTTTTTCTTTTACCATTTGATCCCAAATCCAATTCCCAGGAATTATGCCTAAAATGTGAAATTGTGGAAAATCAATATCCAATTTAAGTGAAAGATTAAGAGTTTTAATTATTTCTTCACGAGTTTCAATTGGTGCACCCACAATAAAATTGGCTAAAATGAGGTCAATCCCAACTTTTTTGGAATTTTTTATCGCATCATTAACTTGATTTAAATTAATCTTTTTATTGTACCAGTCTAGAATTCTTTGGGAGCCACTTTCTACACCAAAACTCAGAATCTTGCAACCCATCAATTTCATTGCCGTTAATAATTCTCTTGAACTCTGAGTTACACGCCCTTCAGCCATCCAATCCATATCTATCTTTTCTTTTCTTACTAAATAGGACAGTTTCATAAGTCTCTTTTTACTTATTGTAAAGTTATCATCAATCCAAAGTAAATTTTGATAACCTTGACTTTCAAGAAGGGATAATTCTTCTACTATATTTTCTGGAGTTCTCGGACGCCATTTACTCCAAAACATAGAACTCGAGCAAAATGAACATTTAAATGCGCATCCTCTTGAAGAAGCGATAGTTGTGAATTTTCCTAGAGCTATGTCAAGTCCTTCTACTTCACTTTTATATTCTACATCTCCCAATAATTTCCGATCAGGAAAAGGTAATTCGTCTATATTTTCAATAAGTGGCCTATCATTGTTTCTAATTATTCTACCGTTATCACGATATGTTACACCCCGAATATCTTCAAATCCTTGACCATTTTCAAAAAGGCCTTTTTCAAATTTTTCAGCAATTTCTAACATAGTATTCTCGCCCTCACCTCGAATACAAGCGTCAATAAAAGGATATTTTTTTAAAATTCTGGTATCATTAAAAGTAGCATGGTAATTTCCAAATAAAATTTTAACATTTGGATTTATATCTTCTTTTACTTTTTTCGCAATAGTTGCAGATGTAATTCCAGTTCCTGCTGTTGTAATGGTTGAAAATCCTAATATATCTGGATCCTCATGTTTAATCCACTCTAAAGTCCTTTGATTTGAATATCCTTTAGCAAATTGATCAAGTATAGACACATCATAATTATTTTTACTTAAAATAGTAGCAAGATATAAAATTCCCATGGGCAAAAACCCATAAAAATCAATTTTCTCTTTATTATATCGTTCGGCTCCTTCTACCGTGCCACAAAAAATTCCCTCTTTTGGAGGTTTGGGAAATATTAAAGATATTTTCAAAGAATCACGTTAAATTTCAATTAAAATTATATTTTAAATTTATCTCTAAAATTATTAATTTTTATAATTATGTGTTTTTATAGCATTATTACTTATTATTCTTTATATTTATGTTTAATCTTCCAACAAAGTGTGCTATTAGATGAGATTAATAAATAAAAAAATCCAAAAAGTAGCATTAGTAAATCCAAATTTTATTACCAAAAGCATTACAGATAAATTTTCCATTCCTGCTTTGGGTTTAGAATATCTCGCAGCTAATATTATAGATTTAGCTGAAGTTAAGATCATTGATGGTAAAGTAAGAAATTTAAATCTCCACGAAATCATGCAAGAAATTAATGAATTCAAGCCTGATATTGTTGGAATTTCATGTTGTTTCACAATAGGTGTCAATTTTGCTTTAGAAATTGCAAAGGAATCGAAAAAAAGAGGTTATTCAATCGTTTTAGGAGGATGGCATCCTAGTTTTGATCATTCTGAAATTATAAAGCATCCATTTATTGATGTTATTGTTCGAGGAGAAGGTGAAATTACTTTTCGGGAATTAATTAAAAATCAAGAGTTAGAAGGGATAAGTGGTATATCATATAAAAGCAATGGGAGTATTATAGATAACCCAGACCGCCCATTAATCAAGAATTTAGATGGATTACCATATCCAGCAAGAGAATTGAGAAATAAAAAAACTTACTATCAGATTTTCCAGATGCCTATTGACGCGATTGAAACATCAAGGGGGTGCCCTTTTAAATGTACTTTCTGTAATATACATATATATTATAGGGGCACATATAGAACAAAAAGCCCAGAACGAGTTATCCAAGAGATAAAAATTTGCTTAGGTAATAAAAAACGCAAAAATATCATGATTGTAGATGATAATTTCACAGCAAATATTAATAGAGTCGAGAAGATTTGTGATCTGATAATTAAGGAAGAAATAAAAGTAGACTTAACTTGTCAAAGTCGCATTGATGTCATAAAAAAGAATCCAGATGTTATTAAAAAAATGGCTAAGGCAGGATTTTGGTGTTTTTTCCTTGGTATTGAATCATTTAGTCAAAAATCTCTAGATGGTATTGATAAGAAAATTCAGTTTAAAGATATTCTTGAAGCAGTTAAGATTCTTCATGAGAATAACATTGTAATAATTGGAAGTATGTTAGTTGGTTCAAACCTCGATGAGGAGGAGGAAGACATAAATCTAACAATAAAATTTGTTAAAAAGTTAGGAATAGATTTTCCATTATATTCCGTAATGACTCCCCTACCGGGCACAAAATTCAGAGATATTGTAATTGAAAAAGATTTCTTATTATCATGGAATTGGAGTCAATATAATTTCACAACCGCAGTTAATAGATTAAATAATTTATCAAAGGAAAAACTAGAACAGCTTCTATCTAAAGCATATTATTATGGTTATTTTAAAAGAGGTTGGAAAGATACTTTTATGAGACTATATAGGAAAAAAGGAATTAATATATTCTTATATTCAAAAAAAATTAAAGCTATTAAGGATCTTATGGGTTTTTTTGGTAGTATTAGAAAAATGAAAAATGAGATAGATTCAGTATCTCCTACTATAAAATTTAATTGAAATTCCTCACACTTTTAACATAACTGTTTTAAAGTTATGAATTCCGCTTTTTTGGTCAGTGATTCTATAACAAAATTGCGTAGGATTTTCATAAATGAATTTCCTGTGTTAAACCAGCGATCTGGTCTAAATAAAATATTTTTAAAAGCATCAAATTTTGCTTGCTTGAATATTAATTTTTTCATATTAATTGCTTCCCAAGCGTGAAAATATAATATGAGTAAATCTTTTTTAAATAATTTTCGTTTTAAAAAAGGATAGGGCAATCTAAAAAAAATACTGTAGTTTGAAGGGTGAAATTCTTGTATTTGATTACCATTTATCTGATATTGATGTAATTTTGCTGGCGAATCAATCGAAGAATCATATTTAAATTTTAATTTATTTAAAACTTCAAATAAAAATTTTGGAGGACTAAGATAAGGTGCTCGAAATCCAATAATTTCCGATTTATTGCATAATTTTTCAACTAATTTCTTATTCTGGTAGATTAATTCTCGACATTCTTCAAGAGTTAATTGACTTAAACGCCCATGATTTAAGCTGTGACACCCAACTTCATGACCTCTCTGTTCAATCAATAGTATATAATTTGGTAAATCTTCGACAACCTTTCCTGTGCAAAAAAAGGTGCCTTTTATGCTAAATTCATCCAATAAATCTAAGATTCTCATCAAACCATTCTTAATCCCAAAATAAGTGTTTAAAAAATTAGGAATATCTCTTTCAATATCAAAAGTCAATGCAATTTTCATAATTAAGGAATAACCTTCATTTAATTTCTTTTGCTAATTCATAATAAATCTCTTTTTTTGAATGATACTGGCCAATTCGCTTTAGGCTTCGACTAGTGCTTAAATGTCTTCCAGCTGTCAACACTGAAAGGAAATTAAGGGTTTTAATTTTACCTTTTTTCAATTTTCTCGTGAGATATATTATAGAATCTGAGAAAACCTTGTCTATTCCTAGCGAGTTTGGTGGTTGCTTAAATCCACCTACTCTAAGGAAAATGTGCCTTCTAACAATTATGTTACACCCAGAAAGCTCTGGATATCCCAATAATGTTTTGAAAAAATACCATAAATGCATATTAATGTTTAGAAAAAAATATCTTGTAATAGTAAAACTTAAGGAACCTAATTTAAATGAAAGATCAATACCATTGTAATATTTAAATCTTGCGCTGCAAGCAAAAAGATTTTCATCCTTTTCAAATATTTTATAAATTCTCTGTAAGAAATCTATACCTATCAATGTGTCAGCATCTAAAAATAAGAGTAAATCACCAGACGTGCTTGGTACAGCATAATTTAATTGAAATACCTTACCTTTTTGTGGTGATATATACACCTTTGCAAATCTTTTTGCAATAGAAACGGTTCTATCGGAACTTTGTCCATCAGCTACAATGATTTCATATGGAAAATTGCATATTTGCTTTTTAACAGCAATTAACGTCTCTTTTATATTAGATTCCTCGTTATATGTTGGGATAATAACCGATATTTTAGGTGTATTTTTCTGATTCATTATTTTCATTTTTTTTTTTAAGTAGACTGATTACTAGGTTTTTAAGTTATTCATTTAATATTAGAAAATGCAATTATTATTAAAAGATGATTTTTTATTATGCTATAAAAGTTTAAATTCAATTATTAAAAAATTACTAAAATGAAAAAAGGATTTATAATTTCATTTGGTTTATTAATCTCAAATGTTATATTGGTTATTTTATTTGTAATACATCGAATTTTTTTTTCAATCCCGTGGATAAGTGTAATATATAATTACATAGTATTTTGGTTGTCAATAATTTTCTATAAATATAGTACATTTGTATATGGTGGAGTTATAATTGCTTATGCGGTTTTGCTTTTATTATATGTTTTAGGATATAATTTAGCAAAAACTAGGCAATTAGCTGGTTCAAAAATATATATTTTTAGTTTACTAGGTTTTGTAATGGTTACTTTTATTGTTATTTTTTATGCCTATTTTGGTATCTTACTTAACAGAGATTTAACTCTTAATACAAGGTTGATGTTATGTTTGCTCTTTTTGCCAATAATATTCACCTTAAGTCTAGTCCTTGTTGTGATAAATACCGATTTATTAGTTTTTTATAAGGATTTGAAAAAAGCTAGAAAAGTTTGGAAACATAATAGACCTGAATTTAATATTGAAGTTAAGGGTAAGATAACATATATTAATATTGAAACTAAAGAATTTCTTTTCACACCAGTTCCGATGTTAATTATCGCAAAATATCTTCAGAGTCAAGGATATTCAATTTCATGGTTTATAAGAGGAGCCTTTAATCATTTATTCTCCTTAATTGTTACATATTTAGCTGGCTGGCCGCGAGCTAGAAATAAGTTATTTCGATTTATAGGAATGAAGATAGGGAAAAATTGCCATATCTCTCAAAAAGCAATACCAGATCCCTTTTTACCTGAACTAATTGAATTTGAAGAAGGTAGTGGCTGTGGGATTGGTGTAAAATTATTAACTCATAATGCGATGAATATAAAACATGGAAGCTTTAGTTTTGGACCGATAAAAGTTTGTGAAAATGCGAGGATAGGGGCATATTCAATTATATTACCTGGAGTTACGATTGGTAGAGGTTCGATTATAGGAGCAAGTTCTGTTGTAACTAAAGACATTCCACCATATTCTATAGCAATTGGATCTCCTGCAAAAGTAATAAGGCAACTAACAGAAACTCAAAAAGAAGAAGTAAATAAAAAGTATTCATAGAGTTTAAATTTTATACCCATTGAATAACAGATGAGCAGCCAAGGCCATCTTTATCTTCAAGTCGACCTAATACTTTAAATGTGTCTCCTTCAAAACCACATTCAGAACACTTGTGTTTAGATACCAGTTCTACATAATCATCGACAGTCACCGCATGCCTTACAGACGCGGTACTTCCGAATGGTGTTAAAACTTCTAAAAATCCTCTATCTCCTTCTTTTTTCAAAGGCTCTCGATTCAAGATCTCTCTGATTATTATTCTAGAGTAGTGAGGACAATGAAACACAAAATCTTCATGTTTATCAGACCAATGGCTTCCAAAAAGGATAGGATTTTCTGTAAAACCATACAAATCAATTACTCTCTTGCCTGTAGTTCCAAATAATTCGGATATTTGTGAGATGAATTCTACTTTATCAATTGGGTCTATTTTCATCTGACCTTTGTGGCCATCCCAACCCCCACCTCCTAATACCACATCAACTTTGTCTCCTAAATTGAATGATTTATTCTCTAATTTCATGAGATTCATGGTACTTTTTAGTAATGCATTACTCCCTCCAATTCCTAAATTAAATCTTTCATTTTCTGGTTTTTTTAGATTTTTTTCAATGGACTCTATGAATTCAGTATGCTTAATGAAAAAACCACCGATAATTTTGTGGGCTTTGATAATTGCCTTTAGTGATTTACTTATTGAAAAAGTAAATAGATATTTTACTTTTAACTTGAGCATCTCTTCTGATACTGAGTAAAAATTAGAACTGTAAGCCTTTATCGGTCTTAATTTTGTATATCTATAACAAAATCGAGTCAGCATTGTTGTATCTGGGGAGAAAAGAAATACTTTCGTATTGTCCCAATCTCTTGGAATAAAGTCTAAAAAACTTTTTCTTGACATCTCATATAAAAAGTTCATATCATTTTCGTTTACTCCAACAAGAGATGGGTCTCCAGATGTTGTTGAAGAACAGTTCCAATGTTGTAGTTTTTCTTCTGGAATTTTTAATAATTTCCGGAAATTGTTCGCACTTTGTTTATAATAAGTAGTTGGAATATATGGTATTAACTCCAAATCATTAATACTGTTAAGGTCATCAACTTTGAAACCAGATTCTTTTACTATATCACTGTAAAATTTATTATTTTCAATACTTTCAGTAATCACCTCCTTCATTAAATCTATAAACTCAATATCTTTGTAATCCTTTTGAAGTGTTGTTTGAATTATTGATCTATTTTTAGATTTAGACAGCTAGAGTCCCTCTTTACTTAAAATATTCTCTTTTTTATATTATGATTAATTCTAATATTAAATAGTTTTAATAATAAATATTGCGGTTGAAAATTATTAGAATTGGAATACGTTAAAAAAAAAAAACAAAAAAAAAACAAACTAACTTTTCACTTAAGTAATTTTTATCTTTCCCTTTTCAATATTTTTCTTACCGGATCTCCAGATAGTCATCGCTTCTATAGGATACTTCAATTCCTTTTTCCACAGCAAAAAGTTAAAAAATCCGATAAAAAAGATCGCTAAAATCAGGCTAACAATGATCAATAAAAGACTAAGACTAGAAATGAGGATATTTATATAGAAATAAAGAAAAATAAATGCAAGAACTCCATTTACTATTAATATGCTATGAATAAAGTCTGTTATTTTGTTAGATTTAATTATACGGGATTTATAAATGCCTTCGATCCCAAACTGAAGGTTTAAGAAAATAGTAAAGAAAGTGATTGTCATTAGAGTTTCCGAAAATTGAAATAACGGAAAATTTTGAGCAAAATAGATGAGATATCTTTTTTTAAATAGAAAAATATGATAGAAAAATAAGTTTATAATAGCAAAATCAATCGCGATTGGACAAACTGGTGCTGTTCGTATTGGATTTGAATCAAGGACATGTAGTATGAAAATAAAACTATACATTGAAAAACACGCTACAACAAGATTTAGGAGCATAAGTGATATGAAAAGTATTGAAAAAATTACAGAAGGGAATGCCATTATGACCGAAATTTCAAATAACCATATAATTTGAATAAAAATAGCTATAAATGTTAAAATAGTAAAAAATTGCAGTTGGAAACCATAAACTATCCAATTTTTGGTTTTAGCTTTCATTTTAAAGGCTTTAATTTAAATCAGTTTTGTGTTTTTTGTAATAATACTGATCTATTACAATTTAAAGCGTTAGAACTTATTAATTTTCCAATTATATTTAGAATTTTCGAAGATATTTAACATTTAATATCCAAAACGAGATGCTGTTTCTTTCGTAACCTCAGATATATAAGCAAGATCTTGTTTAGAAAAATCCGGAGTGTAATAAGTAGGTTTATGTAAATACTTTACATAATAACTTTTGAATTCCTCAAATTCTCTGGTCGGTAGCTCTGTATGCTCAAGTATTTTATCTATAATCTTAGCGGGAGTTTCACATAAATCATCATACTTGACAATAAGGGTTACTTCTTTAAGTTTTTTGTTTGCTTCCAAATGATTAGCCACATAATCATATATAGAATGCCAATAATATGCCCAACCTTTTACGTATGTTTTTTTATTTTTCCAGAACTCTCGAATTTTACGAATATGGTCTGAATTATCCAAATTTATACAAATTCGGCATTGCCCGAACTCATAATGTCCTAGAATTCTCAACCATTTTTTTAAAAGGGGGATCTCTTGTTCAATCTTTCTAAAATGTTTTGTTTGTTTAATAAGAGAAGCAATATGATCAACCGGATTGCGAATAATTAGTAATATTTTAGAACTAGGAAAAAGTTGAAGCAAATATTCCATTCTTGCCACATTATAATTATTTTTTGCTAAATATCGAGAACTTTTTTGATTTATCATGAGTTTCCGAATGTGGTTTGCATAAAAATATTTAAATTTGGGATTTGAAACGTTAAAATTGATTACATTTGAAATATTTTCGTTATGAATATTTTTAAAAAATTTCTGCCAAAAAATCTCTTCTACAGCTTCAGGACTCTCACGAGTAACCATTATTCCATCATTATGAAATCGTTCAAACGGTGTCGAGTAAATTTTAGTTTTTTTTACAATTTGGCTAATCCAATGTGGAATATATGGTACAAGTAAGTGTTTATATCTATGTGATGCCAAATCTGGATGTTTACTTAACATTTCTAAAACAATTGTTGTTCCTGCTCGAGCAAGACCAGTAATATAAATTGGGCTATCAATTTTTATGTTATCTATATCATCCTTTAAACTCATAGTTTCTAATCTATCTAGTAAAAATGATAACGGCTTAAAAGAATCAAAAAATTTGGATACAAAATAGCCTGCATATCCTAATAATGGAAAATTTGTACGATTATTAGACTTTGATTTAAGATTTATCATATTATTTATCTTAATTTTCGATTTCTGTATGAAATATATGTTTCATGTAAAAAAATTGAATATTAAAAAAATTAAGGAAACCATAAATAATAAATTAAATTGGGAAAAGAGATGTAGAATATAAATTTAATATTTCAAATAAAAATTTAATACAAAAAAAATGAAATTAATCGTGTTTGATGAGTTAGTTTTTTTCAATATGTTTATGATATTTATGATTGTGTTTGGAATAATCGTTTTTATTGCTCTTTTCTATAAAACTGCAAGTTATGGCAAGTTTATTCCAAAGAATTGTGGTCCAGCAATAAATAGTAAAACTGGATGGGCAATTATGGAAATTCCAACTATAATTGTTTCATTATGTTAGCAACCCCAATTATTTAGGGGAAATTATACAATGGATTGGATGGGCAATCATGACTTGGTCTATTCCGGGACTTGTCTTTGCCCTCTGGACTATTTTCAATTTAGGTCCAAGAGCGAGAAGTATTCACCATTAGTACATTAAAAAGTTTGAAGAATATCCTAAAGATCGTAAAGCGCTGATCCCATTTATTTTTTAAGTGTTATTTTTCCATTTCTATTATTTTAGATCGCACTTTTTTTTCATTAAAAATTTAGAATCTTTTTTCGCTTAGGGTATCCAACATCCCAAACAATGACTTAAAATCCTTGGCCATTTCTTTCATTTTACTACGACGGTACTGGCTTTTTAATATTCTCACATTTTGCTTGAATATGAATTTTGGCCTTGCCAATGAATAAAATTTTTTATATGTTCTCTTTATCACGTTAGTTAAAAAATCTAAATCAATGTTATAAAATGGTAGTTCGGCTACTCGAACACCTGTTTCCCAATATTCATCTTCATCTATCCTATTTTGTTCTACTAATTCATCCCAGATTTTAATGCCAGGAAATACTTCAAAAATGTGAAACATCCCGTAATCAATGTCTAATTTAAATGCTAGATTGATGGTTTTTTGGATGTCTGCAATAGTTTCTAACGGCGATCCAAGAATAAAAGACCCCATTAATATATCTATTCCAGCTTTTCTACCTTTCTTCAACGCTAATTTGCACTTATCGAGGGTTATTCTTTTGTTATAATAATCTAATATTCGTTGACTCCCGCTTTCCATGCCGTAAAAGATTGATTTAAAGTTAGCC
>SDBS01005021.1_pt1 | contig 12951 bp, 8 predicted proteins | sample 2277091 | NCBI WGS metagenome assembly SDBS01 (sample SAMN10404972, study PRJNA504765) | marine sediment metagenome | isolation source: marine sediment core GS10_PC15, 163 cmbsf | place: Arctic Ocean: Southern Knipovich Ridge | collected 2010 | reverse complement strand
TTGAATTTTAGATCAAGGGAGCCTTTTTATTCACAGAACCCCGTCTCAAATCGCAGGAGACGATCGCTCCCGGCATCCGAAACCCATAGTCTACAGTTCTCGTCGAAGGCGACGCCGCTGGGAAGATTCATCCCCGGACTGGTCCACCCGGAGAGGAACAAACCATCATCGGTAAAGCATAGAATCCTGGCTCCTTCCGGATCGCTCACACACACCTGTTTCTCAGGGCTGACGGCGATATAAGGTTTGTTTTCAAGCGACTGCCCATACCATGCCGCCACGGGCCATTCCGCTACAGCTTCGAACGCTCCCGGGGTAATTTCTTCGAAAATCTGGACTCGCATGTTCCAGGTATCGGCAACATACAGGAGGCCATCCAGATCGATGGCCAACCCGACAGGTTCATCCAACTGACCGAGCCCCACGCCCCCCATTCCAATTTCACTGAGCGTTGAACCGGAGGGGTCAAAGACGACAATGCGCTTGTTCCCGGTGTCGGAGATAAATATGCGCCCATCATCATCGACCGCAGCGGAACGAGGGCCCCATAGTGCCTCGATCCCGGCTCCGATCCCATGTGTTCCGAAACTGGTAATGAATTCCCCGTCTTTATCGAATAACTGCACCCGGTGGTTCCAAGTGTCAGCTACGACGACTTCGTCCTCAGGACCGATAGCCACATCCCACGGTTGGTTGAAGGCGCCCTCCGATGCATCACCCGTCACAGAATCTGTAAAGGAGCCCCATGCATTCAGGACCTGCCCGCCCTCGTCCAACACCTGAATTCTGTGATTCTGAGAATCTGCTACATAGATCGCTCCGTCTGCGCTCAGGGCCAATCCACGAGGGGATGAAAACAATCCAGGCTCGGCCCCTGAACCTCCTATAACTTTGTCCGGTGCAAGCTCAACCATGTTGCTCAAATAAGGATCCGCGAACGAGGCTGGCTCGAAGACGGGTTCTTCATAACCCATGCCAGGTATCGCTCTCGCAAGGTCGTTGCGAACATACATCTTCATCTTGCTCGCAGGCTGCCAACCACGAGGCGATAAATCTTTGCCCGTAAGATTGGCATAGGCGCGATAATCTCGATCGAACCAGATTTTCCATAATGCGTTACGCATTTCCGGGTCAGTTAGTGCGTTCTTGATGCTCTCCCAGGAGAGGTTGAAGTAATCCTGGATGGGCCACCACATTCTTTCATACACAAGCGAGCTGTAATCATCTCCGAGGAAAGCTTCAAACTTGGCATAATTTTCTTCGCCAGCGAAAACCACAGGATATTCTAAGAGCTCTCGTCCTGGGGTTGCACCAACATCTTGAGCATTTGGATAGCGGCGTAAATACCACCAATACGGATAAGCAGCGTGGTTATCATAGGCGACGCGTATCTCGTCTCCACCCGTCAACTGGATCGAGAGAATATCGAGCTGCTCTTTCGCGTACTTCGGTCCTGCTGCCGCGTGTGCGTACACGAGGAACTCTTCGGCGCTGTCGAATTTGACAAAGGAGGCACGTAATGCGGTGCGTATAGTCTGGAGAAAGACGAGGGAAAGAACTGTAAACAGCACAAGACGGGTGAGTTGAGCTGGACTGAATCCCCTTGCAAGGCGGATGACTGCGTAGAATGAAACACCAGCAAGAAGCGCAGCCAGCAACCATCCCATTGCCCGTTCAATCCCTGCAAAGGAGGTTGTCGTTAAAGGGATAAATCCGAGAATGTGACTGAGCGCGCGTGAAAACGCAGCGATCGAAATTAGCGAAAGCACCACGAGAAGAAGGGCACGCCAATTAATAATGGACCGAAAATTGAAACTTTCGAAAATCATGCCGATCACCCATCCGGATAACAGAAGGATGGGTAATGCAATATGCACTGTTAACCACGGCATCTTTTCACCTGCAAAAGTAAAGATGAGTATGGCACTGAAGGACCAATAGATGAGATAGACCACAAAAAGGGTCTGGACAGAGATTCCACGCACGGTCTCTTCTGCGTGACCACCAGGGGATAAATCTTCGCGACGAATAAAACGCCAGAGGGCGTAGATGACCCCTGTGAGCGCACCTATTGCTGGAAGAAATTCGTAGAACGGGATTTGCAGCCATATGTAGTAGAACCACGGTTGACTCCCTCGCTCGACTCCCTGTTGTACGAGCCAGTAACCAAGGGATCCAACGAGACCCGAGAAAAGTCCAAATGGGTTGGTGAAAAAGGTTGTATATAGTGGGATGTAAATTAAGAGAAACAGACCAGCGATTTTGAGCCACCTTCTCCAGTCCCATGCGAGACCGACGGCGACGCTGACCAGGATCAAAAGCACGACCAACACCGCGGTACGGCGCAGGTCAGTTGGATCTTGGTATCCCAGGGGATCCCAGCCCATCGCCTGTGCTGGCACGGCTGCCAGTTGAGGGAGGGTGAGCGTCATCGTAACGATGATGACGTCCAGTATCGGAAAATCCGTTCTCAACTTTTGTCCGAAGGCACGAATCAACGAAACAATCAGGATGACCAAGCCGATCAGCCCAAATGCCGTGGCGATAAAAACGAGAGGTGAAGCGAAAGGTATGGCAGCTTCACCGGCATCCGTGCGATCTCTCAGGAAAAGGAGGAGTGCGCTCCCCAATCCAAGGGTGGTGAGCGCTAATCCAATTGAGTACCACATTTTTATGTGAGGTTTTGGCCACGAGATTTTCAGGATCTGGGCGCTGAAAACGATGCCAAAATACAGGAGCAGTTGGGCGGTGTAGAGGAAAAAGGTCTCCTTCGTCGTGGCGTGTAGCGCGAGAGATATCGCCAGGAGATACAGCCACGCTGAGCGCCGGTCTTCCAGATAGCGAAAGACTGCCCACACCATAAGGAGCGCTTCCAAGACCACAAAAATCTCATTGCGTGTATAGCGGGAGTAATAGAGCATGAAAGGACTAAAAACCATCATAAGACCGGCGGCGATAGCTCCCGTCGTCCCCAACCACCGACGGAATGCAAAAATCAGGACGATGGCAGCAATACCGGCAAACGCAACGGGAAAGCGGGCGGAAGCATCGCTGTCCCCAAAAGCGAAGAATGAGGCAGCGAGGACGTGGAATTGGAAGGGTCCATGCGAGAGCGGATCATGCTGGTAAGTCCCGTTTTCAGTGAAGAGCCACGAGAAGTAGACGTGGTTGATTTCATCGTGGCTCATGACCCGATCGTCGAGATTCGGCAGGCGAGTGACTAGCGCCAAGATGATGACGATGATCAGAATCCATGTTGAGGGTTTTCGAAGGCTCTGCGATATAGTCTCAACAAACGACGAACGCTCGGTTTGAGTTTCACTCATCTCTGCCGTCTCATTCATAGATACGATCCTTTTGATGAAGAGCTGGGTTCGATTCAACTTCCTTGGAAGGAAGCCCCCTTCGGGAGACTACCGTCACAACCCGATTTATGTTTGCGTGATTTTACGTGCGTACCGCCATAAAAGACACCTGCATAATTGCACCAATATGCCACATTTTAACCAAAATGGGTATACATTTCGTATGGGATGTTGGAGTTTAAGCAGGATTGTTCACGGCTTTTCTAAAATGCACCGAGTGAGTAAACCTGCCGATTCAGCTGTCTGGCGAAGCGATGGATCTCAACCGCATCTTCGACGCGGGAAGCGCCCAGGATTGAGTTGCCATTGGAAGGATGGAAGAGCGCGCGAGATGCCACGGCGGATACACCAGACAAGATTTCCCAAGACATCTTGGATAAGGTCGGACACGCACTCAGTCTCACATTGATGAACCTGGGGCGCGAGTAGGATGACTAAATGTTCATGAGATCTCAAGATTGAAATGTCGAAGTCAAGGATAGGGATCGGGGCTCAGGGGGAGGGCGATAGCTCCGGGTCTGCTTTTTCCTCGTGGCGATTACGCTTCAATGGAGAGGGTCCCATTTCGCGTAGACGTCCGGTCATATTGCGGATGATCTCCGCAAAAGTTGCACCCATACCTCCGGAGACATAGTGGATCTCCACCCGGTCCGGTTCGAGACCGACGCTTTCAAGAATTCGTGAGATATATTTCACCCTTGCCCTGGCGCGTTCATTGCCGCGTTCATGGTGACAGTTTCCCAGACTGCAGGCCACAACGATGACACCATCGGCGCCCTCATCGAAGGCGTCAAGCAAATATTGTGTATCCGTCTTCCCGGTACAGGGGAGCCGGATGATTTTCACGTTCGCCGGGTATTCTTCCCGAAGCGATCCCGCGGTATCCGCAGCCATATAACCGCAGTAGATGCAAGTAAAGAGGGTGATTTCCGGATCAAAAACCTGCTTACGCGTCATCACGATACCTTGGGCAGAAGGGCTATCGCATCATGCGGGCACGCGGTCATGCAGGTGCCGCAGCCGGTGCAGGACCACGGATCTACCATGGGTGCTCGTTCGCCGGGTATTAGCAAGAGTGCTTTGTAACTGCAGGACGGGAGGCATTTACGACAACCATCGCATAATTCCTCATCTATTTCGGCTATCAACTTAAGATCGGTCAAACTCATCTATGCCTCAAGAGATCTTGTTGGAACCGGAGTTGATGGAATTTGCCATTCACCCAGACCAATGCGGATTTGTTCGTCGTGATAATGATGGAGCTGTATAGCCCGGGCTGGGCATTCAGCAGTACAGGTTCCGCAACCCTGACAGCGTGCCGGGTCGATCCACGCAGATCCCCCTAATTCCCCAACTCCATGTGCTTCATATCTCATCTCGGGGATCCCGAAAGGGCAGGTGCGGATGCAGGTGAGGCATCCGGTGCATTTTTCGCTCTCGACCTCAGCGATCACCCCGCCAAGATACAATGTATCTCTGCTGAGGACCGTGAGAGCCCGGCCGGCACACGCTAGAGAGTGGGTGATGCTTTCCTCGATAAACTTTGGATAATGCGCCATACCGCACAGGTAGATGCCTTCATCATGAAATTCCATCGGGCGCATCTTCAAGTGCGTTTCGAGGAAGAAACCCTCCTGGGAAAGAGGGACGCCGAACAAATCAGCCAGTTTTTCCGTGTCTCTGGAGGGGATGATGGGCATGCTCAGTGCGAGAAGATCGGGTTCAAATTCGAGCGTCTTCCCGAAGATGTGCTCGTTTATCGAAACTGTGAGCGCTTCGCCTGCCCCTCGGGCTTGCAGGGAAACCACGGGAGGCTCATCCTCCGTGTAGCGCACGAAGAGTATCCCGCGCCGGCGCGCTTCGAGATAATGTGTTTCACGAAAACCGTAGGTGATGATGTTTTTATAGAGGATGACGACCTGACACTCCGGGTTGAGCATCTTTAGGCGAAGCGCATTCTTGATCGTATTCGTGCAGCAGATGCGCGAGCAGTATTCGACATTGCCCTCCGCTTCGACGCATTGGATCATGACAACCGAACCCAGCCGGGTCACCCTCTCCGGATTGTGCGTGAGGATTTCTTCCAGTTCGGTCTGCCGGATGATGCGAGGATCATCCCCGAAGTGGTACTGGCTCACCTGAGCTTCCTTCCCCCCGGTTGCGACGATTGCCACGCTGTGATGCGTCTCGCGTTCTATGGTAGAGCCATCCGGCATTTGTGTAATAATCCGTGAGCGGAAGTCGCCAACGCTACCAGTGTGAGAGGTGACCTCGCTGTTGAGGTATGGATGAACTTTGTCATGCCCTACAATCCGATTAACAAGATCCCGTAAGAGCCGCTGCGGGTTCTCATCTTCCGCGACATAGTATATGTGGTGGAGATTGCCTCCGAGCTCGCCCTGCCTCTCCACAAGATGAACTTCATAACCCGCATCAGCAATTGTTAATGCAGCCGTCATCCCGCTTACACCTCCGCCGATCACCAATGCCGAAGGGGCAGGTTTTCGTTCCTCTTTATAGATAGGTTTGGAGTGTCGGATGCGTTCGACGCCGAGCCGGATCAATTCACTCGCCTTGCGGGTGGCGCCCCCCGGGTCGCTGATGTGTACCCAGGAGCATTGCTCGCGCAGGTTGACCATCTCCACCAGATATGGATTCAACCCACATTCTGCGACCATCTTTTGGAAGAAAGGCTCATGAGTTCGATGGCTGCATGCTCCTATGACGAGTCGATTGGCGCCTGAGTTTTGGATCCAGGCAGTTAATTCATTCTGACCTGGGTGGAAGCATGCCAGGGGTAGAGAGGTGACATCAATGACGCCAGGGATCGTCCGTGCAAATTCGGCCACCTGCTCGAGATTGACCACATCGGAGATCTCCCCGGCACAGCCGCAAAGTGCGACGGCGATTCGTGGTTCATCGAGAATTTCTTCGGCGTACAGCGGAGCGCCGTTCAAAGTGAGAAACGGATTGGCTCGGCTGTAATTTCGTGAACCGAGCTTGTCGTGAAGGAGCTTCATGACCTCTGCGGCCGCGCCAGATGCGTCGAGTATGGTCTCACCGATCTCTTTAGGTGAGGCGAACGCGCCGCAGACAAATACCCCAGGCCGTGTGGTTGAAAGGGGTGAAAATTTATCCGTCTCACAGAATCCGTAAGCGTTGAGTTCGATACCGAGAACCTTGGAAATTTCAACGGCCTTTGATGGAGGGCGAATACCTACTGCAAGAACCAGCAAATCGAAGTGCTGCTCTTGAAGTGGTCCCTGACCTGACGCAGATTCTTCATGTCTTCGTCCGGCAGGGTAGCGAAGAATGATCTCACCGGTGGCAGGGTCTTCTTCAACCGCCGATATCCGGCAGCGCGTGTAATGAATGCCAAACTGATCCCGTGCCTGCTTGTAGTAAATGTTATATTCCTTGTTAAATGCGCGCTCGTCCATTGTGAAGATGTGACATTCCACACCGGGATTGCGCTGTTTGGCGAGCATCGCTTCCTTCGTGGCATACATACAACAGATTGAGGAACAATAGGGGTTGCGCTGGTCGCGCGAGCCGACACATTGCAGCCAGGCGATTCGTTTCGGGATCTCTCCATCCGAGATGCGCCGTACGATACCCTCGGTGGGTCCAGATCGTGAGGCGAGACGCTCGTACTGCATCGAGGTGATGACGTTGGGGAGACGCCCATAGCCCAACTCCGGCATCTCGGAGGGATCGAACGGTTTAAATCCCATGGCGAGGATAATAGCGCCAACGTGAATCTTGAGTTCGCAGGGGGTACGGTCTAAGTCGATCGCATTTGTAGGACAAACCTTGAGGCACTCCTCGCAGTCATCGCATTTGTCCGTCCGCTCCAGCAGATAATACGAATTAGGAACTGAGCGAGGTGCGGATTTATCGATCGCTTTGCGGGTGCTCAAACCCAACTGGAATCCGCTGGGTCGAATTTCTGGGCATACCTCCGCACATCGCCCGCAATTCGTACAAAGGTTAGGATCGACAAATTGAGGCCGTCGCTCAAGGGAAATTCGAAAATCGCCGGCTTCTCCCTCGCAGCTAACCAGGTTGGAGGAGGTAAGCAATGTGATGTTCGGATGCCGGTTATGATCGAGGAGAGCGGGGGTGATGGACGGACGGGTGCAGCCGAAGCCATGATCAGAAGTTCCCCGACAAAGGACACAATCGTGGGTGGGGAACATAAAGCCAAGCTGGGCTACCCGTCCTCCTAAAGAGGGCGTAGATTCCAAGAGATAGACGTGGATTCCTGCATCGGCGAGGTCGATCGCCGCCCGCATCCCTCCCACGCCGCCGCCGATGACCAGGACGCTGTCCGCGGTTCCGGTGCCATTTGCGGACTTCAATGCTGGTTGTTGGGTTATTGCCATTTGCGCTTCCTGCGCCAGACAAGATCAAGGCCGGCGGTAGCCGCCAGCCCGCATAATTTGGCCTATTCCTACCCGATATGGTAGTACCCTGCCCATAGAGCGAATAGTGAGAGATATCACGATGGGCAGGGTACATTCTTCATTGAGAGATGTCAGGATCGCATCAGTCGTCTACCTGAAGCAAATATTCGTATGCTGCAAGCGCGGCCTTCGCACCTTCTCCCACCGAGATAAGCACCTGTTCGGAAATCACATCGGTGACATCTCCGGCCGCGAAGATCCCCTCCGTGGAGGTTTTATTGCGAGCGTCCACCATAATGTGCTCCGTATCATCGCGTGCGACCAGGTCAGCTACGATTTCCGATTGGGGGATGAGCTCCAATTCGACAAAAAAGGCGTCGGCTTCCAGGTCTTTCTTATCGCCGTTCTTGGCCACTACAATCTTTCGGGCGTAATCATCACCAAGAACTTCCTTAACTCGGAAACCTTCCAACACCTCGACATTATTCGCCTCGAGGACCTTGCGTCCCATCACCGAGTCCAGCTCCCCATGTGAAGGAGCCACGAGTGTGACCTTCCGGGCGATGCGCGCCAATTCAGCCGTGGATCGCAGCGCAAGTTTCGTGTCACCTATCACCACAACGTCCCGGTCGATAAAGAGAGGCGCGTAGGAGACGGCGCTGTAGCAAAGCCCGCGCATCATAAAATCCTTCTCTCCAGGTACATCCATCAGACGCCCGCGAGCGCCCGTGGCAACGATGATGGCTTTCGCCTCGTATGTCTTTTCCTCGCGTGTGCTCACCTTGAATCCACCATCTAGTTGCTCGATCTTTTCTACTTTTTCAAACACGCGTGCAAACTCTAGGTAATCTACCTCATTGGCGAACCGGCCGACAACTTCCTGGCCGGTGATGACGAGGTGTTTTTCGACAAAGGGCAGCTGGAGGTGGTAATTGGTCTTGCCACCCAGATCCCGAGTGATCAGAAGTACATCTAGCCTCTTGCGGATTGCGTAGACGGTTGCGGTGAGGCCTGCCGGACCACCGCCCAGAACGATCAAATCATACATCGTCGTTTTCTCCTTCTCAACGTTAGGTTTCAGGCTGGGCGATAAAGCCCTCGTTCATCATCATATCTGTAATGTCGCGGGACCGTTTGATGATTTCGCTTGCGTTTTTTAGTTCCTCTTCGTAGGTCATGGGACTGCGGGCGATGCCCTCCTCGACGGCTTTGGCTGCAACTGCAGCAGCCTCGCGAGGGAAGACTTCCCATTCGTCCATCGTTGGAAGAATGTAGTCGGGTGCAAGCCCTTTCGTTTCGGCCATCTCTGCCAGCGCCGTAGCGGCGGCCATGCACATCGAGTCCGTGATTGTGGACGCGCGCACATCGAGTGTGCCTCGGAAGATCCCCGGGAAACCGAGGGAATTGTTCACCTGGTTGGGGAAATCGGACCGACCGGTGGCGATGACGACTGCGCCCGCTGCTTCTGCTTCCCATGGCCAAATTTCCGGGACGGGATTTGCACAGGCGAACACGATGGCATCTTTCGCCATCTTCTTAATCCAATCGGCTTGAAGAGTGCCCGGCCCTGGCTTGGATAATGCGATAACCACGTCGGCGCCATCCAGCGCCTCAGGGGTCCCGCCTTCCCGGCCTTCTTCGTTCGTAATCTGACAGAACTTCCACTTGTCGACATATTCCGCCTTACGAAGTTCAAGGTCTTTTCTGTTCTTGTGCAGGATCCCCTTGCTATCCACGACACGGCAGAGAGCTGGTGTACCGCCAGAGCTAAAAATCAACCTTGCACAGGCAACGTTCGATGCCCCCGAACCGACAAATACGATCTGGGCATCTTCCAGCTTCTTGCCGACGATCTTAAGCGCATTCATCAGCGCTGCAAGCGTGACCGTGGCGGTTCCCTGCTGATCATCGTGCCAGACGGGGATCTCAGCCTGTTCGCGCAAAGTATCCAGAATCCGGAAACATTTAGGTTGAGAGAGATCCTCCAGGTTGATCCCACCGAATCCGGGCTGGATTAACAGCACCGTCTCGATGATCTTGTCCGGGTCTTTGGTATCAAGCATGATGGGCCAGGCATCGATCCCGCCGAGATACTTATAGAGCAGCGCCTTCCCCTCCATTACGGGGAGCCCGGCTTTGGGGCCGATATCTCCCAGTCCGAGCACACGTGTGCCGTCAGAGACGACAGCAACCGTGTTACCTTTATGTGTGTGCTCATAGACGAGGTCCGGATCTTCCTCGATCGCTCTACAGGGTGCGGCGACGCCGGGTGTGTACCATATCGCGAAGTCATTGAAATCGCGGACGCATGATTTTAACGCGATCTCCACTTTCCCACGGTAGAAGGGATGTAGTTTCATCGCATCCGCGGAGGGCTGCTCAGCCTTGGCAAGCAGTTCCTCAACATTGAGTGGGGGGGCCTTTTCGGCCATTTATTCATCCTCCTTGCTCGTATCGAGCGCAGGTTTCCGTTTGTCTACCAATATGCCTCTCTAAACGAGAGGCGCTGAGCTAAAACTGAAGATAGGAATCGGTGTAAATCACATTGTTCAGGAGCACCTGTACCGTCTTCCATATTGCAGCTTGTTCGGGGTCGGACATATCCACTTCCTCCGGCTGAAGCTGCTCCATGCCAGCCACCCGGTCGAACAATTTCAAGTAGACCGCCTTGACTGCGGTGCTTTCATCGCGTGCTTCAACACTTTGGATCACACCCATCAAATCCTCGTCGAGCGGGTTCAAGATTGCGGCATCAAGACCGGCGCCCATCAACATGGTCACGTAAACACGATCCATGAGAGGACGCATATCGTGTGGAACTTGATTCGAGACGTTCGACAAACCCACGACGGTCATCGGAGGGGGATCCATGACCATCTTCAACATCCGCACTGTCTCGATTGCCTCTGGTACGTATTCCTGGCATCCGGAGACGGTGAGAATCAGTGGGTCGACGAGTAGATTCTCCATTGGGATGCCGACTTCCTCGGCGCGCGGGATCAGCTTCTCCATAGCGATAGCGATCCGCGCGTCGGCGCTGACCGGGATGCCACTCTTCTCAAGGCAAAGCGCGATCAATTTGGCGTCGTATTTTGCCGCCAATGGTGGAACCTGCTCCAGACGTTCTTCCTCCGCGGATGTGCTGTTGACGATTGCGTTGGACCCCCACAGCTTCAAGCCGGTTTCGATCGCGGCCAAATTGGTCGTATCGAATGAGATCGTCATCCCGGGTACGGCTTCTTGCATGCAGTCTACAAGCCATTCGACGACTTCGGGGCCGTCTTTTTTGCGTGGCCCGATATTGAGATCGATGGCGTCCGCCCCGCCTTCTTTCTGCTTGCGCGCCAGGTCGACGAAGAAGTCGCCCTCTCGATTTTTAAGGGCCTCTTTTACACTTGGAGAGATGATATGAATGTTTTCGCCGATTTTGAACATATGTCTTCTCCTCTTTTGTCTCGGTTATGTGTTTCAAACCTCAAAGATCACGAAGGATTTTTTCAGTAAGGGTTTCCATCGCTTGGTAAACGGGAGAGCCGCTATTCAATTCGATCAGCGGCTGACCGAGCGCATCCAGCTCATTAACCTTGGAATCCGCTGGAATTACGGCGCCCATTTCCAGATTTAATTCATCAACAGCTTCCTGCAGAGGGTCAGGCAGGGCTCCGGTCACTCGATTTAATATCAACATCTTGCGGCGCACATCGACTTCTATCTCATCGGCGAGCTGACCGATGTGGGCAGCGGTTCTGATGCCCCGTATTGTGGGATCGGAAACAATCAAGAGCAGGTCGACATCGCGCGTAGTCCTCCTGCTGATATGTTCCATACCAGCCTCATTGTCTACAACGAGATACGTATAGGTATCACCAAGTGTGTCAATGATCGTCCGCAGGAGGTGGTTGGCGGCGCAGTAGCAGCCCTGACCTTCGGGGCGTCCCATCGCCAGGAGGTCGACCTTCTCCCCCTCCTCTAAGGCCATTTGAATCTCGTGAGTGAGATAATCATGTCGGCTGATTGCCACGCCCAACTCGCCTTTCTGGGCAGTGTCCGACATTTCCTCGCGTATCTCGCCGACCGTCATCGGCATTGGAAGACCGAGAGCGATGTGCAAGTTCGCGGCTGGATCCGCGTCGATTGCAAGCAAGGGGCCGCGAACTCGTTTGGCGATACCCTGGACCAGTAAGGCCGCAATGGTGGTTTTACCCGTACCGCCTTTTCCTGCCAATGCGATTGTTTTCGTCATCAATACCAACTCCTCAAAAAATACCTATCCCGAAAGTCGTGCATTTTTGTAAATTTATCCGATGTGGATCGTTCATTACGGGAGATGTTCCAAGTTCGTCTCCCACTACTTATCCTCTTTCCCCTGCAAGTCATCCTGCCCCCAGACGTCAGCCACGCTTGGGAAGCGGCTGATGTCGGTATGCGGTAAGAAAAGCGCCGCTGTAAAAGCGTCAAAGAAAGTGTTATCTGCTGATAGTTCCATGTAGGTCATACGCTCGGCAATCTCTCGAATCTGCTCACGCGACTCGCTGGAGAGCAACCCCATATATGCACCCAGGGCGGATGTATTGCCCAGGAAGTGGAAAGAATCCCAGGGGAGATCGGGAAGAAGACCGATCTTGATAGCATTCTCGACGTTGATGTACTTTCCGAAAGCTCCTCCGACCAGTACCTGCTGGACGTCCGCGAGATCGACACCAATGCTGGACGCCAGGACGCTGTATCCAGCATAGATGGCTGCCTTCGCCCGCATCAGGTTGTTCACATCGACTTTGGTCAGCACGATATCACGCCCTGTCTCGGTTTCATCAGACCAGGCCACGACATATTCAGGTCCATGCTCCCCTTCCCGAACGTGCGGGGTGTCTAGGTCGAGTTTTACGCTGCCAGAGCGATCGATGACCCCTGTTACGAATAACTCAGACAATAGTGAGATCAAACCCGAGCCGCAAATTCCGCGCGGCTTCACACTGCCGATTACCCGATAGGTCGGCTCGTAGGATTCTGAATGTACCCAAATTTCTTCAATAGCGCCCTCTGTGGCACGCATGCCATCCACCACCCCAGCCCCTTCGAAAGCCGGTCCGGCTGAACAGGCGCAGGTCAGCATCCATTCTCGCGTGCCGAGCACAATTTCCCCATTCGTTCCGACGTCGATGAAGAGGGTAAGTGAGTCG
>SDBS01005020.1_pt1 | contig 12952 bp, 11 predicted proteins | sample 2277091 | NCBI WGS metagenome assembly SDBS01 (sample SAMN10404972, study PRJNA504765) | marine sediment metagenome | isolation source: marine sediment core GS10_PC15, 163 cmbsf | place: Arctic Ocean: Southern Knipovich Ridge | collected 2010 | reverse complement strand
TGACAAATGGGAGAGGATTTCATTCTTATGCCGGTCAACATAAGCACAACTCGGTTCTGCTCCACATGACCGGCACTGAAGGTCATAGGCAGAGTTGATCGTCTGGCACTGAGGACAGGCATAGTGCTCAAGCATTTCCGAAAACCATTGGGTGTATCCAACCTCTTTGATCCGTTTCTGGGCTTCCCACAACTCAATTCTATGGGGTCGTTGTGCCTTGAATGTCCGTAATTCATCACAGGGGTATTCTTCACATTCCACGCAAAAATCTATTCCTCTGTCTGCGGCGCATTCGACCATTTTGCAGTTATTTTCACAGAAGTAACTACGCTTTTCTGAACGGCACCCGTGACATTCCCATACCTCAGGGGTAGTGTGATAAATTTCCGCGATTCCTTTTAATCTTTCCGGTTCTTCTGCCGTGCCTATAAACACCGTACAGGATGGGCAGAACAGACCGCAAACGGCGGTGAGCTTCTTTTCCGGGTGGAGATCATTTTTTGTCGTCATCAATTCTCCAAAATAATGAGGTTTTTGAAATAACCCCTAACGTTGCAAAGGTCGAGGATGCCACAGCTCTGCGGCGTCAAGGGTGAAGCTGTAGTACTTTACCGCGAACCCTTGACAACAAAGGAAATGTGGTATCCTCGGCTTTCCCATCGGGTAAATACATGGCTGTTTTTCGCTGTTTTCAGGATTTCACCTGGAGTGCATTCTAACATCTGAGACTAAAAGTCATGATGACCTATAATACCAGTCTTTAAGGCCAGTTGGCCATGTTATTTATGCAACCTAGAGGGAAGCCCCTGCCGAGAGCAGGCAGGGTGAGATCTCAAATATTGACCACCTGACTCCGGATCATTTTGATCCTACCTTTCAGACGCCTGAATTGCAAGGCTCTTTCGTAATTCCGGCGCACAAAATACCAACGAAATAGACTCCCATGCTTTGGGCTCATATCATCTGATTTTTGCAGTAATTAGCAGATGAAGAAGGAAGTAGGGATGAAGATCAAGAAAAGAACAAATTTTAGACCCCCAACAGGTTAGGACTACCAGACGTACTCTTCTGCGTTTCCGGGGTGGGTCAAAATTCAACTATAATATAGGAAAGGTAGCATCTGGTGGAGATAGTCCATCAGGGGAGCGACCACAAGATGTAGTGGTTCTCCCATTCTGATTTGATGGGCTCAATGGGCTACAGTTTTTCTAAATATCCTGTCGGTTTCTCATTTGAAACGGAGTCTGAGATACGTTGGAGATCAACGGGTTTCAAGCCAGTTAAAAAACTGTTTGAGCCCTGGTTCATTTCCTAAGGCATGGGTTTTTTGAAAGAAAAGCTAAGCCAATCTGTCATCAAGATGATTCGTTGGGCCAGTTAAAGGGTAAGCTTCTGGGGTACATCTCAGTACCAGTTCCAAGAAGGAATGTGGTGTGACACCCTTAGATCATCATAATAGAAAAGCCGCCGTCCACTGGCAGGGCTACGCCCGTTACGAAGTCCGAAGCGCGGCTCGCCAGGAAGATGGCTACACCGGCCAAATCGGACGGTTCACCCCAGTGCCCGACTGGTGTCCGAGACAGTACGGTCTCGTTCAGGCCTGGCAGGTCTTTCCGTGCACCCCTCGTCAACTCTGTATCGATCCATCCCGGCAGGATAGCGTTCACCTGAATGTTATCCGGTGCCCAGGCCACAGCCAAGCTACGCGTCAGTTGCACAATTCCCCCCTTACTCGACCCATAGGGCGCAAGCTTTGCGCCACCAAAGATAGACGTCATCGACCCAATGTTAATGATCTTGCCACCACCCCCCTCTTTCAACACAGGGTAGACCGTTTTGGAACATAGGAATGGGCTTCGTAGGTTGGTATTTAGGACTTCATCCCATTCTTCTACTAAGAGATCTTGCGGCATCTTGCGAATGTTAGTGCCAGCGTTGTTTACCAGAACGTCGATTCGCCCAAACTCATCGAATGCCTTTGCAATCATAGCCTTAATATTGTCTTCATGTCGGAGATCAGCTTTCAGCCCGAGCACTCGCACGCCATACTCGTCTTTGATTTCACTCACCGCCTTATCCGTCTTGGCCTGATTGCGCCCCACGATGACAATGTCAGCTCCCACTGAAGCGAAACCACGCGAGATCCCCTTGCCAATGCCACCATTACCACCGGTAACAATTGCTACTTTACCTTCCAGCCTAAAAACCTTATTCATTGTCAACTCCCCTCTAATAAAACGTCGCGAAAATTACATAATTTAATAAAATCAACAATTTTAAATCCATTTACGATTAATGAAGGGAACAATCCTAACCCAAATTATGCATTAAAAAGTTTGGTTCTTTACAAACAACCCTCCAGCTCTGTTTCAGAAAACCATCAAAGATATGATCATGGGTGGACAGAATAGAGCAATGACAAAGCGCTGTTTTGGGTTTTTTTAAGATTGTAATGTAATGGTTCAAAGTCGACATTATGGTCGAGTGAGATGTGGTTTTGGCTGTCCTTGAAGATAACAAGGCTGCAAAAATTGGCGCAGTTCTTACGTATGGTCAAAAACCTCACCTCTGTATTTATGTTTCTATGATCTCATCGTTCCCTTGCCTTTTTTGCAATTGCGCTTAATCTTTCTATATCATTTTGAGTGATATCAATATGAAAAGCTTCTCCGATAACTTGAGTCCATCCATGTATAAAATATATCCATCCATCCTCAACACGTAAGTTTTGTTCTTTCATCTGTTTTTCTGCCTGATAAAGAAACTCCAGGCTTCCTCTATAGTTAAACTCCCAGACATAACTATTTGGAGGGAACAACACGTCATCTGATATTGGAGAACCAGGTCTATCCTTCCCCATTCCCGTAGCGTTTACTATCAGTGAACCTTCCGGTAAATCTGCCAAAACAACATCATTTGTTTTGTGGGCACCAACCTGAACATACTCGACCTCAGTTGTCTCCCCAATTCTCTCATGGACCTCTTTACAATGATCAAGTCTGCCCAAACTTCTATTTGAAATGATTATTTTTGAAGGAATATTTTTTTCATGTTGTTTTCTCATGAGATAGGCGCTCAATGCGATGCCGCTGCCTCCCGCTCCCATAATAAATACCTGTGCACCCTTACTATCGACCCAGTGATTTGCGGGTAAAAAGGATTCAAGGGCCAGCCCAGCCGATATGGGATCTTTTGCATGTCCCCTCAATTCACCATTCTTTTTAGATATACTCGATATTTCTCCAAAGATCTTCGCATATTCATCAAGATAATCAAATAAATGACCAGCTGCCTGGACAATATTAATCTTGTGCGTAGTTACTAAAGCACCTTTGGCGTTTTCGTTTTCTTTAATATGCCTTACGATAGCCCTATATTTTTCCGCAGGCCCACCTACTTCGACATCATACCCAACGATTTGAGTTATGGGGATCTCTAATTCCCTGATCCACCATGGAAAAATCTTCATAATCGAAGATTTTAAAGTCGTCACGCCAACAAAATAGAATGTCGGGCTTTCTGGCCTTTTCAACATATACCTCATATTCTTTACTTTCTTTTGAATGAAAGTGCTGTTTGGGGATTTTTTACCGTTATAGTGTCTATATCTTCTTCACTAATTCCGAACTTTAATAACATCGGCATGAAATGAGTTAGGATAAAATCAAGGCCTATCGGTCCGCCATAGGTCAGAAACCTTTCTCGCGTGGAATCCATACCTATAACTATTTGATTACAAAAGCCATTTTGAATCATCGTCTTTAACATTGAAACTTCTATCTCATCCGAATGATACTTGGAGCGAGCAATTGTATCATATGCTAAAAAGACGCCAAGCTGGGCGACCTCAATATGCTTACTGATATTAATCACCCTGTCCATATGACTTATTATAATACTCTGACTTGGTACCCCTCCAGCAATAAGATACTTTGCCTGTTCCAATCCCCATTTTGAGAGTTCTGTATGGGTGAGTATCGGCGCACCAGTTTTCTTGTGTGCTATGATCGCAGCCTTAAAAACCTTTTTAGTTTTCTCAGTCAAACCTTGTTCATCAGTGGCAATCTTAATAGCGCCTGCTCTGATGACAGTTCTCTTCCTAAATGAATCATAATAATCGTAGTCATACATGCCTTCTTCAATCTCAGAGATAAAGAGATCGGCAATCTCCGATAGGTGGTCATCAAAAGACCAGAAATCAGGCTTATAAAAAGAGGATTTATGCAAACCCGTTGATGAAACAATATGGATTTCTGTTTCCGTGCATAATTTTTCAAGCAAGGAAGCATGCCTTCCGGCTCCGAACGGTTGAGCATCTAAAACACACCTTCCCCCTTTTTCAATAAATCTTAATACCTCATTTTTTGTCTTATCATAGCTATTGAGCAATAGATTTTCAGGTAACTGGGTTTGTTCCGTCTTAAAAACAAACAAATGGTCATGGCAATGAGTAAACCCCAGGGTACCGGGATCTAGATCACCTTTTATGGTGCGAACAAACAACTATTTTCCCATTCGCCCGTATCTCGGATTTTCAAGGAGTGCAGGTTTTCCGTTTTTTTCAACGACTATGTGCCTGAATCCATTGTCCTCGATACTTTTGTAATCGTGTCCTGCATCCCCAGGATAAGCAGGTAGAGAGATTAAGGGTTCATCACCAATATTTATGGATCTATGTGCATAATATCCGGGAACATACACAACTCTACCGGGGTACATATCTTCTAAAATAGGATTTCCATCCTTTTTCTCCATAAGGATACAACCATTTCCCCTTATACAATAGTATATCTCAGCGGTATCAAGTCTTGAATGAAAATGTCCCTTTGTCATGAAGTATTCATTTCCTATCTTGCCGGGGTACGTGATACTGGAGCAGAATCGGATCTCACCATTTACCTCCGGAATATTCTTTTCATAGACTTCATATGCCAGTGTGTCACCGTTCTTTTCTATGAAATCCTCTGCGGCATCCGGATCTGAAAATATGCTTACCAACGTGCTGAGAAATCTCTCAATGTGGGTATCATAGTCATCCATTTTTCCGGTTACAGAATTAATCTTGATCGAGAAAGGAAATGCAACTGCCCCATTTTCAATTTTTATCTGCATTCTTATCTTTATCCTATATGATGATTCTTATGCTTTTATTCAGATTATCTGTTACGGTGTTATACCTTCCCTCTAATTTGAGAAACAACCTTGCCGACTAAAAGTGCATTTTCTTTGATCCTGTCCCACTGACGCGACGCAATCACATCTTTTTTGGCTATCCATGTGCCTCCAACCGCTAAGACCTGGTTAGAAATAAGGTAGCCCCCAAGGTTATTGATATTAATACCACCTGTTGGGATAAATCGAATGTCCAGGTGTACGTAGGGAGCAGATAATGCTTTGAGCATTGACAGCCCACCACTCGCCTCAGCAGGGAAAAATTTCAATATCTTTATACCGACTGAGAGCCCTTTTTCTACGTCTGAAGGTGTCATGACGCCCGGAAAAAATGGGAAACCTAATGCAATGGCTTTTCCGACAATCTCAGGATTAAAGCCAGGAGCCACACCAAATGATGCTCCGTATTCTTGAGCCTTGATTAAATTCTCAACTGAAAGAATAGTACCGGCACCAACTAAAAGCTCTGGTCTCTCCTTTGTTAAGGTTTTAATGACACCTGCCGCTGCCTGAGTTCTAAAGGTAATTTCTGCGACGGGCAAACCACCTTCAATGAGCGCATCAGCGAGTGGAATCGCATGCTCAGGAGACTCGATTGCAACCACAGGAATAACCCCATAACTTTTCAATAAACCCAACAACTTTTTCAGTTCCAAAGCTTACCCCTTTCTATGTTATCGTTATTACAAAAGGATTTATTTTTTATTAAAGTTTTCTTCTTCAATTATAAGAACAACCATTTGACCTGTTAGTTATTCGAAAACTAAAAGAGCTTTACAGATATTTTAATAAATTGTTTACAGCATCACGTGTCGCACGTAAAATGCTCTCTTTTGTAAAACCGCCGATGTGCGGGGTGGCTGTGACGCGATCGTGCTTTAACAAATGATAATCCTTCGGTGGCTCTTCAGGATAAACATCCGTGGCTACGCCGGCAATATGGTTGTTTTCGAGGGCCCTTAATACTGCCGATTCATCCAAAAGACTTGCTCGAGCTGTGTTAATGATATAGACACCTTTTTTCATCCTGTTTAGCGTTTGACTGTTAATCACAGGCTCACCGGACGGTTTGCCAGGCCTGTGCAGGCTGATGATATCTGACTTCTCAAAAAGCTCATCAAAGGAGACATAATAAAAATTTTCACCAGGTAAGAAGGAGGGATCGGGATGTCGCTCATGAGCTAAAACATTCATCCCCAATCCAAGAGCAAGAATGGCAACATATCGGCCAATCTCTCCGCACCCAACCAGTCCAAGCGTGGAATTTTCTAGTTCTATCCCCTTCCTTCTCTCCCATCGTTCCTGCTTCATTTTTTCATCATGAAAAGGGATTGATCTTACAAGTGAGAGAATGAGCCCTATGGTTAGCTCTGCTACCCCTTTGGCATTTGCCCCTTTCGTTCTACAAATACGAATGTTCATTTTTTTTGCTGTCTCTAAGTCGATGTTATCAATCCCAGTCCCATTTCTGCTAATGACCTTTATTTCTTTTGCAGATTCCAATACCTTAGAAGTAATTTTTTCTACCCCTGCCAGGTATCCAACACAACCCGGGAACAATTTGATAATCTCATCTTCAGAAGGCTGTTTCCCAGGTGTTGAAAAGACTAACTGATAACCAGCCTCTGAAAGCTTTTCTAGTGCGGGATGCCCACTTTTTGTTAAGGACCGTGGTGTAATCAAGATTTTCTTCATAGAAAGATTCTCTTTACATATTTTAATATAGATAAAAATGAATGAATTTTATCTGAGCATTCCCAATATCCTTTGGAGCTGATCATCGAGCTATGGATCGATGGACCAGACTGTGAAGAGGTCCAGAGCTCTCGAGTATTTCTGAATAGATTGGAATTAGTTTTTGATATATGGATACATGTGTGGGATTTGGTTTCCAATCCTTTTCCGGGACAACGATGCGCCCGATAGCCTCCTTGGGGCTTGAGATGGCTCCAACACCTACCCCTACTGTGAAAGCAGAACCAATCACCCCACATTCTGACGTCTTTAAATTTTCATAAGGAAGGTCAAGAACGCTGCTCTTAATTTGATTCCATAAGGCATTTTTGCTTCCACCACCCATTCCTCGAATGTTTTTGACCTTCAAATCTGGATACAGCCTCTTTACGTGACTAAGATAGGTGGCGTATTCATAGGCAATGCCTTCCAAGATCGACCGATAAAAGTGCTTCGGATGGTGAGAGAAATCAAATCCTTGCCATAGACCACGATATTCTGGCATTCCTGGGCAAACCCGGCCTGCTAAATGGGGCAAAAAGAAAAGTCCCTGAGATCCAGGGGGGACCTCTTCTGCTTGACGGTTAATTGTTTCGAGTTCATCTTCCTGGCCCATGAAATTTTTCCTGAACCAATCCAGGCACATACCACCTCCGTTGATATAGGCATAGGCGTAGTAAATACCTGGAAATATGGATCGCGATATCATCAGCGTGTGGGTAAGGGTGTCAGGCCTGAAATAATCGACACAGACGGAAAAAACCGAAGCTGTCCCCGCAACATCAAATGCCTGGCCTGGATCGATAACCCCGGCTCCCAACATACTTGCAACGGTGTCTCCACATCCCGCGATAATTGGAGTCCCTTCCAAGAGGCCAGTTTTGCCTGCAAATTCCCCGATAAGCTTGCCAAGCTGTTTCGTAGGCGATACAATCTCTGGGAATTTTTCCACGGGAAAAGAAAAAACCCGGGCCAAATCAGTATTCCATTCCCCCTTCTCGGTTCTTGCAAACCCCGAAAAATGCAGATAAGTATAATCAACAAAGGCATCTTCTCCCCTTAGACCAGCAAGCCGTCCAGCAACATAAGCCGAGGGTTGAATAAACTTAAAAACCTTTTTAAAGACGTCAGGTTGCTCCTCTTTCCACCACAGCATTTTGGGACCGTGATTAATGCTTGGATAGCAACCCGTGCTTGCCAAAACTTCTTTGCCAGCCCGTTCCTTCATTAATTCTACGTAGGGGGCGCATCGCGTGTCCAACCAGGAATCATATGGCGTAACAGGTCGAAAGTCCTGATCGACCCCCATAATTCCTGCCATCTGACCATCAAAGCTGATCCCAAGGATACTTTTAGGATCTACCTTTGTTTTATCCATGACACCTTTGATGGTTCTTAAAGCGGCAGAAAGGATCTCATCTGGGTCCTGCTCCATGTGATTTTCGCCATGAGAAATGAGATTAGATGACTCGCTTTCCACATCAAGAAGCTCTCCAGCCAGGTTAACAATTCCAGCCTTGATGGAGGTCGTCCCTAAATCAACGCCAATCAGATTTTGGTCTTTCATTTTGAATTGTCCTTAATTTTTGAGTTGCCAACCTTCTCAAGAACTAACTTCCGAACCCCCTTTGTCTCAATGTAAGCGTAACCATTGGCTGTTCCATATTTTTTTACCCTACGATTTAGCCCCTTAAGGGCTCAGTAACTGAATTTCTCGTCATCCGTGCGGATTCATAATTACCTTCATTTCATTTCCACTCAGGGCCGCCTGGAAAGCATCATAACCCTCCGAAAGGGGATAGCTTGCCGAGACAACCTTCATCAGGTCAACCTTTTTTAAAGCCAAAAGCTTCAGCCCGGTTCTGTAGTCATAATTGGAGCCTCCTGTTACTCCAGTGACAATCAGGTTTCGATAGTGAATCAGGTTGGAGTTGATGCTGATTTTTGGTCGCTCATGGGGCAGGCCCCCAAAAAGGCAAATCCTTCCGAATGGGGCAACCAACTCGATGGACTGCTCTTGGACCGACTGAACTGGGCAAGCAGTCACAATGACATTGGCCCCTTTTCCTTGGGTCAGATTGAGGACGGTTTCTTTTATGTCACATGTTTGGGGATCGATAACATGATCGGCTCCCAGTCTCTTAGCCATATCAAGCTTACTGTTGAGTAAATCCGTAACAATTACTATTCCAGCTCCCCTGAGTTTAGCCAAGATCAAATGGAGGAGCCCGATAGGACCTGCGCCAAAAATCAAGACCGTATCTCCCAAGTTGATTCGGCAAGCAGCGATACCATTAATGACACAGGAAAGGGGCTCATTCAAGGCAGCTTCCTCAAAGGAAACTCCATCAGCCAATGGCATGACATTCCCCTGAGAAATGGCAGAGGCCGGCACCTTAACAAATTCAGCGTGAGCGCCGTCGAAATTAATGCCAAAAGCTGAATAATCGGGGCACATATTGGCACGACCCTCCAAGCATTGGTCGCAGTGACCACACCCGATATTGGGTGCTACAGCCACTCTTTGGCCAACCTGATGATTTCGAACGCGCTTTCCTATAGCATCGATGATTCCAGAAAACTCGTGACCCAGAACAATTTTTTGGCCCGTTTGGAGCTTATTATGACCGTGCTTAATAGTCCTCAGGTCTGTGCCGCAAATGCTAGTAACCTGGACTCTCACCAGCATTTCATCTTCTTGAATTTTCGGAACGGGGATATCTTCTAAATGAAGTTTTCCGCCTTGGGCATACGTTACAGCTATCATTGGAATTCCATAGTTTAAACGAGTTTTATAGGCTGGCCCGTCCGGATAGATTTGTTGGCAGCAACCACAATTTCAACGGCCTTCATTCCATCCTCGCCAGTCACAGCGGGCTGACTGTCATTGAGCACAGCCCGCACAAAGTGTTCCATTTCTGCCAAATAGGCCTTCTCGAAACGATCTCGCCAACTCCTGAAAGCGGAGCCAAGGGCCGTTCCGTCCCCTTTGACCTGCATAAAACCAGACTCCTTTAGATTACCAATCTGGATCACCCCATTTTCACATAGGATCTCCACTCGAGCATCATAACCATAGCCAGCCGGGCATGTACCATCAACGGTGCCCAATGTACCGTTTTTCAAGCGAACAACAACCACAGCATTATCATAGAAATCGGAGTAGTTCTTTCTCAAATTTTGGCATTTAAAGTTTGCAGCTTGTGCATAGACCTCTTCGTAATCACTCTCTACCAGCCAGCGTATTGAATCGAAATCGTGGCTGTTAACCTCGGCCAGCATCCCGTTGCTCTGCGATAAATCATACGTCCATGGAGGAGGTAATCCGGGGCCCCTCCCCGTCGACTTTATAATCATTACTCGTCCCATCTCCCCTGAGATTATCTTCTCCCTAGCCTGAATGAAGGCGGGATCAAAGCGGCGCATGAAACCCAGTTGGAGCTTAACATCATTTTTTTTCACCGCGGCATTAATGGCAGCACATTCATCCACTGAAATGGCCATAGGCTTTTCTAACACGATATGTTTGCCCAGTTGTGCTGCATAGCAGGCAATTTCAGCATGAGTAAATGTGGGGGTGACAATTATCACCGCATCAATGTCATTTCGGTTCAGGGCTTTTTTATAGTCCGTGTACCGGTCTATCACCCCAAGTATGTCACCGCTTTCTTTCAAAGAAACTTTATTTATATCTGCCAGTGCCACCAATTCCGCGTTTTTAATACGACTGGTGATATTAATCCCGTGGACCATGCCCGCTCGTCCCGTTCCCACTAAGCAGAATCGCACTCTATCCATCGGTCCTATGGCTCCTTCTTAAACAGTTAGGGATTATAAATAGTTACGTTGGCTTTTCTCTAATACCCAGGGAAAGTAATCTTTGTTAACGTCAAGAGCCTTCATGAATAAGTAATTTTATCTTTTCCTTTATTTCTCTAAACTCGGATTCGTCATCCAATACACCGACCTCCAAACTAAAGTTTTTCTTAGCTCCGGGCGGAAGGAACTCCAATGTCCCTCTTTCCCGCTCTCGCGCCCGTCCCTCTACATGGCAGTTAGCTGGTTCAATCCCCAATACGTAAATGCCCTGGCCGAGCATTTTCCACTGAACCAGGTTCTTGAGCTGGTTTCTGTTGTATCTAACGTATAAACCGAGAGGAAGCTTCTCATTGATAAGGGCTATGAGGACCGTTCCTTCGGGGTCGGCAGCCACCTGATGGTAGAAGACTTGGCTTGGGGCATTGGGCATAGGGGATATCCATCCCCCGAGATGGGAGGACATTGAAGCGAAACCCCGTTCCAGTTCGTGCTTCGATTATCTGAACACCCTTCTCGCTCCCATCCTCAAGCGTCATAAGTCTGACACCAGCGACCTGAGAGATATTTCCTACCCTTTGAAGCAAATCGGAGCGGGTAAATTCCTGGCCAAATAACATTGCCATCGCCTTACTCCTTAAAAACCTACCAAGCAGTCATGCCGCCATCTATAATAAGGTCGGATCCGGTAGCATATCCCGGTTCATCAGAGGCGATAAAGGCGATAGCAGAGGCAATCTCCTCAGGAAGTCCCAAACGGTTTGCTGGGCGGCAGCTCTCCAAGGCTTTCCTGGTTTCCGTGGGATCCGGACTCTTTTCTATGGCAGCCTTCACTAAAGGCGTTTCGGTCGTTCCCGGACAGACCGTATTGACCCTAACATTGTATTTGGCAAGATCTATGGCCATACTTTTGGCCATCATGATGACAGCGGCCTTTGATACGTTATAAGCTAACTGATTCTCGATTCCCACAATGCCTGCTTCCGAAGCCACATGAACGATACTTCCTCCTCCGGCTTTAATCATGTAAGGTACGGCATGCCGGGAACAATAAAAAACGCCATCCAAATTTACTGCAAGGATTCTCTTCCAATCTTCCTCAGATGTATCAGTAATACCCCCCTGCACATAAATACCTGCATTGTTGACAAGAATATCAATCCTCCCAAAAGCCTTAGTGCTCTCTTCCATCAGGAGACGGCAATCTTCAGATCGCGAGACATCCGTATGGACAAACGTCGCTTCCCCCCCTGCCTCTTTGATCTGGCGAACAGCCTCCTGTCCCGCTGCATCGTCCAAATCTGCCACAACAACCTTAGCCCCTTCCTGACCAAAGCGCAGCGCTGTGGCTTTACCAATTCCCGCACCGGCTCCTGTGATGATGGAAACCTTATTTTTCAATCTCATGGAACATTCCTCCCTTTAATTTTATTATCAAGACAGGTTTTCTTGTACCATCCTTTTTCAGGGTTGCCGATTACATCATTAAAGTCGTTCCTATATCCCAGTTTACTAAAACACCCTGGCATCGATGTTTAGTTTGTCACAGACATCCTTCAATTCTTCCACATAGTTTCCATAGACGGCATGAAGATGATTCGCTCCAAGCCCCCTGATTAATTCATGGGCATCGACAGAGAGTTTTGCGAATCCCTGTGGCCACTCGGGAGATGTTTCTTTGAGCTTTTCCTCCGGGTAAGATATAAATTCTCCTTGAATGATGGCCATCCAATATTTGCCATCTTTTCTCGCCAGCCTAGCCATCGTCATCTCGCCCGGGGCGCACATGTACTGTACAGCAGCGCCACCCCCCTTGTAAAAGAAGGGAGTCTGCGGATAAAAAGTGACGTTTTTGAGGTTTTCTTCCGGGTTTTCAGATTTTCCAGCAAAATAGGTTGTTTGTGCACCACAATTGCTAAACACGAAGACATCATCTTGGGGATCGTAATGACGCAGATCAAAAAATAGAACAGGCGAGTCGGTCAAAAGCTTTAAGATCTGCATGGTTAAAACTCCGTCTAGATCAGCCTCACAGCCCGTTGCGAAAGGTTCCTTTTTGCCGTCCATGTCATATGGATCATTGAGAAAGGCCTGGCTCAGACATTGAGTCACGTAATTTTCACTCAGCTCTGGCTGGCATTTGATGGCTACGAAATCAAATCCCATTTCATCGATGATCTCCTTTGTGGCATAATAGGAACGGATTTGTTGTTTGAGTTTCTCGGGGGTG
>SDBS01005019.1_pt1 | contig 12953 bp, 8 predicted proteins | sample 2277091 | NCBI WGS metagenome assembly SDBS01 (sample SAMN10404972, study PRJNA504765) | marine sediment metagenome | isolation source: marine sediment core GS10_PC15, 163 cmbsf | place: Arctic Ocean: Southern Knipovich Ridge | collected 2010 | reverse complement strand
AACCCCTCGTATCGAGAGGGGTAGACGAAAGCATCCGCCGCGCTATACCAATAAGGCAACTCATCCCGTGCCACATATCCCGGGAAATGAACTCGATCGGCCAATCCCAGCCGTTCGACCTCCGCGAAAACATCCTCGTAGAGCCACCCCTTGGCCCCAGCAACCACCAGATGATGTTCCAGGGACGTCTCCCGGCGCAACCGACCATAGGCGCGCACCAGAGCTCCCACGTTTTTCCTGGGCTCGATGGTTCCCAGGAAAAAGATGAATCTCTCGGGCAAAAGCCTCCGCCTTCGGAAGACCCTCAAGGCTTCCTCGTCTTCTATGGGATGGAACGTCTCCTCCACCCCACAGTATACGACGGAAACGCGCTCGGCTGGAACCCCCAGGAGTCTCACCACATCCTTGCGAGAACTCTCCGATATGGTGATTATCCGATTCGAGCGGCGCGCCGAACGGCGCGTGAAGGCCTTCAGATACAGTCGGTTTAGAGGACGGAAGCTCTCCGGAAAGCGCAGGAAGCTCAAATCGTAAATCGTGATCACCGAGGGACGACCGATCAGCAACGGCTGGACGAAAGCCATGGAGTGGAGCAGATCCACCCCCAGGCGATTCAACTCGATGGGTTGTACCCACTGCTCCCACAGGATCCTGAGCCAGGGCATCGTGGTGGGAAAGCTCGAGAAACGCTGGGTGAGCCCGGGAAATCGGGCCCTCCGATCCCCCAGAAACGCCAAGTATTCCCTTTCCGGATCCACCTTGGGCAGCCACAGCAAGAGGTTGTAGATGTAACTGTAAATGCCCGCCCTGCGATAGTTCTCCGAAAAGGACAAATGATGCGCATTGAGGCCTATGCGTGTCATGCCTGCTCAGCCCTGGAAACTCCATACGATCCGATTTCCTCGTCGCTCCTTCCCGTCCATCTTCTGAATTATAGCACCACTCGTGATGAAGCGGGACAGGAGGAATGGCTGATCAACCCTTGAACGTTGGTTCTCACCGGCGAACCCTCTACGCAGCCAGCATATCGCACAAACTGCGCCAAGTCAACCCAACTCCGGATTCTACTCCTAACCAACCGATGGCGCGGGATTTCAAGCGCGGAGCCCATCGAGTCCTGACCGATCCCGTCCGCGCATATGCACTGTTGCGTAGGAACGATCACCCCACTAAAATGAGGCCAGGAGGGATATCCGGCTCCAGGATCCGCCGCTTTTCACGGCTCCAGCATCGAGACGCCATCGGGGTGGTGGAGATTGAATCCCGAACCAGCCCCTCCTGCGAAACCGCCAAACGATGCCCAGCGATACCATGCGAGCGCTGGCTGCGGATCAGGACGCCGATCCCCGGAGACGTCGAGGATGTCAGGAGATTCCTGAAAAACCGGTCGGGAACTGAAAATCATTCGTCTTTGAGGTGTGAACTCATGGCTATCAAAGTGCTGATCGGACCGCGGGTGGAAGCCGAAATCATCAGGGAGACGCTGGATCTTCTGGAGGAAAAGGGGTATGAAGCGACGCAGACCTGGTTGGAGTGCTCGGATCGCGATGACGAGGTCCTGGAACTCCTCCGCGACAAGGACGCTTATCTTCCCGGTGCCGAGTTGGTGAGCGCCGAGGCCATCGATGAAGCCAAGCGCCTGCGCGTCATGGCCAGGTTCGGCGTCGGAGTAGACAACATCGACTTGGAAGCCGCCACCCGCAATGGGATAGTGGTGACCAATGCGGCAGGCGCCAACCGCGATGCCGTGGCGGACCTGGTGGTCGGGCTCATGATCGGCATCGCCCGCAGAATCCCCTGGGCGGATCGACAGATGAGAAACGCCAACTGGGTTGTCCCCGTGGGGAAGCCGGTGGCCGAGACGACTCTAGGCATGATCGGGCTGGGAGCCATCGGCAAGGAGGTGGTCCGGCGGTTGCAGGGCTTCGACATGAAAGTGCTGGCCTATGACGTGGTGCGAGATCCGGACTTCGCATCCCGGTTCGACGTCCAGTACGCGGAGTTGGAGGAGATCCTGAAGAACGCCGACTTCATCAGCCTCCACGTGCCACTCCTGAAGAGCACCCGGGGGCTCATCGGCCGAGAAGAACTGCAAGCCATGAAACCGACCGCCTGCCTCATCAACGCCGCCCGAGGCGGGGTGGTGGACGAGTCAGCCCTCCACCAGGCCCTGACCGAGGGATGGATCGCCGGAGCCGCCGCCGACGTCTTCGAACACGAGCCCCCCGAGGGAAGCCCCCTGCTGGAACTGGATAACTTCATCGCCACACCCCACATGGGAGTGTTCACCGACCGGACCCTTGCCAGGGTGGCCATGATCAACGCCCAGGCCACAGTGGACGTCCTAGAGGGAAGACGCCCCCAAAACGTGGTGAACCCGCAAGTGTACAAACTCGGCCTGAAGCCCCCACCCACGGACTAGCTCGGCCAAAGATCCCGCGGCGCCCCCGCGATCGGCTATGAGCCAGCCGACCGCATCCCATCAGCCGCCGCTCTTCGCGAACGCCCCCCTAGTCTCGATATCACCGTCCGGGCGGCGTCCCACCCGCCGCGCCTGCCAGACCAGGATGGCCGCTAGCACGGCCCCCGCCGTCCCGAAGGCCGCCAGGACATAGAATACCTCGCTCAGCCCGAAGTTCTCAGCCACCCAACCGGCGATGCTGGTGGCGAAGGACCCCATGCCGAAGGCGAAGAAGAACGAGAAACCGAAGCCCAGTCCCCGGAGCCGCAACGGGGTGAATCTGGCCAGCACCAGGTTCCCCACCGGTTGGTCGCCAAAAAACAGGAAGATGAATGCGACAGTGGCCCCTATCAAGCCCGGACCAACGCTCCCACCGATGAGCACCAGAACCGGAACGTAAAGCACCATCAGGCCCACCCACAACAGATCCGAATTCGAGCGATCCGCCATGGCGCCACCCCAGTACTGGGCCACCACTCCCAGCAACAGCGCCGCTGTGGTCAGATAGCTCCCCAGCAAGTCGCCCTGCAGCCCGAAGATGCTCATTCCCACCGATTCGGACAAATGCAAAGGTAGAAAAGTCAGCGTGCCCCGGTAGACCAAGCCGCCCAGGATACTGGCCAGATAGATGAGGCCCAAAGCCCACAACAAGACCCGCTGTTGTCTCGGCTTCCCCGCCCGGGTCACCTCCTGAGGTTTAGATCCGCCCTTCGCAACGGCTTCGCCAAGAGAGGAGAAGGCCAAAAGCCCCCCCAACGCCAGGCCAGGCAAGGCCAGGGTCATATACGCGCCGCGCCACCCTATCGAGTGAGCGATCGTCCCCGCCAAAAGGGGAGCAAGGGCTGCTCCCACATTCCCTCCCATACCGTGATAGCCCATGGCTTTGCCCGCCTTTTTAACTCGCCATGACAGTAAGGAAAGTCCCGCGGGGTGATATAAGCTGGCGGACAGGCCGAAGCAGAGCATGGAAAACCCCAGAAGAACATAGTTTGGAGAGAGCCCGATCAGGACCGAACTGATCCCCACGCCCAGGACCGCTGCCGTGAGGAGGGGACGAGCGCCGAACCGATCGGTGAGATAGCCCGAGGGCAAGGCGCCCAAGCCGTATGCGAAGTAGGCGATATTGCCCAGGATGCTGATCTGGAAGAGCCCCACGCCCAGGCTGGACGCCATGAGCCCCAAGACGGCTGGGAAGATGAGCATATAGAACTCGATCAGGGAGTGACAGGCGGTGACCAGGGTGGTCACCCTGGCGTCGTCACGCGTCACGGAGGAGTTCCCGGGCTTTCGCTATCTGGGCCATCACCGCCCGAGGCGCGGTCCCGCCCGGCGCGGACTTGCGACCTACCGCCTCCTGAAAATCGAAGGTCTCGTACAAGTCCTCCCCGAAAGCGTCGCTGAACCGTCGGAAGGCTTCCAGGGGCAGCTCCCGAATGGGGACCTCAGCCTCCTGCGAATGCAACACCACTTTGCCCACCACCTCGTGAGCCTCCCTGAAAGACAGCCCCTTGCGCACCAGATAGTCAGCCAGATCGGTCGCCAGGATGCCGTCGTCCAGGGCTTCTGCCATGCGATCAGGACATAGCGTCATGGATCCAACGGCGCCCGCCATGACCCCAAGGCACCTGTCCAGGGAATCCACCGTATCGAACAGGGGCTCCTTGTCCTCCTGGAGATCCTTGTTGTAAGTCATAGGAAGCCCTTTCATGGTGGTAAGTAAAGCCACCAAGTTCCCCACGATGCGCCCCGTTTTCCCCCGTGCCAGCTCCAAGGAATCTGGATTCTGTTTCTGGGGCATCAGGCTGCTGCCGGTGGAGTAAGCTTGATCCAGCTCCGCGAAGCCGAACTCCGCGCTACACCAAAGGATGAGATCTTCCGCCAAACGGCTGATGTGCACGGCCAGTATGGCGCACGTCGCCAGAAACTCCAGGGCGAAGTCGCGATCCCCCACCGCGTCCATGCTGTTCTCCGATACGGCGGAGAAGCCCAATTCCCTCGCCAGGAACTCTCGATCTATCCCCAGGGAATGTCCGGCCAATGCCCCCGAGCCCAGGGGGAGAACGGCGATGCGCCTGCGCCCGTCCTTGAGCCGCTCCCGATCCCGTTTCAACATCCAGAAGTAGGCCAACAGATGATGGCCTGCGGTGACCGGCTGGGCTCTCTGCAGGTGGGTGTAGCCCGGCATCAGCGTTCCGGCGTGCGCTTCCGCCTGTTCCACCAGGGCGCGCTGCAGGTCACCAATCCCCTCGCCCAAGCGGTCCGTCGCCTCCATCAGATATAGCCGGACGTCTGTGGCCACCTGATCGTTCCGGCTTCGTCCCGTGTGAAGCTTGCCAGCCACCGGGCCGATCCGCTCGGCCAGCCAACCTTCCACCGCCGTGTGGATGTCCTCCTGGCTCACGCTAAAGCTCAACCGTCTTTCATCGATATCCGCCAGGATCTCCTCCAGGCCCGCCGTCAGCAGGTCCCTCTCCTCGGCGGCGATCAACCCCGCGCGTTCCAGCGCCTTGGCATAGGCGATGCTCCCCCTGATATCGGCACTGTACAGCCGCCAGTCGAACCCTATGGAAGCATTAAACTCCTCCATGCTGGCGTTCATCTCCCCGCGAAAGCGGCCACCCCACAGTTTGCTCATGAGTTCTCCAAGTGCCGCCTAGGCGGTCACCTTATCCTCTCCATTATAGTATTTCCCCCGAGGATAAGACCCCAGGATACGCAGGAAGGTGGCAATCTCCTCCAGATGGCGGATCGCATTCTGGCACTTGGGCTCCGCCATGCTGCCGGCGAAGTCCAGGTAGAACAGATATTGCCAAGGCTCTCCCCGCATGGGGCGAGACTCGATCTTGGTCAGATCGATATCCCTGAGGGCGAAGACGCTCAGGCTCTTGAAGAGGGATCCAGGGGCATTCTCCACCGCGAAAACGACAGACGTCTTGCTGTCACCCCGAGGGATCTCCTGCTTCCTCCCCAGAGCGATGAAACGGGTGTGATTCCTGGGATCGTCTTCGATGCCCTCTGCGATGATCCCCATGCCATACAGGCGTGCGGCCCGGCCACTGGCAATGGCGGCTCCGTCCCGGATGTTTTGTTCGGCCAGGAGCTTCACGCTGGCCGCAGTGTTGGACGTCGGCACCTGCTCCACACCTTCCAGCCGCGAAAGGTATCTCTCGCATTGAGCCAACGCCTGGGGATGGGAATAGACTCGACGCACATCCTCAAACATCACCCCAGGCAACGCGATCAAATTGTGAACTATGCGAAGGCTCAATTCCCCCACGATGGCCAACTGGTGGCGAAGCAGGAGATCGTAATTGCGGTGAATGCTCCCCGCCAGGGAATTCTCGATGGGCACCACTCCGTACGAGCACTCCCCGCTCTCCACAGCCCCAAAAACGGCCTCGAAGGAAGGATATGGCACCGCCTCGCACACTCCCTTCCAGGCGATAGCTGCCATCTCCCCGAAGGCGCCGGGTTCTCCCTGAAAGGCGATTCGCGATCTCCGAAGCTCAGGTTCGGTAGGCTGCATTGATCCTCACATAATCGCAGGATAGATCACACGTCCAGACGGTGACCTCGTGATCGCCCATCTTCAGATCTATGATGATGGGCACCTCATGACGGGAGAGAATCTCCAAGGCCCGCTCCTCGTCCACATCGAACCCCACGCCGCCGCGGACGATGTGAAGATCATCGAACCAGATGGAGATGGCATCAGGATCCATCTCCACGCCGCTATAGCCCACGGCACACATGATTCGACCCCAGTTCGCATCACGGCCGAAAAGCGCCGTCTTCACCAAGGGCGAGTGGGCCACGGCGAAAGCCACCCGCTTGGCTGCCTCGCAGGAGGCAGCCCCCTTCACGCGGATCTCCGCCACCTTGGATGCCCCCTCTCCATCCCGCACAATAGCCTGGGCCAGGGTCTCACAAACGCGATCCAGCCCCCGCGCGAAGGCCTCGAACTCCGCCGTTTCGGCGTCGTCGATCTCATGATTCCCCGCCTGCCCGTTGGCCAGGACCACCACGGTATCGTTGGTGCTGGTATCCCCGTCCACGGTGACCAGGTTGAAGGACCTGTCGGCGGCCCGATTCAGCGCCGCCTGCAGGGCCTTCCTGCTGATGACGGCATCCGTGGCGATCAGCGACAGCATGGTAGCCATATTGGGGTGAATCATCCCTGAACCCTTGGCCATCCCCCCCACGACAACCGTCTCGCCGCCCACCTCGGTCGCCAACGCCACTTCCTTGGGGACAGTGTCGGTGGTCATGATCGCCCGGGCGGCATCATGCCCGCCTTCCGGGGTCAATGCAGAGGCAGCCAGATCGAGGCCCTTTGCTATCTTCTCCAAGGGAAGCCTCATCCCGATGACTCCCGTGGACATCACCAGCGCCGATCCTGCTTCCAGGCCCAACTTCTCCTCGACGGCTGCCGCCATCTTTCGAGCATCCTCCATCCCTTCGGCGCCGGTGCAGGCATTGGCGCAACCGGCGTTGACGGCCACGGCCCGAAGGGCCTCCCCATGGGACAGCAGGATCTCTCTATCCAGGACCACTGGAGCGGCCTGCACCCTGTTGGTGGTGAAAACGGCCGCGCCGCGACAGGGAGCACCCGAAGCCACCAAAGCCAGATCCAAGGCATCATGCTTCTTCAGCCCGCAATGCACGCCAGTCGCCCTGAACCCCGGCACGTCGGTGATGCTGCCACCTTCGATGATCTTCACCGCTTCCTCCCCCAGCGCCCGCGTTACCTGGGCGGAAAAACGAGCCTATCTTAGCACACGCCCCAGCTTTTAACAAAGTGCCCCCTGCGCGAACGGGGAAGGCGTCCAATGAATCCCCCGTCCCCATCTCCGACAGCTTGCGCGCCCCAAGATTGCTAGTATAATCACGCTCTGAATCAGTCAAGGTCAGCGAGGAAACGCTTGTGCAAAGCAACAATCGAGCTCCAGAGGTAGCGCTCAGTCGAGACTTGGGCCTGTTCACCATCACCATGATCGGCGTAGGCGGGATGATCGGGGCCGGCATCTTCGTCCTCACCGGCATAGCGGCAGGCATAGCGGGCCCGGCCTTGGTGCTTGTATTCCTCCTGAATGGCATCACCACCCTGTTCACCGGAATGGTCTACGCTGAGCTCGGATCAGCGTTTCCGGAGGCCGGCGGCGGGTACCTCTGGGTGAAAAAGGGCCTGGGCGGGGCACAGGGTTTCCTGGCCGGCTGGATGGATTGGTTCGCCCACTCCGTAGCCGGCAGCCTCTACGCTCTGGCGTTCGGGCGCTTCGCGGCGGAAATGTGGGTAAGTGCTGGCATGAGCACCTTCGGCCTGCCGGAGGACCAAGTGATTCGTCCGCTGACCCTGGGATTCATGACCTTTATCATCCTCACCTTCACCTTCATCAACTCCCGGGGATCCTCCGAAACGGGCAGCGTAGGCAACATCATCACCATGACCAAAATCGGGATCCTGCTTCTCTTCGTCCTTTTCGGAGCCCTCGCCATGCTGCGCACGGACGCTTGGTATGTCCGCCTCACCTCCGGTTTCTTCGTCAAGGGCTTCGGAGGCATCCTGCAAGCCATGGGGCTGACCTTCATCGCCTTCGAAGGATATGAGATCATCTCCCAATCAGGAGAGGAGGTGGTCAACCCCAGGCGGAATATCCCCAGGGCGATCTTCCTGGCGATCGGCATCGCCGTGGGCATTTACCTCCTGGTGAGCATCGTGGCCATAGGCGCCACCAGCGCGCCGGCCGGGATGGCCGTGTACGAATACCTGGGGCTAAAGAAAGAGGTGGCCATCGTAGAGGTCGCCCGCCAGACTTTCCCGTGGGGAATAGGGGCGGTCGTCTTGCTCTTCAGCGGCCTGATCTCGACCATGTCGGCGCTCAACGCCACTACCTACTCTTCCTCCCGCGTGTCATTCGCCATGGGCCGGGACCACAATCTGCCAGGCTTCTTCTCTCGCATCCACCCCCGGCGCCATACTCCCTACCTGGCCGTGATCTCCTCGGGGGCGCTGATGTTGATCATGGCCTGGGCCCTCCCCATCGAGCAAGTCGCCGCCGTCGCCAACATCATGTTCCTGCTCCTGTTCATGCAGGTTAACCTGACCATGATGACCCTGCGTCGACTGATGCCTGAAATGGAGCGCGGCTTCGTGGTCCCCTGGTTCCCCCTCATTCCCATCCTGGGATTGGCCACCAACGCCCTCCTGGCGATCTACCTGTTCAGCTACAGCCCGAACGCCTGGTATTACGCGGTAGCCTGGCTCGTGGTCGGGCTCCTCTCCTACTACACCTACTTCTCGAAAATCGAAGCCCTGGAGAGGCCAAAGGAGATCCTGCTGGAAGAGGTGTTGATGAGCAGTCAGTATTCCGTGTTGGTGCCGGTGGCGAACCAGGAGCAGGCGCGAATCCTGGGTCAGATCGGAGCCGTCCTGGCTCAGGACAACGGGGGCGAAGTGCTCGCGCTGCACGTGGTGAGGGTGCCACCACAACTATCTCTTAGCGAAGGTCGGCACCTGCTCAAAGACAGCCGGCCCTATCTCGAGACGGTGATCCAGCAGGCCAAGCACCACGACGCGCCGGTTCACACCATGATCCGGCTGGGGCGGAAGGTGGCCCGGGCGGTGCGCAAGACGGCGCTGGAGAATGCCTCCGACCTGATCGTGCTGGGATGGCCCGGCTACACCAACACCAGCGGCCGCGTCTATGGTTCCGTCATCGACCCCATCGTGGATGACCCCCCAACCGACATCGCCGTGGTCCGTTATCGGGCCTACAGGCCGCTTCGCTCGATCCTGGTGCCGGTGGCTGGCGGCCCGAACAGCCGCCGGTCGGTGAAGCTGGCCGTAAGCATGGCGCGAGGAGGGGAATCCGGCCCGGTCAAGGTGACTCTGCTGCATGTGATGCCAGACGGCGCGCGCGACAGCGACCGAGTGCGGGGCGAACAAGTCCTGAACTACGCGCTGAATGGCATAGACTACGAGCACATCGAACAGAGGATCATCGAGGGCGCCGATGTTGTGGACACGATACTGGCGGAAGCTGAGAGTTTCGACCTAATAGTACTGGGCGCTGCCGCGGAACCCCTGTTCAAAAACCTGTTGATGGGCAACATCTCAGAGCAGGTCGCCGAGAGGGCCAAGGTGACGGTGGTGATGGTGAAGCGGCGCAGCAGCCCTCTTCACTCTTTCCTGCGAAGGACGGTGCTTGAGCCAACCACACAGCCCAAGATCAAAGAGCCATCCGAGGGTGAGTGAGAGAGGCTGCGGGAATAGGGGGTCGACCTAATCTCTCCTGTGCGCGGGATGGAGCACTCTCTCATCCCCCCGGCGTTGAGTGATCCGCTCCTCGTCCAGGTGCTCCATGAGAGCCAACGCATACTTCCTGCTGGTGCCGAACAAGTCCCGCACCTGGCCGACCGTCGTGGCGCCCTCAGCCTCGATATGGTCGACGACACGATCCACCATCTCCCGATAGGCCTGGGCAGAGAAAATGACTCCCTCGTTAACCCTGATCAGATCTCCCCTCTCGATCAAAGCCATCAGCGCTTCGTTGCCGATCTCCTGTTGAGACTCGGCCACGGACGGGGGGGCATACGGGTTCGCTCTGAACCGCCCCATGAGGCGGTCGACCCGCGACTGGAGCTCCGGCTCGAAGGTCACCCGATGCCCAGGAAGTGACAGCAGAGCGCCATCCTCCTTGACCAAGTCCTCGGCCACCACATGGCTCACCACAGCGTTGAAAGGGCGAGCATCGAGTCGGAGCCGACTCTTGACCTCCTCGCGGGGCATGCCTGCCCGCAAAGGATGGGTCCCGTGATAGCCCTCCAGAAGGTCCTCGATCTTGGAGGCCAGAGTCGACAAGGTCGCCTTGGCCAGCACCAGGCGGGCGGACGGAGGTTCATCCGTCGATTGATCCAAGGCCACCACATGCCCCTCCTCCAGCAAGCGGGCCAAGATGGCCTCAGCCTCGCGGACAGGAAGCTGGCTCCTGTTGATAACCTCCCCGCCGAGGCTGGGCCCCATCTCCTCCAGCGTCTGGAGGAGAAGGTCCTGAGGGGTGCCATGGGCTAACTTCTCCAGTCTCGCGATGACTTCCGGACGATTGAGGCGGTGACGGCCATGCGGATGGGGATCCAAGATCACCCCGCCGCCCAGCGTGAGGCCGGGAGACGGTTGGCGGATGATGAAGCGGTCACCTCGGATGGCGGCCACCGGTTTCGCCAGAACCATCTGCCCCCATCCCTGCTGATCCGGTCCGATCTCCTTTCCCTGCAAGATCCGAACCTTGGCCTCTGCCTCGGCTGCGCCGGTGAAGAACTCCACCCGGAAGCCATGTGGCAAGGGCCTCGGCGCATCGGGGATCACACGAAGCCAAACGTCCACCAGACGAGTGGGCCTCAGCTGCCCGGGCAGCGTGACCACCTGCCCCCGGATCAGATCTGCCGTGGCCACGCCAGTTAGGTTGACGGCCACACGACGCCCTAGAAGAGCGCGCTGTACCTTCTCCTTGTGGACTTGAAGCCCACGGATCCTGGCACGCTTCTCGCCCGGGACGATCCCCACCTCCTGCCCAACCTCGAAGATGCCATCCAGCAGGGTTCCGGTGACCACCGTTCCGAAACCGGCCATGCTGAAAACTCTATCTATGGGCAATCTCGGCTTTCCCCGATCCTCACGGGAGGGGGTGCTCTCCAAAGCCGCCTGGATCTGCCTTGTCAGTTCGTCCAGACCCTGGCCAGTGCGGGCGGAAACCGGCACGATCTTAGCGCCAGCGAGGGACGTACCAGCCAGGACGGATGCGACATCATCCTGGCCCAATTCCAGCCAGTCTGGATCTCGAACCAGATCAGTCTTGGTCAGGGCGACCACGCCAGCCGAGACATGGAGCAGGTCTAAAATAGCCAGATGTTCCCTGGTCTGGGGCATCACCCCCTCGTCGGCCGCCACCACCAAGAGCGCCGCATCGATCCCCCCCACGCCCGCCAGCATATTTTTGATAAAGTGCTCATGGCCGGGCACATCCACCACGCTCACCGTATCCCCATTGGGAAGAGCCAGCCAGGCGAAGCCCAGCTCGATGGTCATCTCCCTCTCCTTCTCCTCCTTGAGGCGATCGGGGTCGATGCCCGTCAGCGCCCTCACCAGCGCGGACTTCCCGTGATCTACGTGCCCCGCCGTGCCGATAACCTTCAATCCTCATCACCCTCTACGATCCGGACATCGGCGGTGGCCGCAGCGGCGAGTTCCGCCTTGGAAGGCTTCTTCCGACGTCGACCCCGGCGGGAAGATATTGCAGCGCCCGAGGCCCCCATGATGTCCTCTGACATATCCAAGATCTCCGAGAATAACTTGCTGAAAGCCTGGCGCACCTCGGCCACCTGGCTCGCATAGGCCTCCACCCCAGACCCGATCCGAGCCAGATCGCTCTTTAACTTCTCCTCCCATCTGGCCCGATCCTTCTCGGCCAGATGGGTCTCCCGTTGATGAGCCTGCCAGCGCTTCTCCTGAGCGGCGTTCATATCCCCCATCTGACCGTTCAGCCTCTCAGCATGCAGGCGCTGCACCTCCGCAAGCTCATCCATGCGCAACGATATCTGCCTTTCCATCTCCCTCAGGCCGGCCAGCGTGCGTTCGCTCTCCTCGTTCAATGCGGCATATCGCTTCTGATCGGACTCCCAGACTCGAATCCGCTGCAATTGCCTCTGCATCTCATCGGCCCAAGCCTGGAGGCGTTTCTCATGCTCACCGTTTTTGACCCGCTGCTCCTGAGCCAGTCGCGAAAGCCCCTTCTCCATCTGTTCTCTGAACCTGTCCAGATCCGCCCAAAGTTCGGGGGCCTGCTGCTCCCGCTCCTCAAGGAAACCGATCTTGGCTGCCTGCTGGTCGACGCGCTTGAGGAGCTCCACGACCCTACCCTCACCCTCAGAGGTGCCATCGCCGAGCTTCCCAACCTCCCCCTCCAGCAGTTGCACCCTATCGATCATCTTCCGAACTTTCTCGTCGGCATTCTCCTCCTGCGACCTCAGCCGCCGCACGAGCTCGGTCAACCTGTTGAGTTCCGAGGTTTGGGCGCCCAAATCGGCCCTCCAAAGCTCACGGACCTCCTTGGTGATCTCGCCCAAGGACCGGTTCACCCTCTCCTCGTCGGCGCGACGGCTCCTGGCCTCGGCATCGATCTGCTTCTTCCACTCCTCCTCGCGCGCCCGGAGCGTCATGACCACATCGCCCTTGACCTGCTCGACAGCTTCTTCCAATCGAGACAGCAACTGCAGTTGGGCCTGCATATGGACGAATCGCCCCTCCGATTCCTCCAGGCGTTTGTTCATGTCAATGACGTGCTCAGCCTGTTTCTTGACCTGTTCTCGGAGCTCCTCCAACTCCCTCCTATCCTGGCGGTGTTGCTCATCCAGCCAGGTCAGCATCTGGGTCGCTTGGCTCAAGTCCATGTCGCGTACCTCGCATCCTCCACTAGGGATTCAGATCCTCAGTGCG
>SDBS01005018.1_pt1 | contig 12953 bp, 9 predicted proteins | sample 2277091 | NCBI WGS metagenome assembly SDBS01 (sample SAMN10404972, study PRJNA504765) | marine sediment metagenome | isolation source: marine sediment core GS10_PC15, 163 cmbsf | place: Arctic Ocean: Southern Knipovich Ridge | collected 2010 | reverse complement strand
TCGAATTTGTTAGTGATTTATTGAAAGAACTTGTTAAAAAAGAAGAAGAGTTTGATCCGGTTTTATTAAGACCAGTTGAATATTTAGAGTTAACCGTGCGTTCTGCTAACTGCTTAAAAGCTGAAAATGTTCACTACATTGGTGATTTGGTTCAGCGGACCGAAACGGATTTATTAAAAACACCTAATCTTGGTAAAAAATCATTAAACGAAATTAAAGAAGTTTTAGTTTCTCGTAGTTTGTCTTTGGGGATGCATTTAGAAAACTGGCCACCTTCATTCTTACGAGACGATAAGGAAGAAGAAGAGATCATTAATAATTAATTGGGATTTTAGATATGCGTCATAGACATTCTGGTAGAAAACTAAACCGAACAACAAAGCATCGTGAGGCCATGTTTCGTAACATGTCGGCTTCACTCATTGAGCATGAGGTAATTAAAACGACTTTGCCAAAAGCAAAAGAGTTGCGCCGAGTTCTTGAACCTTTGATTACTATTTCAAAAAAAGACACTGTCGCAAATCGCAGACTTGTTTTCGCTCGTACACGCGATAAGAATGCTGTTAAAAAGTTATTTACCACATTAGGTGTTCGTTATAAAACTCGTCCAGGCGGGTATCTTCGAGTTCTAAAATGCGGCTACAGAACAAATGACGTTGCGCCAATGGCAATCGTTGAGCTTGTCGATCGAGAGAAAAAAACCGAAGAATAATTTTTAATATTGCTTTTTTCAATATTGCTTATAGTTTGGATCGAGGTGTGATAGTCGAAGCAAAATTTTGTTCTGCTTTAACAAAATCATCCTGATCGTTTTCTTGAACTGCCTTAGCAAACAGATCAAACGCATAATTAAACTGAGTTTCATCTTCGCCAATCAATTCATTCATGAATAAATTTGCAGCAACATATTTTGATACTCTATCATTCACAAGTTCAGGCTGGCTATTCATTGAATCATTTAACAGCGCAATAGCAGATTTATTTTCTCGATGAGAAAACATCCGAGCATATTCTGTTTGACAAGCTCTGTAACTAATCTCTTCTGCTGAACTCTCTGTTTCTGTTATAAACTCTGACTCTGTTTGAGAAATAACTGGGTTTTTCGTTTCTGTAGCATCATTACAGTCAGGATCTTTCGCACTTTCTAAGTTAGGATTACTTTTGTCATGATGCATATCCATTTTTTCGTGGATAGGGCTTGAGAGCATTTGCTCAACAACAAAGTTTACTTCTGATTTTGGTATTAAAGGATTAAAATGATTTCTGGCATTATGTAAGAGATGCATTTTTATGTTGGTGCCTGCATCGTCATTGAAAAGCATTTGAGTGCTTGTGTCGATATTTATTATGCCTGAGTCAAAGTGAGTTTCTGGGCAATCAGTTACCTCGAGTCGAAAACGATTTCCCAATGCACTTAATATCTCATAGCTTGCATAAGCTTCATCACGCCTCATGTTCGCATCTTTTTTACCAGTACTAAATTCTAAGAGATCACAACCCATTTTTCGTAATGCTGGCCCCAATGCAACTTCTGTCGCCGCTATAAACTCTCGGCCTTGTTCCTTTTTGATAATATCTTCAAATTTCTGGCGAGTCACATTCGATGTTGGATCTGCAAAAAAATTTACAAAGTTATCAAGTATTTTGACAAGTTTTGGATATTTATCGCCACTTAAATGTAAAGGTTCTCCGTTGTAGAAATTGGCTCGTTGTTTGATAATTCGTAGATTATTCTCGTCTTTAATAGCCGCTAGTAATACATCATAAGTTTCATCAGGAATATGATGTCCACGTTTTATGGCGAGTATCAGAAAAAATGCAAATGAATAATATCCGCAGTTACCATCCGGGATAGTTGTGCACTCCGTATATTCCACACCTTCAGGCGTGCGTAATTCGCGTCCTAAAGCCACTTTGTCTGTAAGATGTTCATCAAACATAATCGCCACCTAAATGGATTCGCTGGGTATTCTTTTTCTTTCTCCCAGACTCAATGCAATTCTAGCATCCTAACCTTAAGGTTTTCTTAAGAGAATACAAATAATCAAATTATTTTTTACAAAAGCGAGCCGGGAAAGTTCGATTTTTCAATAGGTTATATGTCGAACATTCATAGAAAAAGTGAAATGTCGAATTGTAGTGGTGAAAAATAATACGTTTTTATGCGTTTGTTGTTAATCTTGACTATACTTCATGTGAGTTTTTTATAAACAAACTATCGAGAGTATGATGATGTTTCAAGAAGAGCCAAATTTGTTGCCTGCTGAAAAGGAGGATAAATCGTATTCGCAGCATATATTTGAAGGTCAAGTATTACCAAAGCTTTTCAATATTAATACAGATGATATCACCGAAGAATTTAAATTTTTTAACCGTTTTGCAGGTGAGTTGCAAGTTGATAGGGATCCGAAATTATATTGGCTTATTAAGGCGATGATATTTTCCTGTAATAATCAAGCAGCTATCAATGCTCTTGCGGTCTGTAGTTTAATGCATGCCTATAAAGTGTTGTTTACAAGCAATGGTGAAGTTAGACCGTCAGTTATGAACTTTTTAACTCAAGGAGAGGAAAAAACACCATTTTCGAAATATTACATTAACGATAAAACAGGGGAAAATAAAAATAAAAATAAAATTAAACGAATGCTATTGAGCACTTATGCAAATTATCCTTCTTTTTTAGTGAGTTCGCCTGATCAAGTTGATTCAATTATGGGAGCATCATTTAAAGATTTAGAATCAGAAATTTCTTTCGTTATTGTTGCAAAGCAAGTTACTAATCGATTTTCAAAAGCAATCAATGAAATGATGGGTGATGAGGATATAAGTTTAGAAGGGATAATCGGTTTCTTTCCCGGCTTGATTAAGGATAATGTCATACCATTTTTAATGGATCATTCAAAGGTTTTCCCAATTTATGATATTAATATACAAGGCTTTATTGATGTTATTAAAGCAACAATGACAGATAACGAAGCTGACATGGCAATATTGGGTAGTACTGGAGATGGAAGGTATCAAGATTTGTCTCAACAATTTAGTCGTGTTCTCGAGCAATCAAAGATTCAATTACAGGCAGCGTTTCCAGAAATTATGGTTGGAATGATTGATCTATTTAAAAATATTAATTTATCATTTGATCAGCTGGGTGCCAATATGTTAAATAATCTAACATTTTTACAAAAAGAGATTGTGACTTTTGGTGATGACTCACCAAAAGATAAGAGATTTGATTACTATAAAGCTTTTCTGCAATGTATTGAGATGATTAAATTATCATTCGGTGAGCAAGGTGAAAAACTTATTCAGCAAATGGTCGATAACTCCAATTATGGAAAATTCGATGCTAGAGCAAGGGCTAAGCTTGCCTTGGATACAAAAAGCTCAACATTGGCAAAACGTGCGCTTCGTCGACCTTCATCATTTGGTTTTTTTAGTCATGATCGTGATGCAGTCAGTAATGCCATTGCTTCAAAACAATTAACCGATTTTTTAATCAAATTTGCGCATGACAAATCAGTTTATAACCTTATTTTAGAATCAGATTATTATGTTAAAAAAATTATATATGGTGTTCGTTTACTCACACCTGAAGAATGGAAAGTAACATTCCATCTATTAATAGATGGAATGAATACCTATCCCGATTTTAATAAGGCAATAGAAAAACATCATAAATTATCCACATTTTTCCAACAGATGAAACATAAGCTGGTCGTTTCTGAAGCAGTTAGGGCTGATAAAAATCAGGCAGGTCCGCAAACGGTACAAGACGATAAAGAAGAGGCTAATAGCGCAACAATCAAACCAACTATTAAAGTTGGTGGGCCATAACTTCCTCAGATCCAATTCTATTAAGTCGTTATCCTTGCTCAGTCTTTTGTAAGCCTGTAAAATGCTTCCTTTAAGCATTTAAGGATTTTCATGTCATATAGCGTTCTCGCGGCTATTGCTTTTGTTTGTATTATTGAGGGAATTTTGCCCTTTGCTGTGCCTAATTTCTGGCGAAAAGTTATCAAACAAGTGTCGAATCAGGACAATCGTGCATTGCGAGTGATGGGTTTTGTTTTGATGGTTATTGGTGTCATTATTTTGGTGCTCGCGCACATATTCTACTAAGAGACAAATTATGAATAAAAATGTTGTTGTTATTGGCAGCCAGTTTGGCGATGAAGGAAAAGGAAAGGTTGTTGACTTACTAACTGAACATGTTGCTGCAGTTGTGCGCTATCAAGGCGGGCACAATGCGGGGCATACACTTGTTATTAACGGCGAAGTGACCAAATTACATTTAATTCCTTCAGGAGTGATGCACGAAGGTGTTCATTGTTTGGTTGGCAATGGCGTTGTCTTATCGCCAGTGGATTTGATGAAGGAAATCGAAGGGTTAGAAGCGCGTGGCATCAGTGTGCGAGATCGTTTGCATATTGATTTGAGTTGCGTTTTAGTTCTGCCGTATCATGTGGCGCTAGATCAAGCGCGTGAGATTAAAAAAGGAAAAAAAGCAATTGGCACAACAGGTCGCGGTATTGGGCCGGCTTATGAAGATAAAGTTTCCCGGCGCGCGATTCGGCTTGCAGATCTTTGTGGTGATGAAAAAGCATTTACTGAAAAATTAAAACACATCATGGCTCATCATAATTTCATGTTGGAGAATTTTTATAAAACTTCAGCGCTAGATTTTCAAAATGTTTTGGATGAATGTTTGTCAATCAAAGCGCAATTATGTGAGCTTGCAACCGATGTTACTGGCATGTTAGAAACTTATCGCGCCGAAAATGCAAATCTTCTTTTTGAAGGTGCGCAAGGGACGTTTTTGGATATTGATCATGGGACTTATCCTTTTGTGACTTCATCTAACACAACTGCAGGCGGTGTTTCAACGGGTACGGGCTTTGGTCCTTGTTATTTGGATTATGTTTTAGGTATCACAAAAGCGTATACGACACGCGTGGGTGCGGGGCCGATGCCAACAGAGCTTTTTGATGAGGCCGGCGATTGGCTAACAGAAAAAGGTCATGAATTTGGAACGACAACGGGACGTAAGCGACGTTGTGGTTGGTTTGATGCGGTGCTTGTTAAACGTGCAGTGATGTTAAATAGTTTAACAGGGTTATGCATTACAAAACTCGACGTTTTAGACGGATTAAAGGAAGTGAAAGTTTGTGTTGGGTATGAGTTTAATGGAAAAGTTTTAAAGTCACCGTCACTTGGTTCGGAAGCCTTTGCAAACTGTAAGCCGATATATGAGGTTTTCCCCGGTTGGTCTGATATAACAGCAAAAATTACAGAGTATGATCAACTTCCTGAAAACGCCAAAAACTATTTGAAGTTTATTGAAGAATTTGTTGGTGCGCCGATCCATATGATTTCAACTGGGCCTGATCGTGTTGATACCGTTGTATTGAAGGATTTGTTTTCGTAGGGACAAGTTGCCTGTCTCGAGTTTGCTGAGAGGCAACTTGTCCTATAATCATAAAAACAGCAGTTGGATTGCAATTATGAGCACAACATCTTGATTCATCTGGCCATATCAAAATATGGATCCCAGATATTTGCTTCGCAAATTCTGGGACGACGGAATACCGTCAAATTTAGAAACTTGCTTCAGTTTGAGATCCTGTATTCTGAGTTCCACCATTCAACGATTCCAAAAGCGTTATTGCTTTTTTGTGTTTTTGTTTTGCTGCCTTTTCTAGCCACATTTTCGCTGTATCTAGGTTTTTCTCTACACCTTGTCCTTTTGAATACATGAGTCCTAAACGATATTGTGCGATAGATCTTCCTGCGTTTGCTGCTTGAAGATACCACTTATAGGCTTCTGCATAATTTTGAGGAACGCCTAAACCTAGATAATACAGATTGCCGACATTGGTTTTAGCATAAGAATATTTTTTTGCTGCGATTAAATAGTATGCCATCGCTTTTTTATAGTCTTTTTCGACGCCATATCCATTTTTATATATAAGTCCAAGAGTGTTGTATGCTCTGATAAATTTCTTGTTGGCTGCTTTAGTTAACCACTCTCTAGCTTTTATATAATCTTTTGGGAATCCTCTGCCATAGTAATACATGATGCCCAAATAATATTGAGCCATCGCACGTCCACCATCAGCTGCTTGTGAAAACCATTTGTAAGCTTCTTCGTAATTCTGAGGAACACCTAAGCCGCCATAATAGAGCAAACCGATATTGGTTTTGGCATAAGAGTATTTTTTTGCTGCAATTAAATAATATGCCATCGCTTTTTGATAGTTTTTCTCAACACCATTTCCATATTTGTAAATATGTCCAAGGATGTTATTTGCCTTAACGTAATTATTATTAGCTGCTTTAGTTAACCATTCTCTTGCTGTCACATAATTTTTAGTTACGCCTCTGCCATGGTAATACATGAGTCCCATATAGTATTGTGCAGCTGGATATTTTGCGCTGGCGATTTTAGAAAAGTAACTATATGCTTTGTTATAATCTTTGTTAACACCAAAGCCGCTGTAGTACAGCCTTCCTAGGTAATACATAGCCCTTTTGTGCCCTTTGTTGGCCGCCTTCTTAAACCAATATTTTGCTTTAAGATTATCCTCTTTGACGTGTTGCCCAAAATAGTACATTCTTCCCAAATTATATTCTGCTGCAGCGTTACCTTTTTTAGCGGCAATTGAATAATAGTTAAATGCTTTTTCATAGCTTTGTGTTACGCCATTGCCAGAATAATACATGCTTCCCAGAGGAACATAGGCTCTGGAATAACCTCTATTTGCAGCTCGAGATAAAAGTTTAAAAGCCTTATCATAATTTTTAGCAACCCCAAGTCCGTAATAATACATACCAGCTAAATACACCGATGATGCGTTGCCCGTCTTGCCACCTTTGGTGTTTGCTTTTTTAAGCCAGTATTCTGCCTTAGTGTAATCCTTGTTAACGTACTGACCATAAAGATACATTCTGCCTAGAAAAAGTTGAGAGACAGCATGTCCTCTTTTAGCAGAAACCGAAAGATATCTATAAGCTTCTTCATAGTTTCTTGGCATGTCTCGGCCAAGATAAGCCCTTGTGCCCATAACGGAGTTTGCTTTGACATTTCCAGCATTAGCCGCTTTTTTAAACCAATACATTGCTTGAGATTTGCTTTTTGATATGCCCTGGCCGTAATAATACCAGCTGCCTAGTCTCATTTGGGCTTCAGCATTGCCTCTTTGGGCTAATCGACGGCAGCTTTTGACGGTGCTACAGTTGCGAGCTTGTGCAATTGATGCAAAGCAGAGTATGAACGCGAAAAAAAAGATCAGAGCTCGAGACTTTGTAATATATTTGGACATGCCTTATTTCCTTATAATCAGTACCTAATGCTAAAGATAGCATTAGCATCAGTAAGATTCAATGCAACACTATGGTATTCGCAAACAAGGGTTTGATGATAATTTTAAAGCACGCCCTACGTCAATTTTTGATTGGTTAGCATGAGGTATAGTTTGAAGCGATTAGTTTGATCAAACAGTCCGGCTTCGTTTTCAACTATGCCGTGACAAGCGAGCTACACCGGGACAGACTTCGTTTTCGCTTCAAACGAAGTCTGGTGCCGAGAAGAGGACTTGAACCTCCACGGAGTTTCCCCCACAAGTATCTGAAACTTGCGTGTCTACCAATTCCACCACCTCGGCACTCGCCAGGTACTTTACTTTTTTAAGTGTTACGGGTCAAGAGTTTGTGCGAGGAGTTAAAGAGATGAATATAGCTTATTTCCTACAAACATTTAATCTATTGCCCTCTATTTATACATGGTCTTTTGTTGTACAGTGCGCCCGGAGATTAGGTCTAATAATAAACAAATCGCCTATCCTCTTTTTAATATCAGTTTTAGGACTGAGCTTGTCAGGAACGATTCCAAAACAGGTTTAAAGCGCTTAGCTTTTAAATCAATTAAAGATTAACTTTAAAAAATCATGCAAAAAAACCAGCTTCAATGTGAAAACTTTCACATATGCGGGAGTTATGGTTAGCGCCATAATGGTTGAAGCATTATATCGAAATATCTGGAATGAAGAAGTTGATTCAGGAAAAGAAGAAAATCTGTCATGGATTGGTGCTGACATTGAATATGCTACAGCTATTTTCATTGGATTAAGTATATTCATTAGCTCGTTCTCACAAATTTGGAAACAAACTGCGTTGGCGAATAATACGACTGCATTAGTTCAGTTAAAAGAAAGGATTGCTAAAGAGGAGCCAATAGCTGAAGTGGCATGGCGAGATGCAGAGTTCAATAAGTTAGCAAAGCAAAGACTTACTTCGGAGGAAGAAATAACGTGGCGAGAGACAGTACTAGATAGGCGTGCAAAGGAAACATTTGTTCTGAAGGATGAGATGGCGTGGCGAGAAGATGGATTAAATAGGCGTGCAAAGGAAACACTTGTTCTGAAGGATGAGATGGCGTGGCGAGATGAAAGTTTGGTCAAGTTAGTCGACCAGGAGCTTGGTCCGGAAAGAAAAAGAAATAAAGAAAAAATTCTTGATTTGAAAAATGAGGAAAGTGAATTAAAAAGTAATATGGGACAACTAGAAAATGAGGTCAACAATGAAATTGTTCAATTAAATAAAGCGATTGAGGATGCAAAAAAATTGGAAGATGAATCGCAAATAGAAAAGTTAAACAAAGAAATTGACATCAAAAATCAAAAATTCTCTAATAAGAGAGAAGAAAATGAAACAAAAATTGATAACATCGTCCCACAAATAAAGATATTGACTGATAAAAATGAACAAATTAAAGCTTATAAAAGGGGCATCAGCGGTATTTTTAGTCAGATGCTTTTATTAAAAAATGCCGATAGGGTGGCTTATAAATCAGGTCCAGATGATGTGTTTATCGATGTGCGTTTAGATGTAAAGGGCAGTATTCAACAGCCTGAATATACACATTCAAAAGAAGAAACTGAGATAGAAAATGAAGAAAGTGATGCAAACGAACCACCTTTAACAAAAGCATCTTCGATAAATGTAGGTTTTAATTAAACTTTTGGCGTATAATAATACATCTATCATTAAAAGCCTTATTTGAAGACGGGGAGGGTAGAAATATGCGATTTGATGAAGATCCAAATGAAAGACTTAGTACAGCAATCATGTGTAGAGATTTCAATCGTGTCAAAAAATGGCTCAATAAAGGCGCGGATCCAAATTATTGTTTTGGGAGAAGTAACGCGCTAATAATATGTGCTATTTTTTATAATTCCCCTCCAATAGTAAGCTTATTGCTCGAAAAGGGCGCTGAAATAAACATGATGGTTATTGAGCCTGGGAAAATAAGCGATTCGCCATTGCATGGCGGCATATCATCTGTTAGGCCGGAGAACCATGAAGTTTTAGATATTTTAGTCATTCATGATTTTGAAAAAGGTTATAACTTATTTAAAACTCAGAAAAATAGTTACGGTAGTACGCCGTATGACCGGATTATGGATAAATCGTTAAGAATACATTACGATGATCTCCTTTGTAAATTAGAACAAGATAAATGCGAGCTAGAACAACAAAAACAGGAATTAGAGCGACAAAAACAAGAAGCAGAAAAAGATAAACTCAGCAGTTGTTTAAAACAAAATGGATTTACGACTTGTGTTAATGAAAACACATCACCAAGTCCTTCTCCAAGCGTTGCAAAAAATCATACTGACTTTTGTTCATGGTTTCGACATGGCGTTTTATTTTCTCGGCAGAAAGAAAAAAAGTCGCCAGTGACCCAAGATGTTGAATTAAGCCGTTCGACTCTTTCCACGAAATAACCACCTGATGAATTTATTCAGCTCTTGAGCCAAGCAATTTTATTCAATATACTAAGTAATATTGTTTGGCGCATTGAATAAATGACCGGTATTCATAATTTTGCAATTGGACCTCAAAGAATTTAGTGCATATTTATCGGATGGGGCTTACAATTAGCACAGTAAATTATTTGATATGAAGGAGTATAAATAACATGAAGCGAGTTTTGTTAATCGGTTTTTGCGGAGTTCTGTGCAGTTTGTTGTCTTTCCCGGTGCTAGCTAAATTTCACGTAGCCCCCGTTCGAAGTACTAAAGTTTATAAAAGCAAACATTATGGTGAGTCAGGTCAATATGTAGCAAAAGAGCATCATTTTAATAAAACTCCAGGTGAAATCAACGTCGTTGTTCCAGAGGGTGAAAATCATTATGCTGTTAAACATGATGTTGAAGGAATGGAATGGCTTAATCGTAATACTAAAGGTGATATTTTTGATGGTGGCGCTCCCATCTATCATAAACGGACAGGAGAGCATTTAGGCTATTTTACTTTGCACCCAGGTTTTCACCATTTAAATTTTACGAATATTAAAGAAGTTCGCCAAATGGAAGGTTATAAAGATTTAAAACGTTTAATGGGAGATCGAGTCGAATTATCCAAGACAATTGCTAAAGGCCATTTTGTGGGTATTCAGATTACAGGACCAAAGGATAAGCTAAAATAAAAATTTGCTTATAGCTTTTCTATGCAAAATAAATTTCGATATCAACAGGCTAAGCGCGTTACCTTAATTGGTGGTTTGTGCAATATTTTTCTCAGTGTCCTCAAAATTTTTATTGGTTTCATTGGACATTCACAAGCATTAATTGCTGATGGTATTCATTCTGCTTCTGATTTATTAACAGATGCTTTAGTTTTATTTGCTTCTCGAGCAGGTAGCCAGGCGCCTGATGAAAAACATCCCTATGGGCATGGTAGATATGAAACGATCTCGACAGTGCTTGTTTCTATGATGTTGATCATGGTGAGTGTAGGTATTATTGTCGATGCGGTTTATAAGAGTTTTTTGCATCCTTCTTTTATTGAGCCAAGCGTTTGGACTTTAGTCATCGTTCTCGTTTCGATTATTATTAATGAGCTATTGTTTCATTATACCTTACGTATTGGCAAACGGATCTATTCAACAATATTAAATGCAAATGCTTGGCATCATCGTTCGGATTCCTTTTCTTCACTTATTGTCTTGATTGGTATTTCAGGCGGCATGCTTGGTATTCACTATATGGATGGCGTTGCAGCGATTGTTGTGGCGCTAATTATTATTAAAATGGGCATCAAGATGGCATGGTCGAGCTTTCAAGAATTAACGGATGCAAGTGTTGACGCTGAGCTTGTTCGGAAGTTTTTTAATACAATTAACAAAATGCCTGGTATTAAGTCTGTCCATCAATTACGAACGCGACTATTAGGTGGTGCAGTTTTTATTGATGTCCATGTGCAGGTTGATTCAAGACTTAGTGTGTCGGAAGGGCATTTTCTTGGCGAGCAGGTTCAGAAAAATTTGATCTCAGATTTTTCTGAAATTGCCGACGTAATCGTGCATGTTGATTCCGAAGATGATGAGCTGGTTATGCTGTCAGTTTTATTGCCTGATCGAGCCGAGGTGAAAGGTGAGCTAGAAAAATGTTGGCAATCTTTATCGAGTTCTATAAAAATTCAAAAACTGAATTTACATTATCTTGGTGGTAAGATTGAAGTTGATGTGTTTTTACCTTTGTCAGTTTTGCAAAAAATGGATGATGAAAAAACATTGCTTAAACAATATAGAAAACTAGCTGAGCAGATTTCTTATGTTAGGCGAATTGATTTATATTTTTCATAGATGAGAAGAGGATGTCATGCGAATACATATTCTAGGCATTTGTGGCACTTTTATGGCAGGCATCGCGTTGCTTGCAAAACAATTAGGTTATGATGTAAGTGGTTCGGATTCTGATGTTTATCCGCCTATGAGCGATCAATTAAAAGATTGTGGTATTTCATTATTCTCAGGTTATGATGCTTCGCATTTAGATTCGAATCCTGATTTAGTGATTATCGGTAATGCAATTTCACGCGGTAATGTAGAAGTTGAAATCATTCTAAATAAAAAGATTCCTTTTGTTTCTGGGCCGCAGTGGCTTTTTGAAAATGTCTTAAAAGATCGATGGGTGTTGGCAGTTGCAGGTACACACGGAAAAACAACGACTTCAAGTATGCTGGCTTGGTTATTAGAAAGTGCTGGCTTTAATCCGGGATTTTTAATCGGTGGTGTGCCAGAAAATTTCGGTGTATCAGCACGATTAGGAGATTCAGAATTTTTTGTTATCGAAGCAGATGAATATGATACGGCTTTTTTTGATAAGCATTCAAAGTTTATTCATTATCATCCGCGCACATTAATTCTTAATAATTTAGAATATGATCATGCCGATATTTTTAATAGTCTTGATGCCATTAAAAGACAGTTTCATTATTTGGTTCGAACAGTGCCAGGCAATGGCGAAATTATTGTTAATGCAAAAGATAAAAACCTGAAAGAAGTATTAGAAAAAGGTTGCTGGACGCCCGTCGTTAACTTTAATGATAAAACTTTTTGGCATACAGAAAATATACATGAAGGTTCAACATTTGATGTTTATGGGGGTGATGATTTGCAAGGCAAGGTTTCTTGGGAGTTGCTTGGCGAACACAATGTTGAAAATGCATTAGCAGCAATTATTGCGGCGCGCCATGCTGGCGTGAAGACCGATCAATCTATTATGGCATTGTCTGAATTTAAAAATGTGAAGCGACGATTGGAAATTAAATCAGTTGGTGACATTACTGTTTATGATGATTTTGCACATCATCCAACTGCGATTAGAAAAACATTAGCAGGATTGCGAGCAAAAGTTGGGAAAGATAAAAGAATCATTGCCATTATGGAACTAGGTTCTCGATCCATGAAAATGGGTATTCACAAAGACACGCTAAGCTCTGCATTAAAAGACGCTGATATTGTTTTTATCAAAAAACCTGATGCTGCAAGTTGGGATGTTGCGGCGATGGTTGAGGCAAGTTCTACTCCGATGGTCGTTTGCAATGATGATGATATTTTGTTAGAAAAATTAAAGGCATCGATTTTATCAGGCGATCATGTGGTTGTGATG
>SDBS01005017.1_pt1 | contig 12953 bp, 10 predicted proteins | sample 2277091 | NCBI WGS metagenome assembly SDBS01 (sample SAMN10404972, study PRJNA504765) | marine sediment metagenome | isolation source: marine sediment core GS10_PC15, 163 cmbsf | place: Arctic Ocean: Southern Knipovich Ridge | collected 2010 | reverse complement strand
TCAAATTCGTAGTAGGAAAATACCCCACCGCGAGCTACCTGGAGGCCGCCATCGGGATGGGGGACAATGACAAATATTGGATAGGCGTAGCCGACGGCCTCTTCCAGTACCTCATGAAAACTGGTATGGATATCGGCGATACAGGCCATATACCGATCGGCCTCGTTGGTGATGTCATACCAATGCGCCAACGGCCAGTCCTCAGCCTGGTAAGCTGTCTCCACTACTGAGAGCATCAATCGCTCCAGTTCGCCGCCATAGGCCTGAATGCGCTCGTATTCTTCGTCACTGAGAGGCTGATTAGTCAGGTGCTTCTCAGCGCACCGTTTCAGGAATAGCAGCAAATCTTCCAAATCCTCATATTTGCTGGCCAGTTCTTCCGGTAAAACACCCTGTTGTTGCAGGCCGGTGCGGGACAGGTAAGTGAGGAAAGCCAGGCGGGCGTAAACTTCCGGATATGGCTCCACATAACCCTTGACCGGTATCCACGGTGGCCCGCCTAATTCGGCTCCGGACTGTTTGCCATACAGGATAGTATCATGGCGCAACTCGGCCCAACTGCCCAGGGCCGTATTAAGCTCCTTGTCTACCCAGGCTTCGTTGCGCATGAAAGTGGGATACCCTTCTCCCTTTTCTTCCAGCAGGGGCCGGAAGCTATGCAGCCAGCCCCAATACATATTGGAAAACCACTTGCTAAGCGGTGTATCGGCGAACTCTTCTATGAGTTTGTCTATCTGGCTTTCGTAGTGGGCATACCGGCCCTCATCATACACATCCAGCATAATACTGCGAGCGCGCTGGGAGCCCAGGACGGCCATTACATCCAGCCCCTTGGGCATATAGCGCCAGTTCCCTGGCTCGCCTACCAGTGGATAAACCAACTCCTGGAGGGCATAGGAGTCGGGAATGAACCGCTGGCCCATAAAGCGGAACTGGCGGCCCTGGGGAGTGGCCGCGACCGGCTCGAGCTGGCCGCGGGCATCGGCTTCCAGGAAGGCGGGAGCTATCTGAGGTGGGGACAGCTTCGCCCGGGCCTGGCTGATAAACTGGTCAACTTGCGCAGCGTCGGCGATGTCCTCAAGGGTAAGCTCCTCACCGAACACCTCGTTGACCACGGGCAGATACTGCTGGTAGGTCAGGTCATCGGCGCCGCCGACGAAGAACTTGGTTGGCTCATACATAGTCGCCCACAGATCCTGGATTTCGTCGCTGTCAGCGATGAGCTGAGTTATCAGCAGGGCCTGCTGCTGATGGCGACGAATCAGGTCCGGCTTATCGGGAGGTTTATCCAGCTCAAAACCGACCAGGCCATACCACATCAGCCCCCGGAAGTACTTTTGCAAGGTTTCAGTGCGGGTGTAGTGGCCGCGGGGGTTGAACTGAGTGTAGTGAATGGTACGGTCCATAATCGGGGAGGGGAGGCGCTGGGCATGAGCCTTGATGTTGAGCAGTTCCTCGGCCACCAGGGAGGCAGCTTCGGCTGGTAGCTCGGCGGGGGGCTGCCAGGAGCCGGCCAGCAGGCTTTGGGCTACGGCGAAATAAGCCACATTGCGCCCGGCGGCATCTTTGAGACTATTACCAGCCGCCCCATACTGGGCTTGGGCCGCAGCTAAGCACGCGTCAGTCAATTGGACGGCCGCCGCATAGAGCTGAGTTTGCTCGATGGTGCGGAGGCTGTAATCGAAGAAGATATGGTACAGATGGAGTACCGAATCAACGGTCACGAAGTTGGGCATAGGGGCATCGTCTTCGCCCCCACCCCAGTTATACTCTTCATACAACATAAAAATCTGCTCTTTGGTGTCAGGGATGACTACGAAGCCGTTGTTAACTAACTGCCGTTTGTGGCGATCGGTCAGGTCCTTAATCTTGTGGACATTGCCGACGTTGGACAGATCAGCAGCGATCTCATAGGAGGGTACGGCGGGGGTAATAGTGACTTGGTACTGCGGTGGTATTTCCACCAGCGGCGCTGTCTCCTGGGTAGAGGGTCGCTGAGCGGGTACAGGGGCGATGGCCTGGGAGGACCTGGGCTTTTGCTGACAGTCGGTCAGCGTGACTACTAAGAGCAGGCAAACCAGCAAATAGATGAGCCTACTACGCATCGTGGACCACCTCACTGGGAGAGTGTTGTAACCGGCGGTAACAACAGGATGGCGGTTGGGGCAAACAGGTGTCGCGGCCCACCAGTGATGTTATTCAGTGTCAGCGCCGGGAGGCGAATCAGCAACATTCAGAGGCGGTAGCGGCGATGCGCGCTCCGGCATTTCTTCAACAGACTCTTCCTCTTCATCGCCGCGCCGGCCGTAGCCGTAATAGTAATAGTAGTAATAGTAATAATAGTAATAATCGCTTGTTGTCGCCCGGAGCTTGTTGAGAACAGCGCCCAGAATACTGCCGCGGGCATGCCCAATCAGCCGCACCGTCTCATTGAAGGCCCGGCGGGTCACTTGGCCGGCTTCCGCTACCAGAATGGTCTGTTCAACTCGTGAGGCCAGCACAATAGCATCAGTCAGCATAATGGCCGGCGGGGAGTCAAACAGCACAATATCGGCTTGCTCGCGGAGGCTACTAATAAGGGCGGACATTGCGCTGGAATCAAGTAGCTCGGCCGGGTTAGGGGGGAGGGGACCGCTGGCGATGAACTTGAGGTTATCCACTCCGGTCTCCTGCAAGGCCTCTTCCAGAGGTAGTTCTCCTACCAAGACGTTGGTCAGGCCCGGGGCAGAGTCACAATTCATAAAGCGGTGCAGGGCAGGACGCCGCAGGTCAGTATCCACCAGGATTACCGACTGACCCGTCTGGGCAAAAACTACCGCCAGGTTAGCCGTGACCAAGCTCTTGCCCTCGCCGGCGCCGGCGCTGGTAATTAGGAAGGTCTTGGCCGGGGTATCAACGAGGGCAAAATTGATATTGGAACGCAGCGTCCGAAAGGCTTCGGCCGGCGGGCTCTTGGGTGTCTCGATTGTTACTAACTGGCGGGTCTCCTGTTCGGTCCAGGGCACAATTCCCAGGAAGTCTACCTCGGTCTGACGGAGGATATCATCAGGGCTGCGCATAGTCTCGTCTAATGCTTCCAGCAGTAACGATAACATTACTCCAGCAAACAGGCCCAGCATCCCGGAGAATATCAGGGCCCGAATGACACTGGGTTTTATCTCGTGGGCTTGGATCGCATAGTCCAAGATCTGGGCAGTACCTTGCTTGGTAGCTTCGCGTAATTTATTGTCGCGCAGTTCCTGGAGTAGGGCGTCATAGGTAACGTGGGACAAATTGGCCTTATCTTCCAATTGGGCTAAGCTGGCTTCCTTGTCTATCAGGAGAAGTGATCGGTCGCTGGTGGTCTTAACCAGGTCCTGCAGGGAACCGATGCGTCCCCGCAGTTGTGCCGCGTCTACCAGGGCAGCGTCCAGCTGGGCGCTGGCTTGCTGGCGGGCCTCGGGGCCAGTGACGACGGTGGTTGGCATGGTGGCGGGGAGCTGCTGGATCTGGGCGGCAAGTTCGTCAGTCTCACCCGTTAACTGTTGAATGGCGGGATGGTCGGAGGTATACCGAGCCTTCAATTTGATCAAGGCCAGGCGGGTCATATTTAATTCTTGCTGAAGTTGAGTGCGCAGCGGATTGGCGGCAATCAGCTCTTCCACCTTGCTCTGCTTGGTGCTGGCGTATTTGGTTCGTAGTGCCGCTATTCGGGCCTCAGTAGCAGCTAACTGGGCCTGGGCCGCGCTTACAGATGACTTGTATCCCTCCGCAGCCAATAGCAATGCCTCACCGGCCCGAGGGTTACTAATGCCCCACCGTTTTTGTAACTTCTGCTTTTCACGGAGTGCCTGCTCATGTTCAACTTGGGCTATATCGAGCTGGTCCTCCAGGAATTCGACCGCGTTACGCTCCTCACTGCGACGCAAGTCAGCACTGGTCTCCACAAAGGTTTCAGCGGTTTCATTGGCAAAAGCAACAGCATAGCGCTCGATGGGGTGGGCTACTTGGATGCGGATCCGGTCGGGGCGCATTACTTGAACACTAATGCTGTCAGCGATCTCGCGGGGGTTGACGATGATCCGTTGGCCTGAAGTGCGGGAGGCCAGCCGTTCGGCAGTTTTGGCCGCGTTTCTGGTGCTGGCCGCCAGGGCCGCTTGTGTCTCCAGTGACACCCGCTCGCCGCCGGCTGCTGCGCCACCCTGGGCCCAAAAGAACTGTTGCGGCTGGGGGCGGATCCAAACCAGCGAGCTGGCCCGGTATTCAGCCCGGTACGAGACAGCATATACGCCGCCCAGCAGCATAGCTGCCACACCTATGACGATTATGAACCACTTGCGCTTGTTGATGATGCGCAAGTAGTCTCGCGCATCAAATCGAGGTGCTGTCGGCTCCACTGTATGTCAACAGCTACCTTTCCTTACCTGATGACTGAAATGCAGCAGATGTACGGTATCTGTTGGTTCGTACTACCCGTAAACAACAGTATAAACATAACAACATTGGGCAGAAAAGTCAAGTGGTCTGGCTACTTTTGCCAGGTAGCGGCCGGGCAATCGTTGCAGGGAGGGAGGATATGACGTAGAATATGTGCAATGGGCGTGGCAATGATATCAATACCCCAAATGGATTGGTTTCTAACCCCCTGGGGCCCTAAAAAGGTGATACTCAATGAATATTGGCACCAGAATATTAGCTTTCATCTGCTGTATCTGCCCGGTATGTATCGCCCGTCGCCGGTGGCCGCAGTGTGGATTATTTCGGCAAATGAGGCGGTTCGAACACTGGTGTCCTGCCTGCCGCGCCTACCGGCGACTGAATGACAAGCGAAGGTCACCGGCTGAGGCGAGGCGAAAGGAAGAAGGATCATGAGCCGCGGACGGCAACTACTTGATGAACTAAGTGAGCGGGTTCTGGTTTGTGAGGGAGCTATGGGCTCGATGCTCACTGCCCAGGGGGTTAAGTACCGCAATACGGGAGAAGTGAATCTCACCCACCCCCAGATTGTAACTCAGATTCATCGGGCCTATCAGCAGGCGGGGGCTGAAGTTTTTCAGACCAACACCTTTGCCGCCAATTTGGGCATGCTCAGGCGGGCGGGACTGGCCGGGCAGGCAGCCCAGATACAGGCGCGAGCTGTACAGATAGTGCGGGAAGCAGTGGGGCCGGAAGCCTATGTGGCGGCCGGTGGTGGGCCCACTGGTCAGCTATTGGAGCCGCTGGGCGAGTTATCCTATGAAGAGGCAGTTTCCATCTACCGCCAGCAATTTGAGGTGATGCTGGCCGGGGGGGTTGACTTTGTGCTCCTGGAGACATTTGAATCTCTTGAGGAAGTCAGCGCTGCTCTGGAAGGAATGCGCGCCGTAGGAGCGGACCTTCCGGTGGCTGTCACGATGTCCTTTTCTCTGGCCAACGCTCGCACCGCCATGGGCACGGACGGGGCCACCGCCGCCCGGGAACTCGCCGCGCAGGGCGTTGACATAATCGGGGCCAATTGTGGGCATATTGAGGGCTTGCTGACCGCGATTCGTGAGATGAGTGAGACAGTAGACTTGCCGCTGATGGCTCAGGCCAATGCTGGCCAGCCTGAGTTAATAGGCGGCGAAACCGTCTATCAGGGTACACCTCGAGAGTCGGGAGAGCTGGCCGCAGAACTGATTAGTGCCGGAGTGCGGTTGATCGGGGGCTGCTGCGGGACTACGCCCCAGCACATCCGCGAAATCGCCCGGGTAGCTAAGGCTCGCGCTTAAGGAGATAGCACTGGTCAGTGTAGTTGTGCTATTGGTGGTCCAAGTGTATGATGATGTGACGAATGCTGCCGTATGACCCATAAGCGGTATTTGACTGAGTGACTAAGAACTGCAAGGAGGCTATGAGTATGGATCCAGAGACTTTGCGCTACGATGAAAACCATGCCTGGGTGAGGTCGGAGGATCAAACCGTCATCATCGGGATTAGTGACTATGCCCAGGACCAACTGGGCGACATCATCTTTGTGGAGTTGCCCCCGGAAGGTGAAGCAATAACAGCCGGAAATCCCTTTGCCACGCTGGAGTCGGCCAAAGCCGTCCAGGACATCATCGCTCCGGTCAGTGGTGAGGTAGTGGCGTGTAATGACGAGCTGCTCGACGTGCCGGAAACTATCAACGAGGACCCTTACGGCGCTGGCTGGCTGGTGGAGGTCAAGCCGGAAGAAGGCTTCTCGCTGGACGCGCTTATGACCTACGAGCAGTATCGGGAAAGGCTGGAGAGCGAGGAAGAGTAGTACCTAACGGTATATGTGAGTCTAAGAGCAGAGCCCGGTTGACGTCCTACTATGGTCCTAATGCAATCCGTGCCAAAGGGGCCAGATTATTGAATACTGGATGCCAAAGAGATACTCAAGTACGTCCTCTTTGGCTTCAAACAGCGCCGCGACGACCAGTACCAACACCCACATAAGTACCACACGATTATTGAGGGCAAGCTGCCAGGAGAATTTCTGCCTGCGTAACCTATAGACAGTGAAACGAGGCAGAAGGGCGGGGACCGCCTGCCGATAGGTTTCAAATTGCTGAGGGAAGGCAGCGGCTAAGCCGCGCTCTTCTGCTCTCACGGTTGCCGCGTAGATACCCGCAGTCACGATAACGGCGGCGGCAACCAAGTAGATGTTATTCGTCATAAAAAGATAGCCCATCAAGATAATAAAGCTACCTAAATACAGAGGATGGCGCACGTAAGCATACGGGCCGGAGGTACAGAGCGTCGTATTTCTACGGAGGTGCCCCAGAGCCCAGGTGCGCAAAGCTAATCCGGCCAGGATAGGCACAAGGCCCCAGGCATCAGTTAGGTCAGTGGGACGAGCCAGAATAAGAGCGACCACCACCGCCGCGAAATGGAAGTGGCATCGGTATTCTGTGACCCAATGCTGGATGGCTGTGATGGGTCGGGAGGCCGCCAGGCGCGGAGAATCTTGTGCTTGAGTATGATGGGTCAATTCCTGCTCGGCAGGGCACATCAGCAGAAAGGTCCTTTCTATTTTACCGATTTAGTATGTTAGACTTGCTGGTCCAGGTATGGTTTCTTGCCATTCCACAAAAGGTAGGATAACAGTGTCAGACAGTTCCGTCAACAAATGGCGACTAATACTGAGCGGTCACAGCGACGGCTATACGAATATGGCGGTGGACGAGGCGATAATGGAGGCGGTCGGCGCGCAGATCGCCCCGCCGACCTTGCGCCTGTATGGCTGGCGACCACCAGCGGTTTCCTTGGGCTATTTCCAGGAAGTGGATGAAAGCATAGATACCGAGGCGATACAAGGGCGCGGCTGGGATCTGGTGCGTCGCCCTACCGGGGGGCGGGCTATCCTGCATGATGACGAAGTCACTTACTCGGTGTGCGTGCCCCAGGAATTGTTGCGTCATGGCAGTAGCGTCATCAAATCCTACCGGGAGCTGTCGCGCGGGATTGAGGCAGGATTGCAGCTTCTGGGAGTGGTGGCCCAGTTGGGTAAACAGCCGGCTAATCATAGGGCGAGTGGCCGCGACTTACCCGCTATCTGCTTTGCCCAGACGGCCCGCGTGGACATGACTGTGGACGGGCGCAAAATCGTCGGCTCGGCCCAGGTGCGGCGCAATGGGGTCATTTTGCAGCACGGATCAGTACCGCTGACCTTGAATCCGGCCGACCACCTGGCAGTTATGCCGCCGCGCGACGGCACCACAGGAGATAGGGATCTCCAGAGAGCGGTAAAAACGGTATCTGAGGCGGTCGGGCGCCCCGTCTCCTTCTCCGAAGTTAGCAGCGCTCTTATAGCCGGGTTCAATGATGCCCTGGGCATCGAGCTTGGTGAAGCCCCGCTGACGACAGAGGAAAGACAGATGGCCGCGCGGCTGCGGGCGGACAGATATAGCACCAAGGAATGGAACCATACGCGCCCCGGCCAGCGGTAGTCCGCTATTACCTTACGGGAAAGGTTAGTACCATTATGCCGGTCGGATTTGGCCAGCCGCCATCAATACCCCGGCCAGACAGGCCCCTGGCGCCGTGGCAACGACGAATTGTCCAGGCGGCCAACCAGATGGGCCTGACGCAGGCCGGCGACTTCTCCCCGCCCCAGATAGGTCAGCAGCTCACCGTGTATGTCCTTGATGAGGACAACCGGGGCAAGTAACGCTAATTTTCTTTTTCAGATAGCAGCCCACCGCGGAGCCTACCTATGCCCCGGGCGGCGCAGCCAGTGATCCCGCAGTTGCTCGCAGAGCATTCAGGTCGGCTCACAGCGGGAACTTGATATTGGCCGAGACGCCGACTCCCCCTACCCCTTTTATGCTGGTGGTACCGGTGCTGGCGATGGGAATCAGTCCCCGAGCCCGCAGATGGATTCCCGGCGTCCACTCTACTTCGGCGACTACTTTGACTTTGGCCACTTGCTCGGCCGGCCCCATAACCTGGGCGGCGCCGATAGCGGTGCCTGAGCCAACGCGGAGAATGGGAACCACCTTGGTCTGGCCGGCAATTTCGGCCTGGTGTTGCCCCAGCAAGTCATTGATGACCCCGTTGATATCCGGACCGAACTGCTTGACGATATAACCGATGCCCAGGAACTTGACAACTGAGCCCAGGTCCAGGGCCTGTACTGACCGGGGCCCGGCGCCGAAGCCTACCATAAAGGCGCTCAGTATGAAAACCACGGCCAGCATGTGCCAGTAATTGCGTTTGTTCATCATCGCACCTCCTTAGAAGCGGTAATCGCCCAGGCCGGTAACCCCGACGCCCTGAACGCGGGCCAGGGTCTGGCCAGGGAGCTTAGTGGAAATGGGCACGTATATGTCTATCTCTACCAGATCTCTGTAATGGGTCTCCAGTTGGGCGACAGCCTGGACCTGCTTTACCGCTGACTGGGGGCCATTGACGCGAGCGACCCCTATGCGGATGCCTTCCAATATGCTGACTATAGGCACTATCTTGTTCTTATAGGGTTCAGGTGACTGCCAGCCAGCTTCGGACACCTCGGCTTCTTCGCCAGGCTCTTCGGTAGGCTCCTGTTCAGGTTCTTCCTCTGGTGGCAGGAGCAAATCCTCGCCTTCCTCGGTTTCTTCAGGCTCAACCGGTTCTTCGGGTAGCTGTGGCTGAGTTTCCTCGGATGGCGGGAGACCCAACAGGGCATAGGTGATATTGCTGGCCCAGTGCTCGGCCAGTTGATCGGGGGTGCGGCCCACCGCACCGGCTTCGGCATCGTTAACCACAACCAGAGGCATCTGCGCCATCATCACCACCCACTGCTCCTCCATCTGCTCGGCGGCGACATCGCCGGGTTCGGTCCCGGCCGCCAATTCGTCATTGATACGCTTGGCCATAATCATAGCCCGCTCGTAGGCGGTGAGGCCGCCGGAGGTAGTCTGCACTTGCAAAACCGCCTCTCCACCTACTTCCAGGACACCCTGTTCCTCCTCACCTACCCATAGCCGGTGGGCGACTACCTGAGGATCAGCTTCGGTTTCCCCAGCGGGCTCTAATTCGGCCGCGGCCGCCGCGGCATCCGCACCCAGATAACCGCGGGCTACTGTGCCCCCATAGAAGGCAACCGCGCCGGCTACTAAGATGACTGCTGCTGCCAGCAGCTTCCTGCCGATCTTAAACTTGTCCATATACACTTCCTCCTTTCTTCATAGTCTAATAGTTACAAATATATATTACACCAAACAGGCTGCCGATTCCTCCTTGGTCTGTTTGCACTGTTGTATTTGCCGGCGGCTTGCTCCTGGTGCCGGGGCGGGTGGGGGGAGGACGGGGATGGACAGTGGGCGCAGCCGGTGGTGGCGGGAATAACGCCCTTTATGGTATAATCGAGGATGATGACTGGTAAATCTGCCCCTTATTGTGAGCTATATTGTGACCCATACTACCAGCAATGATGAGTTTGGTGAGGTTATTGAAGAGAACTATCAGCGGGTCTACAATGTTATTTGCCGGTTGATAGGTCAGGAGCATGAAGCTGAAGACCTGACACAGGACACTTTCGTCAATGCCTATCGGGCCTGGGACCAATTTCGCGGTGATAGCCAGGTTTATACGTGGCTGTACCGGATTGCCGTCAACTTGACTAAGAATCGGCTGGAGCGACGGGGTCGCCGGCGGCAAGCACACAGTTTCTCGTTAGATGAGCCGATCGCTTATGACCAGGATGACTCCCAGCCCCGGGAGGTGGAAGACTGGTCACGCAATCCGGAGTTGATGGTCACTAATCGAGAGCTGGGAGAGGTGGTAGCCGCCCAGGTCAACCGATTGCGACTGGAGTACAAAGAAGTGATAGTATTGCGTGACTACGAGCAACTTCCCTATCAAGAAATTGCCGATATCCTCGGCTGTAGCCTCCAGGCGGTCAAATCCCGCCTATTTCGCGCCCGCAGTATTCTGCGGGAGTCGTTGGCGGAGTATCTGAATGCTTGTCCGTAGAGTTGTCAGGGATACAGAGAGGTAGCACAGGGACTGGCAGCGAAACTGTAACTAACCTGGCTTGTCATAGTGAGCAGACAAAACAGAGGAGAGAGACTATGTCATTGTGGCGAATGTACCGATATCTGGCGGGTGCCGGACTATTAACCTTGCTGGCATTGACCAGTGCTGGCTTAGCGGGAGCCGAAGAGCAGCCATTGATTTCCGGGCTGCGGGTGGAGGGCAATCAGTACATCTCAGCGGATGCCATCACTGACGAAGTTAAGGACATCCTCAAGGTAGGCCAGCCTTACACCGAGCAGAAGGCCGTCGCGGCCCGCCAGGTTATAATGGATATGGGCTACTTTGATGAGGTAGCCATTTCCTATGAGCTTACTGAGGCAGGGGTGGAGGTGGTAATCACAGTCCTGGAAAAGCAGCGCATTGAAGACATTGTCTTCGTGGGCAATACTGCCTTTGATGATGAGGCTCTGGCGGAGGTCATCTTCAGCAGTATTGGGCATGTGGTGGACAGTCGGGTGGTTCGGGGGGATGTGCGGCGTCTGGAGGAACACTACCAGCAAGAAGGCTACTTCATCTTTATCCCGGAGGCCGGTGTTGACCAGTTTGGGGTGCTCACCTTTGTCATAAATGAAGCGCGGCTGGAAGAGATAGTTATCGAGGGGCTGAAGAAGACCAAGGAATGGGTGGTGCGCCGCAGTATCCACAGTCAGCCGGGCGACCTTTACCAGGAAGAGAAGTTGTATAATGATCTGCGGCGCATCTTCAACCTGGGCATCTTTGAAGATGTCAGACTGCGGAGCCTCCAGCCGGGCACTGACGAGCCTACTAAAGCGGTGAGGGCGATAATTGAAATCGTCGAGAAGCCCACGGGCATGGCTTCTCTGGCGGCAGCCTATAGTGAGCTGGACGAGTTTGTGCTGATGCTGGACATCCAGGAGAATAATCTGCGGGGGCGGGCCGAAAGAGCTAAACTCAGTTTAGAGATGTTCGGACGCATGAGTTACGATATCAGCTTGTTCGAGCCTTATCTGGATCAGCGCGACACGTCGCTGGATATTAGTCTATTTGACACCGAGCGGCGGCGCCGATTCATGGGTGGGGCAGCCGTAGCACTGCCCGACGAAGAATTCCGCGAGCGCCGGGCTGGCGCCGTCATAAAGGTCGCCCGACCCACCTCAGCCACTGAAAGGGTAAGCATAAGCCTGCGGACCGAAAAGGTATCCAGTTCCTTCTTCCAGGGTACGCGCACGCTGGGTTCAGTAGGTGGGTCTGCTCCCGCGGCGATGGTCGCACCGCAGCAATTCTCCGGTCCGCTCCCCGGCGGAGGTGGCAAACCGGGGCCTGATAATCCTGACCTGTCGCCGGATAAGCCCGGTCCCGGCGACATGGTCCAGCCCATCGTAGTGGCTGCACCTCTTCATCCGGGGGGCCGGGTGAACAGTGTGACTCTGGGCTGGGTCAAAGATACGCGCGACATCATTGTCGATCCCACCCGGGGTGGGTACCGGGGCTTGACCTGGGAGTCGGCGGGGGGGATTGTGGGGGGTCAGGAGTCGTTTCAACTCTATCAACTGGAGGAGCGGCGTTACTTGCCGATGCGGGGTGGTGATGATGTCCTGGCGATACGGTTGCTCGTGGGGCTGAGCAGTGGTGGAGTGCCGCTGTTTGATTCGTTCAGCGTTGGGGGGGCGCGCACTCTGCGGGGTTATGAACAAGACCGCTTCCGGGGCGAAAGGCTAATATTGGCCAATGCCGAATACCGCTACCGGATGTCAGAGAGTCTGACGATAGTGGGATTTGTGGATGCTGGTGATGCCTTTGGGGGCAAGTTCCCCACGGTCGTGCCCGGCTTTGATCTTGAGGCCGAAGACCAGAACTTCAGTATGCACCTGGGGGCGGGAGTGGGTATCCGAGCGGACACACCCCTGGGGCCGCTGCGCCTGGACTTCGGCTTTGGTGAAGAGGGCAGTCAGGTGCATTTCGGCTTTGGTCACACCTTTTAGGGCCCTACATCAGGAATATTGGGAGGACCGACACGGAAAGGAAATCTAGGCCATGCATAAAACAGCCCCGATAAGCTATTTGGCTGTGTTGTTGATAGCTATAACTATGATAGCCTGGCCGGCGCTTGCCCAACAGCCGTCTGGACGGCTGCGTATAGCCGTGGTGGACATCGACAGGGTGGGTGATCAGTACCAAGCGCTCGCCGAGAAGGACGCGGAACTGAGACAATGGATGACGGCTCAGCGGGAATATCTGCTCCAGTTGGATGACTTTGTTTTCCTGTCCCAGGAGAACTTCAAGGAAGCCATGCAACTGATTGAGCTTTCGGCGCCTCTGCCGGAGGACGAGGCAACTCGCCTGGAAGAATTACGGCGGATCTCGGGGGATAAGTACCGGCGATACCTGGACCTGCAGGCTAAAACTGAGCGCAGCGCCGAGGAGAAAGAAGAGTTCAACAGTCTGGGAGAAGCGGCTAACGCGCGCCGCCTGGAGCTGGTGCAACTGGAGGAGGCCATAATTGTTGAATA
>SDBS01005016.1_pt1 | contig 12954 bp, 8 predicted proteins | sample 2277091 | NCBI WGS metagenome assembly SDBS01 (sample SAMN10404972, study PRJNA504765) | marine sediment metagenome | isolation source: marine sediment core GS10_PC15, 163 cmbsf | place: Arctic Ocean: Southern Knipovich Ridge | collected 2010 | reverse complement strand
AGCAACGAGCAGAGTTGGTGCGTGATATCATTGGCATGGCCAACGCAGCTTATGATTGCGGCGACTCAAGAGGCTACCTGATTTTCGGAGTTGAAGACAAGACGAGAGATCCTTGGGATATCAGTGGACGTGCTCTTCTCTTGAAGCAAAAGGGAAGAAGGCCGAAAGGGAACCCTCCAAGCCAGACTGAAATTGATGCGCACAACCAGAGAAAACTAGTGAAGATCATGGCAGACATCGCGCTGCGGTCCCACCGGAGCTCGGGGTCGATGCTGTTTTTTCTACGGGAAGCCGACTCCAATCCATTGTCGATTACATCAAAGAGAAAAGGGGATAGGGCGATGGGAGGGGATGGGGAGATAAAGGCAACCGAAGCGGTCATCAACGAATCGGGCATCGAGGTGAAACCCTTCTACACAGCGGAAGATGTGACGGCTACCGGCGAAACGGAAGGGATCGGCAAACCGGGAGAGTTCCCTTTCACCCGTGGCATTCACGAGCTGATGTACCGCAAACGTCCGTGGACGATGCGGCAGTACGCGGGCTTCGGGACCCCAGAAGAGACCAACAAGCGCTTTCACTACTTGATAGCCAACGGCCAGACCGGGCTGAACGTAGCCTTCGATTTGCCCACCCAGATGGGCATCGGCTCCGACGACCCCATGGCGGAGGGCGAGGTCGGCCGGGTCGGCATGGCGGTGGACACGCTCGAGGATTTCGAGATCGCTTTCGATGGAATAGACCTCGACAAGATCACGGTTTCGCTCACCATCAACGGGGCCGCCGTCACACTGATCGCCATGTACTTCGCCATGGCGGAAAAGCGGGGCTACGATCTCAGCCGGCTTCGCGGCACCGCACAAAACGACATCTTGAAGGAGTTCGTGGCCCGCGGCACCTGGGTCTTCCCTGTCGAACCCTCCATCAGGCTGGTGGGAGACACGATCACTTACTGTGCCGAAAAGGTGCCCAAGTACAGCCCGGTCAGTGTTTGCGGGTATCACATTCGGGAATCGGGAGCCAACCCGGCTCAGGAAATGGCTTACGCTTTCGCCATCGGCAAAGCCTACATCGACCACGTGCTGGCCCGTGGCATGGACATCGACACGTTCGCTTCGAGGCTTTCTTTCAACTTCGACATCCACGGGAATCTCTTCGAGCAGGTGGCGAAGTTCCGCGCCGGCCGCAGGCTGTGGGCGAAAATCATCAAAGAGGAGTACAAGGCACGCGATCCCCGATCGATGTGGCTGCGCATGATTGCCGGAGGCGGGGGCGGGGGGCTTACCATCGAGCAGCCTGAGAACAACATCGTGCGCGGTGCTTACTACGCGCTCGTCAGTGCCCTCTCGGGAACCCAGACCATGGCGCTTTGCTCTTACGACGAGGCCTACACCATCCCATCCGAGAAGGCAGCGCGAATCTCGTTACGTACGATGCAGATCCTCATCGAAGAAATGGGACTCTGCGACACGGTGGATCCGCTCGGTGGCTCCTACTACCTGGAGACCCTGACCAACCAAATGGAGGAGACAATCGTTGCCGTCATGACTGAAGTCGATGAACAAGGCGGCATCGTCAAAGCAATCGCCGAAGGCCACGTACAGGCCGCCGTATCCCGACAAGCTTACGAGAATCAAAAGAAACTCGAGCGTGGAGAGATTCGTAAAGTAGGCGTCAACTGCTACCGGACCGACGAAGAAGAGCCCGCAGTCGAATTCCATTCCTTTAGAGAGGAGGATTCGAGAAACCAAATCCAAAGGTTGAATCGGGTGCGCGCCGGCCGCGATCCGGCGAAAGTGAACCAGGCACTCGCCACCTTGTCCCATGACGCTAAAGCCGGTAACAACGTGATGCCGGCGGTGATGAATGCGGTCAAAGTCTATGCTACGGTGGGAGAGATAACCGACTGCTTGATCGATATCTTTGGTCGATACCAGGAGCCACTCCGTTTCTAATGGCTGACATCGAAAAATACGCTGTTCCGCAATCCCTGGAGGAGGCGGCCCAACTTCTCGCTGATGGCCATGCCACCCTGTTGGCCGGCGGAACCGACCTCATGCTCCAGACCCGCGCCGGAGTCAAATCCTTTGAGCCGCTTCTCATCAACATCAACCGAATTCCCGAGCTCAAATGTGTGAGCGAATCCGACGGTAAGATCGGCATCGGGGCGCTTGCCACCGTCATCGATATTCTTGAAAGCTCGCTCCTCCACCAGCATGCGAGAGTTCTCTGCGATACCGCCGATTGCTTTGCCAGCGGGCAGATCCGGAACGTGGCGACTTTGGGAGGTAACATCTGCAACGGCTCCCCTGCCGGGGACATGATCATCCCGCTTTTGCTGCTGGACGCCGAGGTGGAGCTGGCTCGTTGGTCGGACGGTCGGTTGGGGTTGCGGCGGGTGGGTCTTGCCGAATTTTTCACCGGGCCGGGGAAGACTCAGATCGAGCCTGCAGAGATTTTGACTCGCGTGACTTTCGACGTCCCTGAGGAAAGGTTCGTCGCCGGTTTCAAGAAGTTCGGCACCCGGCCGGCACTCGACATCTCGGTGGTTTCCGTTGGAGTTGCCGGCATTAAAGAGGACGGCGTGATCCGAAATGCCCGGGTCGCATTCGGAGCGGTGGCCCCCACTCCCTTGCGGGGGAGAAAAACCGAAGCCGCCATCGAAGGGCAACAGATGAATGAAGCACAGATGGCCGCGGTTGGCCGAATGGCTCGAGAAGAAATATCACCTATCTCCGATGTGCGGGGCTCCGCCTGGTACAGAAAAGAGCTCATAGGCACCCTCACCCAGAGGTTACTACGCGATGTCACTTGAGCAGGAAATCCGTTTCGTCGTCAACCGCCGGCCAACCCGCGTCAGCGTTCCGGTGACGATGAGCGCTCTGGAGATGATCCGGGACAAACTGAAGCTGACCGGTACCAAGTGCGGCTGTGAAGAGGGTGAGTGTGGCGCTTGTACCATCCTGCTCGACGGGATTTCGGTCAACTCTTGCCTGGTCTTCGCCGTAGAGTGCGACGGTCGGGAGCTCACCACCATTGAAGGGCTTCAGACCAAGGAAAGTTTGAGTGAGCTGCAACAGGCTTTTGTCGACAAGGGCGCGGTGCAGTGCGGTTTCTGCATCCCCGGCATGATCATGCAGGGAACTTATTTGTTGGACAAGAACCCCGATATGACGGTGGAGAAAATCAAGCGCGGCATCGAAGGCAACCTTTGCCGCTGCACCGGGTACAAGAAGGTGATCGAGGCCATCGCGTCGGCCCTTCACGGTCCGGCGGAGCCGAAGCCCAAGAGCTTCACCGCAGAGACGCAGAGGACGCAGAGCGAAACTCTCCGCGATCTCAGCGCCTCCGCGGTTAATTCTCTTCCAAAAAAGCTATGAGGATCATTGACAAGGAAACGCTCATCGGGAAGAGAATTCCCAAGCTCGATGCCAGGAAAAAGGCCGTCGGGGAAGCCATTTACGTTCACGACATCGAGCTTCCCGGACTGTTGGTCGGAAAGATCCTTCGATCCGACCGGGTGCACGCGCGTATTTTGAGAATTGACACGACCGCTGCGGAACTCCTTCCCGGTGTGCATGCCGTCTTGACCGCCGCCGACACCCCCGGAAAGCCGCTGGGCCACGGCCGGGACAATCCTCCGCTCAAAGGTGACAAGGTCCGTTGTATCCGCGATGAAGTGGCGGCGGTGGCCGCCGAGAGCGAAGCGATTGCGGAAGAGGCTCTGAGCCTCATCCGGGTGGAGTACGAAGACTTACCGCCGGTTTTCTCCGTCCAGGAGGCGCTCGCGGATGGGGCTCCCGTCATCCACGAGAAACACCCGAACAACATCCCCTTTACTTATGAGTACAACCATGGGGATATCGCTCAGGCGGAGAATGATTCCGACATCCTCATCGAGGATGTCTTCAAGCTCCACTACGTTACCCATTGTTGTATGGGGGTGAGCGGCGCCGTCGCTCAGTTCGACTCCGACGGCAACTTGACCGTTTACTCCCAGACCCAGGTCCCGTTTCTCTATAAAAAGGATATCGCACCGGTCATCGGCGTCCGGCCGGAAAAGATCCGGGTCATACAGCCGGTTATCGGGGGCGGCTTCGGCAGCAAGCTGGACATTTACCCGTTCGAGCCAATCTGCATTCTGCTGGCCCGCGCTGCGGGCCGTCCGGTGAAGCTCATCTACTCCCGCGAGGAGGAGTTCATCGCTTCTCCAACCCGCCAGCCGGTGGAGCTCACCATACGGAGCGGGGTGAGAAAAGACGGGACTTTGACTTTCCGTGATGTGAAAACGCTGCACGACAACGGAGGCTACACTTCCTGGGGGGCCACGACTCCGTTCGTGATCATGCAAACCATCTCTTCCCTTTACCGCGTGCCTCACTGCAGCTATCGCACCACGGTGGTTTACACGAACAACCCTTACAGCGGCTCTTTCCGCGGCTTCGGAAACCTGCAGGCGACCTTTGCGGTCGAGTCTCACATGGACAAGCTGGCCGAGGCGGTGGGCATGGACCCCGTGGCCTTTCGGTTACACAATGCCCAGAAACCGGGTGAGACCACACCGCAAGGCATGGTGTTTCGAACCTGTGGTCTCTCGGAGTGCTTGACCACCGCCTCAGATAAAACGCGATTCGTTGAAAAACACCGGTCGTACCGGAACGGTGAGAAAGGACCTTTAAAGCGAGGCATCGGTATGGCTTCGCTGCTGCACGTCGGGGGCGGAGCCAAGATTTACCGCTCCGATGGTTGCGGCACCATGCTCAAGATCGACGACTACGGACACGTTACCGTCTTGACCGGATCCACTGAAATCGGTCAAGGCTCCGAGACGGTCATTGCCCAGTTCGTGGCCGAGGAGCTGGGGCTTGCCATCTCCGCGGTAACCATCATCAATAACGACTCCGAAATAACGCCTTGGGATGTGGGAGTGCACGCCAGCCGGACGACGTTCATCGCCGGCAACTCGGCTCAACGGGCGGCACGAAAAGCGCGCGAGAAATTGCTTTCCGCCGCGGCGGAAACCCTCGGCGTCCCGTCTCGGGAATTGGACCTGCGGGCCGGTCAAGTGACCCGGGCCGATACCGGTGAGGCCCTCCTGGATCTGGGCAAGCTCATACGTTCACTCCATTTCGCGAAAAAAAACGAGATCGTGATGACCTCCGAATACTATGAGCCTCCCAGCGTCCCGCAGGACAGGGAGTTCAAGGGCAACGTCTCGGCCAGCTACGCCTTCGGAACCCAGGTGGTCGAGCTGGAAGTGGATACCGAGACCGGCGTCATTCGGATTCTCAAAGTTACCGCCGCTCATGACGTGGGCCGGGTGATCAACGCCCTCGGGATCGAAGGTCAAATTGAGGGAGGCGTGGTCATGGGAATGGGCTACGCCCTATCGGAGCACCTGCAAGTCGAAGAGGGCTTGGTCAACAATCCCAACTTTCGCGATTACAAACTGATCACCGCCCCCGAGGTACCGGAGATCGACATGCATTTCATCGAGACCCGAGATCCCGAAGGCCCTGCAGGGGCCAAAGGAGTCGGCGAAGCCCCAGCCATTTGCACCTCCGCGGCCATCGTCAATGCCCTCTATAACGCCACCGGAAAGCGCTTCTACGAGCTACCCCTGACTCCTGAGAGAGTGCTCCGGGTGCTGAAAAGCGGAACATGAGGCCGCGAACCGTCCTCACCATGGAGCAGGCGCTCTCCATGAGCTACGCTACATTGCGCTTCGTGCAGCTCGGCTGGAGGGTGATCCGATTGGAGTCGACGCCCATCGGTGACACCTTGCCGGGAGATCCCAACCGTTACATCGGTGACGTTGTGGTAGACGACGATCGACGCTCTTACTTTTTTGCTCCCAACGTAGGCAAGGAAGCCATTGCTCTCAACTTGAAGCAAGTCCGGGGCCGGGAACTTTTGAGAACCATCATCAAGGAATTGGATGTCGATATTTTTTGCTGCAACACATTGCCCTCCCGCTACCGGCGTCTCGGCATCGACTATGAGACGTTGAAGTCGGTCAAACCCAACATCATCTGGGCCGCTATCTCCGCCATGGGCCCGAACTACCCCGACATGCCCGGATACGATCCGGCGCTTCAGGCAATGGCGGGCTTCATGGAGGTCACCGGAGAGCCGGACGGGCCACCCACGCTGGCAGGCATTCCGCTCATCGACTTGAAGGCAGGCGATGAGGTCTATGCCGGTGTTTGCCTCGCTCTAGCTGAGATGGCCGAGACCGGCCGGGGCAAGGCCATTCATGTTTCCATGTTGCAGGCGGCTTCGTCGTGGCTTCTAACCACGTTACCGCTGCTGGACTGCGACTGCGATCCATCCGAGGTCACCCGGGCCGGAAACGAGCACCGTAAGTTCATCCCCGTTAACGCCTATCCAACCAAGGATGGTTTTGCCTACGTTGCCATAGGGAACGACCTGCAGTGGAAAAAGCTCGTCGAGCTGCCGGGATTCGAAAGCTTGGGTAACGAAGTGCGGAGAACCAATGCCGGCCGGCACAAAGAGCGGGAAGCCATCCACCGCGACATGGCAAAGCTCACACCCCGGCACAGCACCGAGGAGCTTTGCCGGATCTTGGCAGAAGCCAAAATCCCTCATGCGCCCATCCAGACCGTTGCCCAGGTCCGGGAGATGGATGCGATTGCATCCAAATTGACGACGACCACAACACCGGATGGAAAGACGATTCGTCTTCCGCCTATGGCTACGGATCTCGAAGGATCGGCCACCGAGTACTCTTTTGCGCCGCGCTACAGCGAGCATACGAAAAACGTCCTTCTTGAAGCGGGGCTTAGCAGGGAAGGCATCGACGATTTGAAACAGGGCGGCATCATTCCATCTTGAGGAGGAGCGAAATGCCTTTTACCAAAGCCTATATTCCTTACGGAGCTTACTGGAGTACGCCGTTCGTGCGCTGGCAAGCCAGCTTTGCCCATCTGCATGCCATGAAGTTCGCCGGTGAAACGGCGCAACGAGCTCTCAAAGAGCGCAACATCTCTGCCGAGGTTTTCGACAGTATCGTGTTCGGAATGACGGTCCCCCAGAAGCACTCTTTCTACGGTGGGGCCTGGATGGCAGCGCTTTGTGGAGCGCCGGGTATCACCGGCCCTTGGATCGGCCAGGCCTGCGCCACCAGTGCCCGCTGCGTAGAAACCGCGGCAGGGGAGGTCGAGGGCGGCGAGACCTCGGCCTGTCTGGTCGTGACCGCCGACCGGACTTCAAACGGCATGCACATCTACTACCCGAATCCCCTCGGCATGGGAGGCAAAGGGGAAACGGAGGACTGGGTCTGGGACAACTTCAGTTACGACCCCTGGGGTAAGCAGTCGATGGTCCAGACCGCCGAGAACGTTGCCAAGGAAGAAGGAATCACCCGTGAAGAAAGCGACGCCTGTACCTTGCTCCGCCACCAGCAGTACCAGAAAGCCCTGGAGAACGACCGGGAGTTTCAGAAGAAGTACATGGTGGCGCCCATAGAGGTCAAGTCAGGTAAAAAGACGATCGCCACCGTCGAGGGCGACGAAGGTATTTTTCCCACATCCAAAGAAGGACTGGCCAAGCTCAAGCCGGTGACAGAAGGAGGTGTGGTCACGTTCGGCGCCCAGACCTACCCCGCCGACGGAAACTGCGGCCTGGTGGTGACGACCCAGGAGATGGCGGCGGAGCTCACCAGCGACAAATCCGTTACAGTCCAGATTCTCTCTTACGCCCAAGCTCGCACCAAGAAAGCATTCATGGCCAAGTCCATCGTCCCTGCCGGCGACAAGGCACTCGAGCGCGCCGGGCTCGGCATCCAGGACATAAAAGCTATTAAAACCCACACCCCCTTTGCAGTAAACGATGTCTTTTTCTGCAAGAACTACGGGCTTCCGCTCGAAGCGATGAACAACTACGGCTGCTCTCTCATTTACGGCCACCCACAGGGCCCGACAGGGGGGCGCCTGCTCATCGAGCTCATCGAGGAACTGGCTCTCTTGGGTGGAGGCTACGGCATGTTCAACGGATGTGCCGCCGGAGACACCGCGGCAGCGATCATCATCAAAGTCGACGCCTAATTCCAAACGAGCAGCCATTTGTGCTGCTGAGGACTCGTCCACAGCGTCTATTTTCTGTTTTCACGATCGATGGAGAGGATCGAGCAGCCGTCATTTCACCAACTTTGGCTTAAATGACGATGGTTGCTTACGTTTCGACGTTTCTCTTAACGAGGCTTTAAAGGATGACTCCATCGGAGGCCTTGGAAACGAGCGAAGTCGCTATCGGTGGTGATGAGCTCGCACCCGTGCTCGATGGCCAGTGCAGCAATATATGCGTCTGTGACCAAGGGGCCCTTGATACGAGCACGCTGACAGAGGTCGACGAAGATCTCCCAATGTCGGTGCGTTGGAAGAATGGGAACAGATTGCGGCCATTGAACCAGTTGCCGGCAGAACTCGAGTGCCGACGCCATCGGAGTTGCGGGAGCGAAGATCTTTGGGTTGGTCACGATTCGGAGAAAACCACTGAGCACGAGCTCAGAGAGCGCGAAGGGCTCGGGAGCGTTGACTAGATGGCGCAGCCAAGCCGCGTGGAGATCGTGTTCAGGAGAGTCCTCACGGTGGGCGTATATCAGGACATTGACATCAGGGAACTGCACTGGTTACTCCTCGCCGTGCCCATATTTTTCGAGGTCATCTGCCGCAAGCAAAGACGAAGTCTTGTCGATGTTGTATTTCGAGAATTGACCGCCGGCGCCGAACGTGATGAGCTCGAATTCGAGGCGTTCCTTTGCTTTCGGCGGCTTACGATTCAACATGACCTTGACCGCTTCTTCAATCAGCTTGCTAACTGTCGCGTCAGCTTCCGCGGCCCGTTTTTTTAGTCTGGCGAGAAGTTTGTCGTCGACATTGATTGTTGTCCTCATGATGCATCAGCATATCATGGGTGCATCACTGCATCAACTGGCTGGCGCCGACCAGCAGAATTGACTGCGAGCCACTGTCCGGTATTGACAATATGAATGTCCGAAGGTGAGCTCGAGATAAACCGCCAATCCTGGTGGCCCCGCAAATCTGGTTCTTTTTCATCAGCATAGAGATGAGCATGCATCAGGTCCGGGACCCAGGAGATGGCGGCGGAGCTCGCGAGGGACAAAAGGATTACGGTTCAGATCCTCTCCTACGCTCAAGCCAGGACCAAGAAAGCTTTCATGGCCAAGTCCATCGTCCCTGCCGGCGACAAGGCACTCGAGCGCGCCGGGCTCGGCGTCCAGGACATGAAAACGATGTGCCGCCGGAGACACCGCGGCAGCGATCATCATCAAAGTCAACACCTAGGCATCCTTATTGTCCCGTCCCTGGTCCTATGTTACTTTCATCGTCGTGAAAAGGACTTTCAGCGGCACGCGAAGGCGTCATCGCCACGCGCCGGAAGGCGGATGATTATGACTTTGCCCGTTCCACCCCCCGACGAGGAAGAAGAAGACTTCGCCCGTATGCTGGAGGAATCTCTCCAGCCGACGTTCTTCCAAGTGGGCCAATCGGTCGAAGGGAAGATCGTGGCCCTGGGATCGGACGTTGCCTTCGTCGATGTTGGCGGAAAAGGCGAGGCGGCGATCGATATCGAGGAACTGGCCGATCCGGACGGCGCGGTCCAGTTGCAGGTCGGCGACACCGTGGAGGCCATCGTTGTCTCGACATCTGGAGGGCTGAAGCTTTCCCACAAACTGGCCCGGCAGGCCGCGACGCTGGAGGCACTGCACGAAGCCTTCCAATCTAGACTTCCGGTCGAGGGGCGTGTCGAGAAGGCGATCAAGGGAGGCTACGACGTTCGAATCGCCGGGCAGCGTGCCTTCTGTCCCATTTCCCAGATCGACACTCGTTTTACCGAGGATCCGTCGATCCATGAAGGACGGGTCTACAGCTTTCGAGTCATCGAGTACAAACGGGACGGCAAAGATCTGGTCGTCTCTCGGCGCGCGCTCTTGAAGGAAGAGGAGCGGGAACAGGCGGAGGAGGTTCGGCGGCTCGTCGTTCCCGACGCCGTCCTTCCGGGACGTGTCGTGTCGGTGCTCGACTACGGCGCCTTCGTCGACCTCGGTGGAGGAGTCCAGGGTCTGCTCCACGTCTCGGAGATGGGTTGGTCCCGCGTGTTGGATCCTACCAAAGTGGTCCAGCCCGACGACGAGATCACGGTCAAAGTACTGCGCGTGGACGAAGACAAAGGAAGGATCTCGCTGGGACTGAAGCAGCTACAAGCCGATCCCTGGTCGACGGTGGGCGAGACCTACCAGGTCGGCCAGGTACTGCTCGGTCAGGTGACTCGCGTTGCCGACTTCGGCGCCTTTGTCGAGCTGGCGCCCGGGATCGAGGGATTGGCGCACCTGTCCACCTTCCCCCCCACGGGGAAGACAGATGGGTGGAAGGCTTTGGTTCCACCCGCTGCCCGGGTCGCGATCGAAATCCTGAGCATCGACCTCGATCGAAAAAGGATTGGTGTTGCGGTTGTCGAGGAAGGTTCCGTAAGGGCGCAGACTGCGCATGCTGCCGAGACCGCCGAGGGCCCCGTCGCCGTGAAGGCGGCCGGGCAGTTGGAGATCACACCCGGGATCCGCCTCGTGGGTAAGGTCCAGCGGCACGAGAGCTACGGCGTCTTCGTCTTCCTCAAGCCTGGAAGCACCGGCCTCATCCCGCTCGAAGAGACTGGAGTGGAAAAAGACGGCGACCTCAAGAAAACCTTTCCCATCGGGAGTGACGTAGAGGTGATGGTGCTCGAGATCGACGCATCAGGCCGCCGGATCCGACTGAGTCGTAAAGCAGTCCTGGAAGCCACGGAGAAGAGCGAGGCCCGTGAGTACGCGGAGCGCCAGGACCAAGCGCAGAGTGAAGGATTCGGATCTCTCGCTGACACACTCCGTGCTGCGATCAAGCGACCAAAAAAATAAAGAACAAACACCCGCCTTCAGTCGGGGATAGCAGCCTTGTCCCTTCGGGGACAGCGATCGAGCTTTCCTTCGCTTAAGGGCGAGGGGTTTTCAACCATCAACGAAAGGTACATTAATCTAGAATGAAGCCAACGTCGGGAGGTGTGATATGAAGGTCGTTGCCATCGTTGCGGCCGGGCTCCTGTTCGCTCAGTCGAACCCTGCGGCCGCCAAGCGGTCCATGGAAGTCGAGGACCTGCTAGCTCTCTCCTCGGTGAGCGATCCGCAAATCAGCCCGGATGGCCGATACGTCGCCTACGTCGTAACGGAACGGGACGACGAAGAGAACGTCAACGATTCCAACATTTGGATCGTGGCCACGGAAGGTGGCGATCCCATCCAGTTGACCTACCACCAGGGCTCGGACGACTCCCCGCAATGGGTGCCGGACGGAAGCTGGCTGGGCTTTCTCTCCGATCGGGGTGAGAAGAAGCAAGTCTATGGGATCCGGCCGCGCGGCGGGGAAGCCTGGCCGGCAACGGACTGGAAGACCGGGATCGAGTCTTTCCGCATTTCCCCCGACGGCGCCCGCATCGGCTTCGTGGCGAAGCCGGAAAAAAGCGAGGAGCAGGAGGAGTACGAAAAAAAACGCGGGCGTCCTGATGTCTGGGACGAGTTCTATCCCGACGAGTGGTCGCACCTCTGGGTAGCCGCCCTCGAGGAGGGGCGAGCCCAAGAAGCGGAACGCTTCTCTCCTGACAATCTATACGTGTCGAATTTTGTCTGGGCGCCGGATTCCAAGAAGCTCGCTTTTGCGGGGCGGCCCTCCCCGGCACTTCGAACCCGTAGCCACGCAAACGCCTACGTCACGGACGAGCCTAGGGGCGAAGCGCGCCAGCTGACGACCATGCCCGGTAGCGAAAGCCCGGTTGCCTGGACCGAAGCGCATGGGCTTCTCGTCTCAGGAACGGGCCAGCTTCTCGGTACTTACAACCGGAAGCTCTGGACAGTTCCGTTGTCAGGAGGCGACGCGGTTTCCTTGACCGAAGGTCTCGACGAGCACGCGGGCTATGTCGCCATCACTGACGACGTCTTGTTTGTCGAAGCCTCGAATGGTACCGGCCGCGGGCTCTATGCTATCGAGCTCGAGGACGGAAAAGCCGAGCGCCTCACTAATGAGGCACGCTTTCACCGGAGTTTTTCCGCGACAAAAGACGGCTCCAAGGTGGCCTTTCTCGCCGATACCGGAAGCGAGCCGACGAACGTTTACGCTTCGGGTACCGAATCGTTTGCGCCAAAGCGGCTCACGGACATCAATTCTCAGGTGGTAGAGCTCCTGCTCGGCGAGCAACGGATCGTGCGCTGGCCCTCGCGGGCGGACGGAGAGGAGATCGAAGGCATCCTCACGCTTCCCGTGGGCTACCGGGAAGGCGAGCGCGTGCCGCTGCTCCTCGTCATCCACGGTGGACCCTCCGGAGTCTCCTCGGATCGGTTCTCGCCGCGGAGGGGCGCCTATCCCATCCAAGTTTTCGCTGGAAAGGGCTACGCCGTCCTGCAGCCAAATTACCGGGGGTCGACGGGCTACGGCGAGCGCTTTCGCGGGCTCAACCGGGGCGACATATCGGGACGGGATTGGGTCGACATCGACTCCGGCGTGGACGAGATGGTCCGAGTTGGGATCGCCGACCCAGCTCGCTTGGGGATTATGGGATGGAGCTTCGGCGGCCATCACACCTACTGGGGAATTACAAAGACCGACCGGTTCAAGGCGGCCAGCGCCGGCGCCGGTGCGAATGACCTGATCTCTATGTACTCCCAAACCGACCTGCCCGAGTTCTATCACACCTATCTGGGACCGAAGCCGTGGGAGGACTTCGAGCTTTATGAGGAACGCTCCGCCTATCGCCACGTGGCCAAGGTCACCACGCCGCTTCTGATTCAGGTGGGCGAGCGCGACGAGAGGGTACCGGCAGAGCAGAGCATTCAGTTCTACGAAGCGGTCCGGGCCATGGGCAAGGTAGAGACCCAGCTCGTCGTTTACC
>SDBS01005015.1_pt1 | contig 12956 bp, 10 predicted proteins | sample 2277091 | NCBI WGS metagenome assembly SDBS01 (sample SAMN10404972, study PRJNA504765) | marine sediment metagenome | isolation source: marine sediment core GS10_PC15, 163 cmbsf | place: Arctic Ocean: Southern Knipovich Ridge | collected 2010 | reverse complement strand
GAAAAACGACTCTCCGGGAAGTAAAGCGCCAACCTACCGGTGATACTCATGCTCTCGCCTTTAAGGATGACATCGAACACAAGTTCAAAGTATACAAGAGTTCTGCGGGGCTTGTGAAAGAATACGTTGTGGTAAGGGACCCTATTCTAGGGAATAAATATGTTGCTTTAACCGGACCTCTCGATTAGCATTTCTGCAAAGTGTTTTTGCTACCAGTCACCTTGTACTCAGTGGGGACATGATGAACACTTACCAGGAAAAGGATGTTCATTTAGCAAAAGTTGAAACGGACCTTGTAGCTTGTCATGGGATTTCTGTAGCCGTTCTAGTCTCCGCAGAATATCCCGTACTTTAGATTGCACCTGCATATAATCATCCCGGTCGTCCCAGAGAATTCTCGCTAGATGGGTTAAATCGGCACTCAACTGGTTTGAGTCATGGACTATAGCGGGCAGGACGACAGCCATTTTAGTCCTGACCTCTCGCAAGGTTTCGGTGAAAGTAACTCCAGACGACTTCGATCTAGATTCTGTTAATGCATGCGCAAAAAGATCACATGAAAGCATAACTCCAACGATACGAGCTGTAGTCCTGGAAGCCTTTACCACCCTGATAATTTCACCGTAATCGCTCATCGTAGTTCGCTGCCGCGCGTAGAATTGCCGGAAGCTAGTATCTGAAATGATTTGGATTATTGCCGCTGTCAGCATCCCGTAATCAAATGCCAGCTTAAAAGATTGCTTCTTGAGATGTTCGAGATCATCAACAATTGAATGACCCGATAGATGTTCTAATAAGTCAGCGAATGCAGGGTTACTTTCAATCGGCAAATGATAATTCCGACGGGGAGAATGCATTTCCTCCTGGTTTTCAAGTGCATCCTCGAACAACTCGTTAGTATCGGGTTGCTCGAACATCTCATATAGCATTTCTCTGGGCATTTCGTCGATTAGCCAGACCTTCGCTGCGTAGGGCAGTTTCGCAGGAGGTGGTATTTGATTTATCCATTCAGTAAGAATGGAGCGTAGCTCTAATGTGTGCTTCCTGGTTGCTTCCCTTACCAGAGGATCCTGTACCAGCTGTTTAGCCATAAAGTCTTCCCTGTAGTGGCGCAGGATGTCTTCACCCTGAAGCTTACCCGCTTTAACAAGAATATCTCCGGATATTTCATCAAATCCAGGAAACTCCCTGCCTACTAACGCTCGTACAGCCTGGTCGTCACACAGGTTAATAGCTTCATCTAGTGGGCATACACTGATCCATTGCTCCACTTCGACCACGGTGCTCTTGCCGCACCTGACCATGCTGGCAACCGCATCCTGGCTGAGGTTAAGTGTGCGGAGTATCAAAATACTGAGGCATTTTTCGTAAGTTGCAGGTAATTTCATTTTCAGAACCAACAAAAACTATTTAGTACTACTGAGAACTGACACTTAGTTCAAATTGCATTATGGTGAGTCTAGCACAACTTCAACAATTACGGCAAAGACATGAGAGGTGGGATTAAGCCACCTACGGAGATGTGAAGTGGGTATGCGTAAAGATAAAAGATTCACCCTGGATAAGTTGATCGAGCTCTACGAAATCAGTAACCAGGCTGATGGAAAGAGTCCGAAAACGACTAGTTGGTATACCGAAATCCTTGGTAGTTTTGTCTCCTACCTGGAGAGAAACCACTTGGGTACCGGCATCTCAGTTTTAAATATTAATGTAGCTCGTGATTATGTCCTTTACCTGCGTAATAGACCGCGGTTCAGCAACAGCATACAAATTGGAAAACCCGCCTCACTATCACCGCGGACAGTTCAATGCCACGTCAGGGCATTGAAGGCCTTTTCCACATGGTTGTATCTAGAGGGTCATACTCCGCAGAATATCCTCCAGAATATGAAAATGCCCAAAGCACCCACCAGACTTATCGAGCCCCTGACTCCGCAAGAAATTAAGAAGGTCGTTAGCAGTATCAACAGGAAATCATACGGCGGAGAACGTAATCATGCCGTGTTGGTAACGCTCCTTGATAGTGGCTTGAGGACATCTGAAGCAGCTGGTATTACATTGAATAACTTGAACCTTAAAGACGGCTGCATCAAGGTAATGGGCAAGGGGTCCAAGGAACGGACTGTACCTATAGGTAAATTTGTTCAGATGGAACTCTTGCATTATATTGAGAAGATAAGACCAGAACCTTTCAGTGATGACTCCAATGAGCTGTTTCTTTCACAGGGTGGAAAAGCAATAACTAGTAATACTGTAAAGCTGGTGTTCTCCAGGTTAGCCAAGAGTTCGGGAGTAAGTCGACTGCACGCTCATTTATGCCGGCATACCTTCGCCATTAATTATTTACTCAATGGCGGGGACATCTTTTCATTGAAGAATATACTTGGCCATACCTCTCTGGATATGGTTAATCATTACCTCCATTTCACCAGTGCCCAGATTACGGATCAGCATCGGAAATACTCGCCTATGGATAAACTGCAGGAGAAGTGAGGATAAGAATAAGCTAACAATCCTATCTTTTGAATAACACCTTGAACCTAAGTCAGGGTGTTATGGTCAGTCTATTTCGCAATATCTCCAAAAAGGTGTGGCGTTGTTCAGATTCAACGACGGGGTGTATAATTACCATAATCAAAAGGACTTCTTTTCGGTATCCACTTCAAGAGCTATCAAGAACGCGAGAGGTGATTATTGAATAATAGAACCGTCGGTCTAAGTAAGTACACACCTCTACAGAAGGCCGTTCCTGAAAGTTATGGATTACTTCGGGTTCTTCAATATACCATAGCGTATGGAGTGAGATGATAAAATCCAGAATACACATGGAATTCGAGGAATAAAATGGGCATTACTCCGATTGTATTCCCTTCCTTGGACGGACTTACTCAGTTTTCCGTGTATGTGCAGCCAGTATCTTCTCAATCGAGTGGTACGAGGAAGAAAAAAGTTGTTGAGGCTATCAGGGCAATTACTAGCCAGGTTGAGTCGATCCTAACAAGCGATGTTCAAATAGAAATAGCTTGGTACATCAATGAACTAGAACGCTATGAGAACGATCAATCTGCTGATGCGGACAATATAATAAAACCTATTGTTGATGCGCTAAGCGGACCAGATGGCCTATTCGTAAATGATTGTCAAGTGCAAAGTGTACTTTCCTATTGGCTGGATCGATATAAGTTCCGCGAACACATCGACATCCAACTTCGATATTTGTCTGATTCGATTTTTTTCAAAAAGGAGTCTCTGTCTTTCGTAAAAATAAAGGATGGTTTGTGTTTTCCAATCAATACTAGCCTAACGAATGAACAGATAAGAGCGTTTCTGAATATTTTTGAAACGCAAATTAGTACTCGGCAAACACTGCTCGAAAAGGGTGTGGATGTTGAATCCGCACAGTATGTCATGCCTATTCAAAGAGTTTTTCACGTTTCGAGATGTCATGGTTTCCCGGTGATGACAATTGATGATCTTAGGAAGTCTATTTAACATGTCAAACCCAATTAATGAACACCAGAGATTGTTTTCAGACTCTGGTCTAAAACTGGGAAGGATCCTTTATTATCTACTAGACGCCCACCGTCAGATGGATGCCAAGTGTAGGAGCTCCCAAGAGTTATTACGTGAAATTGGGAAGGACGAGATATATTGGTGGATATACAAGAAGGAACCAGATGTCCACGAATTACAAGGTAGGGTCAAGCAAGTATTGGTATCGGCTCAAACATTGAAGGAAGCGTCATATGGTTTAGATGGTTCGGCTATCACGTCTTATTCAGAATTGATATTAGCTCTCGTTAAATTCGCTGAAGATCACCAAGATCAAATTGACGATCTATTAGGATTCATCAAGTGGTTAAGAGATAAAGACCCAACGGCACCGTCGATAATGTTTACTTACAGAGTGTGGGGATCTACGAGGCGATCTAACCGAGGTTTGGGATTCGATCTGAGAGAATTGAATGAGGATGACCCATCGTGGATGGTGAGATTGACCGAGATCTCATTTGGATTGGCCGACAAAATGGGTTATCATTGGGACCATTTCATTGCTGATATTAGCGCCGACATGTATGATGCCGATCCGGAAAATTATCACCATCAGGAAATCCCTGAAGAAAGGATATTCGTTCGCACCAAGGATAAGGTACTAAAAGAATTTGGCGTCTTTTTCGAAGAGCTCAGAGATTCATTAAGGAACATTGAGCTGGACATTGAAAAGTACTTAGCTGAAAAGAATTTACTTAAAAGTGAATCTTTTTGGAGAGACTTTATTGCAAAGGCGAGACTTCCCGGTCGTATCGAATCGAATTTATGGGATTTTAAAGAGACTCTTGAAATGTGGCAAGTTCCATCTCATATGAAGCCCCGAGCCCAAATCAATTTCTGTAAAACATTAGCTGCCTTCGCTAATAACCTTGGTGGTGCAATTATCATCGGCATCGCCAACGATACGCGGGAAATCGTTGGTGTGCCTGATCTTGAGAACAAGATAAAAAATATTTCAGAAGTGATAATAAGATGGATTGAGTACCCCCAGATAGAGGGAATATTCCACTTGCAACCTGTTCCATATTGTGCGGATGCTACAGGTCAGACTTGTCTAATAGTAGCCATTGCCCAAACAGAAGAAGTCACTAGCGTACGAGGTCTGTCCGGGGAATATTACTATCCTGATCGCAATGAAACCGGTGTGACGTATCCAGACAAAAGAGTATTAGTCACCAGAAAAACGCACTTGAAAGCAGGAGACAATTTTGGTTTCATGAGGGATCTAGAACAATTCGTTTATGATCGATAGCTTAATCTTGACCTGATTCTGACGCTTGATTGTCTTTACCGGACAACATCATTAGCTACAAAAAAGATGGTGGATGTGGAAAACCGCGTTCTCACCGGCCCTGTGGTGATGCGTTTCCTTGGCGCGCGGATCTTTAGCAAGAATCGTTGAATCCATTAAGCCGCTATTCTCATCCATTCGAAGTTCTGCTAGTTGACCTATTATGTTATTCTTCACGTTCCGCATTGCCCGGTTGATGTCCTTATCTAGAATATACGCGAGCATAGCGCCGTGCCGAACAGAGCAAGCATACTTGCCATCTACGAATCGCTGCATACCTTCCTTGACATATTCATCGGCCAGCGAGTGTTTAGCACCTGATATGATGGCATTCAAGCGTTTCGCCTCAAGGCATAAGTAAACATCTTCGTCCCGAAGCGATGGGAAGAAAACGATATCTTTTCTCCCATTAACCTTATCTAAATTTGTGTCAATCTCCATATCTTCGTAGCGAATTAGGAAGGCATGGGTGCCTCTGTCTTTCGCCCTGACTAAGGCGCAATAAAGCCGAAAAGAAATGTCGGGCTCATGGTCTGATGGTCCTGGCTTTGGGATATTATCCCAAGTAGCAAGCACGTGCGTAAGCACTGCAGGTACAAGACTTTGAGGGAAGAAGTCATCCCAATAGGAGGTATCTCCGAGAGTCATGCCTCCCCCCGAGCAGATGAGGTTAAGATTGTAGCTGCAATCTGGTCAGCGTCGTTGAGAGCGGCAGTTCTCGTCCAGAAGCGTTGTCCAAGTGGCTTAGTGATGTAAATCAAGTTCTTATGGAACACCGTTACGCCACGAACTAAGTCAAATGTCCCGTGGGCCTTGATGGCGGTATGTTGGAGGTCGTCAATCGCTTTCAAGATGTTTTTCGGATACTCTGTCAATTGGGATGGATTCTCATCACGCCGAATCTTCTCTAGAATGACCATGCCGACACCGAGGGAAGGATCCGCAACAGTACAACCGTGGACTTGATAATCATCGCTCGCCCATTGGTTCAAAGTTGAGCAGAGACATTGTAAGAAATCTCTGCGATTCGACTCTGTGCTTTGTTTAAGGGTTGGAACGTTAAGTCTTGATCGCGAAGGCTGAATGCTTGGAATGAGGACAGTCACAGTATCTGCTATAATAGTTCGTTCTATGTCATCGATATCGAAGTAGGAATTAATCAGCTGTTCAGCAGCGGCCTGTGCCTCTATAGCGATGTCATTTCGGTTGCTGAGTGGATTGCCGATTTGATGAATTGCTCGCTCGAATATCTTGACAGACTTACGTACTAATCGCGCCGCTTCTTCTGGTTGCGAACATTCATCGGGCAATGGAAATGGGAGCCGAAGTAGTTCATCGTCGTAAACCCTGGGACGCATTACGCCTAAGTTTGAAGAGGTGTGAAACAAGTAGTACTTAGCCAAAGCTGATCTCAAATAGAATGAAAGAAATATCAGCAACTCCCTATCATGTTCTCCACCTTGGATACCCCGAACAGAACTGCGGAAAGCAACTGCAAAATCAGCAAAGGCGCAGCGTGAGAATCCTCCTGTAACAATAATGTGGGGTGGTTTAAAGACCGGCGTTATATTGATGCCCGAACGAGATCGCACCTGCACGGTTTGTGATGGCAGCTCTTTGCAGTCACTAGGAGTTAAGAAAGACATGACCTTTGCCGCATCGATATAAAGGCGTGTCGGCAGTATAAGGGACTTAGCATCCTCCTTGTTATCACCAGGCCCTAAAGGTTGAAACCCCTGGGCGATGAGCCAAGGCTTGTTCGAATCTTTCTCTTTCGTCTGGCGAACGTGATTTCCCAGCCGAGGATATAGTGAAAGTCGGTCAAGCAATCGCCGATCACGCGGAGTTGCCCAGAATCTTGTTTTCCAAATCAATGGCGCATCGTCACCGTTGAGGTCATCGAGAACCTCACGAATTGTGATAATCGAGCGATCTTGAGGGAGGATAGTCACGAGTTCCGCTTGTCTAACGGCCCAATCTGTCTTAGGTGCCCAATATTCAATGCGATGGCCACTATCAACTGGTCTCTCCTTACGATAAGTCATAACGAGGGCCGCTGCCAGTGATTCTTCAAACAAGAAGAACCGGAAATCAGTAAGGTTAATTACCCGATTCACAGCATGACTACGGAAGAACACCTGTTGGAAGTGGATGGCGTTTTTATGGCGATTAAACAAGGTACCATGCGGCAGGATAAGACATACTTTCCCGCCATCCTCCAAATGCGATGGGGCTTTCCAAACAAAAGCAATGGCCATCTGGCGGTCCGGGTGTGGCAAGCTGCGCTCTGCGCACCAGCGCACTGCTGGAGTGTTTGGGTCTTTGGAACTGCCCCAAGGAGGATTGCCAACAATGACGTGGACCCTTTGGGGTGGTGTAGCCGCTTCAGTGAAGAAGTCGGCACAACGGATTGTTCCTTCCACCAAGTTCGAATTAGCCGTTTCTGGAACCGAGACTAGGTGAGGGAGGCGATCCCACTTTCCTAATAGTCTGCGGATGTCGGGTGGCGACAGCTGATCCAAGAATGCAAGATAGAGGCTGAATGCCGTAATCTGGCAGGCACTGCGACTGCTGTCTACGCCGTAGAGGTTGGTTCGGAGAATATTCATCAGGCCCTTTGCCGTTTTGTCGTAACGTGATCCAAGGTTTTTTAACTTCCATTCTTCAGCGAGACGGTTGAACAGTCCGACGAGGAAAATACCTGAACCACAAGCAGGATCGAGAAACCGCTTGTCGAGTAGGGAAGTCTCGCCTTCTAGTGCTACATCCAAAACTAATTCTGCCAGAAATCTTGGTGTGTAGAAGGCTCCAGTTTCCTTCTGCTGCTGCTCTCCTCCAGCTTTTAGAAAGTGCTCGTAAATAGCGCTGATAGTCTCGATGGGGATGAACCCAAAATCGTACGGCCAGAAGGCCTGCTGTCCAGACGTAATATCGGTGCCGTGGAAGAAACGATCAATGATATCAAGATGCTCATCCTTGATATGCTGACTTTCTGCTTTCAGATCGATGCCAAAGAGATCGCCGTTGAAGTCTTCCTCAAGCTGGTGAAAGAGCTTATAGAGATCGACCTTGGCATTCGTTCGAGGTTGCTCAGCTAGAATGTCTCTCAGGTGTGCCGCGCCTTTGATACCGAGCGCCTCGAGGTAAGCAACGTCGGTAATCCCGCGATCAAACAAGTAGCAGGTGAAAACGAGTCGGCAAAGAAGTGTATCGAGTGTCTGAGGATCAAGGTCTGCAGCCTGAACCTTGCTAAGTTTCTGTCTCGTCGCATCGAGGTTGTAGAGCAAATTCCGGTCAACACGTTTTCTGGGGTCGAAGTAACGCCGGTGGATTTGAAAATACTCGCCGGATTCAACGGACAGCAGGAAAGATCGAAGCTTGGTTTTAACGCGACTTAAGGTCTCGACAAGTCCAGGTGCCTCTCCATTTACCGTGGGAGTTCTCTGCGGAGGAATTAGCCCTGAATAGACATGAATCTCATCCGGGGAAATAATAACCAGTATAGGGGCGATGCCTTGGTTCCAAAAGCGGCGATGAAGATCTATGATTGCGGCAGGCTCAATCTTTTTGACCTGACGGAAGTAGATGACCGGACCGTGTTCTTGGCAGAGGACACCTTCTATGCCAAGTTGCTTAAAAGCACGTCGAATGACAAGGGGATGTGGCACTCTCGTCGTTGCACGGTCGAGTTGCTCCACGCTCGAAAAGAAATACGGCGGCTTCCGGTCTTCGAGACCGAAGTCTTTCTTCCAGTCTGTTTGGTCAGTTACATTCATCATTGTGCTGACCTTTTACCTCGAGACAGTTTTAAGTCCATTACAATCCCAATCGCCCCTGTTTATGTCGGCTATCGCGATCGTAGTCCAGCCATCGATAGAATTCGGATTCTGCTATGCGATACATTCCTCGCTGGCCGATACGAATAGCCTTCAATCGCGACAGATCTTCTTCTTGGGTAGTAATGCATCGTTGAACAGTTCTAACCGATACTTTCAAAATCGCTGCTATTTCTTTCGGCGTAAGGTACCTACTGTTGGTTTGCGTCATAAGCGTCCTTAACGACTTTAAGGACATTTTATGCTTGGACAGGCCAAAAGTCAAGGGGTAGGGTCAATGTCTGACAAAATAAAAGACACTGAAAAAGATATACCTATTTTAGTCCCGGCTCCTGCCAACCCAACTCGATGACAATTGCACGCTGATAATCCCCTTTTGGTTAAGGAAGATAAAAGTATATACTTACGAAAAACCGATAGTAACCGCAAAAATACGGCGTTCTTGGATCAGCCTTTGTACTAATGGGTTTCGCAGAGACCGCCCCTCCGCTGTTTCCCCGTCCAAAGATACAGGCCTTATTAAAGATATTGCGTTTTTGGGATAAAAACAATAAAATCAGGGTGTCGGTTGACCTAGTGAATAGACACCCTGATTCGCTTGAAATCCCCTTGGTAGGGAATGGCCTTTTAAGAGTGGTAGGCCGTACAGGTCTCGAACCTGTGACACCCTGATTAAAAGTCAGGTACTCTATACTATTATCGTCAGTAATTCTTAAACCTTTTCCGCGAAATTTGAGCTTAATTTATTTGATTACCGGGCACCTTCGGGCGGAGTAAGGTTCTCCCTGTCTGACTTCGAAAGCGACGCCCAAGCGTTTACTGCGCCGTGTCGTGCCTTGTGCATGGTTGACAGTAGTTCGGCTATCTGTCTAGCGGTCGGCCAGTTATCGGCGTTCAGGCTACGTGACCCGCCCATAGCAACCTCAGGCGGAAACTCCACATCTACGTTTGAGACCATGAGGGACCAGGGATCACGCTTAAGTGCATCACCTACCTCGGCAATTAGTTTGGTGATGTCACTAACTTTTTGTTTGGCCCTGTCTAGCTCGGCTTTCGCGTCTAGATATTTTCGGACTGAATCTTCTGCCATATTACACCCCCAGTACTCATTGTAGCATACGGAAGGTCGGATATGAACGCCTTAAGTTATGACACAAAAGAATAGACCCTTGGTGGTATTGAAGCCAAGGGTCTGTGCTATTCTTGGTAGCGAGGGGTGGATTTGAACCACCGTTTCTCGTTTTGCTTTGCATAAACAAAAGCTCAGATTGTGCAGTCACGGCACAAAAAGGGGGCTCCAAGCTATCTCCTTGCCGTGAGCCCCTACTTTACAATAACTAACGCTCTGTAGTCAAAATCTAGGCGGGCAAATGCCTCAATGTGACCCCGAGTACAGGTAGTCCTGTACTCTGAGGGCAAGGGGTCAAGAGATGCCTTGCCTGCTACCCCACGTTGTATTGTGCGTTCAATCTTCCCATCTGGTTTGGCGCTTCTGGAGTTATAGCCAAGTTTCAGTTTCATGCTTTTATCAAAAAAGTAATTACTTCTTTTTCTTTTCTAAAGGCTCTTTTGTAAAGCATACTTACTCTAGCAGATATGAGATTTTGAATAAATAGAGAGGTGATGCAAAGCTAATCTTACCAATTCTAAATTGAATTGCCAGCCTAGCAAGCTGGAGCACCTTAATAAATGAATAGAGCCTTACTGTTAACTAGTCGCCCCCATGGTCTTAATCTTAAGGCAAGGGGGCTAAAAATTGATTCTAGGGCTTGCCACAACCTACCCCAGCCCCTATCCAGAAACAATGAGAAGCCTTCAGGCTCTGATGAGAGGGGAATTCTCGGGGCTGTTGGTTAATGATATTTGGGTAGTGGTATAATAAAAAGAGGTTCTTCCGGGCTCTATTACGGTCGATTAGCGTCCAAGAGGAGCTGTTACATTGGCCGGGGTGGGCAGTTTAGAGGCAGACTGCCTACCCCAAACAAAAAGGAGGCAATTAAATGCCTGATCCAGAAGAAGGCTGCTTCTATACGCCACGTGAAAAAGGTCCAGGACTGCGAGTAGGTGAAGAGCTGGTGATCACCAAACTAGTAACACATGAAGAGCTTGCTATTCGAGTTCAGATACTTGAGAAGGTGATTGCCCGTGCTCCCTTCATCGGCTTTGCCTATTTAATGGAGCTAAAGAAAGCCGGACTGGAACGGAGAGACCTGTTTTCAGAGGCAGTCATTCCCGACCACTGATAATCTTCCTCCCTGACTCGCTTAAAGGACATTATAAAGGTAGCCAGCTATGTCTCTTGAGACAAATTAGGCTTGAAATAATCGAGAGCCAATAGGACATTACCCCCCAATTCAAATGACAACTCCTTCCCTTCTTCCTCAAAAAAGACTGTTTCGCTCTCCGCTTTTTCGCGTAAAATGCGTATCGCTTTTTAAGCAATACTAGCGTCTGATCGAAAAAGGGGTATAATAGTGCTGGGAAAAACAAAGGGCAGTGCATGTTGGGGAAAAGAGCCAGGCTTTTTAGGCAGTAAGCCCGCTTAGACCCGACTTTCACGGGTTAAGGGGTGAAAATGCTACCAGTGGTGGTGATGACAAGGGAAAAGAGTCAGGCTTTTTAGGCTGTAAGCCTGACTAGCCCTCACTTTTACGGGTTAAGGCGTAAAAATGCTACTAGCAGCGGTGATGACAGGATAAAAGCGGGGCAGGCAGTTAGCTTGCCCCGCTTCTTCTAGAAGCAAGCTAGCAAGTAGGCTTGCTTCCAGTCTCTCCTTATCTTACTTTTGTTAAACGGGGGGTTATACAAAACGTCAAGTCCCCCGTTTTCAATAGTGCCACCCCCAGCCGTCGTTATCGTGGTTGTGGTTACGCCCCTGGTAGAGCCGGTTTAAGGGGCTAAACTGGTCGTGCTCATCTATTGCCTGGTGGGAATTAACCCAGTGGGTGTAGTGGAGCACCATGGCGAAGGTTTCATGCCCTAGGAGCAGCCTCAGGAAATTGGGATTGCCCCCGGCCTCGAGGTAGCGGGTAGCGAAGTAGTGTCGGAAGCGGTGTACCTTCCCGTCGCTGGTGACCTTGACCCGCTTCTTCAAGCGCTCTACCATAGTGGTTATCGAGCTGGCTGAGAGCCGGCGGCTCTCGTCACTGAGCCACAGCCACTCTTTGTCCTCTTTGGGGCGGTAGAGAAGATAGCGGTTTAGCGCCTTCATCGACTCGCCCTGGAGGGGAAGCACCCTCATCTTCGACCCTTTGCCCATAACACGCACCTGCTTGAGTGACGAGTGCAGGTCAGAGAGTTTAATTCCGGCCAGCTCGGAAAGCCGCATCCCGGTATCGGCAAACATGCTGATGATGGCCTGGTTGCGGGAGCCCAGCAACTTCGATGAGTAGTGAAACTCCTCCTCACAACCCCCGAGCATGGCCAGCACCTCGCCGTCGGTATAGGGCTCAATCTGCCGGAAGTGTGGCCGGGGCAGCCTCAGTCTCCAGATGCCGTTATCGGGCACGATATCCTCCTCGTCCGTTGCCCAGCGAAACAGCCGTTTTACCACCTTGCCGTAGTGGTTAACCGTGCCCGTGCTGGCCCTGTAGTGAGAGGAGCGGGTAGGGTCCCGATAGCCCCAGCGATTCTTGTCTTGGCTCACATAGTCGAGAAACTGCCGGACATGGTCCCGATTGATGGAGCTGGCCGCCTCTGGCCAGCCCTCTTTTTGAGCGAACCACTGGAAGTTCTTGAGGCAGGTCTCATAGTAGCGCTGGGTACCCGGGGACAGTTGCCGTCCGCTGATAAGGAAGGCGGTGATAAGCTGCTCGAGGGATAGTGCGGCTACGGTTCTGGGTTTGGTGACTTCGGTTTTGGCTTTGGTAACCATGGTTCTTTTTTGCCCGTCCGCCTTAAGCCAAAAGTTTCAAACTCTAAAGTTTTTAACTCTTAACCCCCTTTTTTCGGCTTATTTCGTGCCTGAAAACCCGTTTTTCGGCGTTTTCGGGTTAGAAGGCAGCCGCTCTGTCCAACTGAGCTACAGGGACAAGCTGTTTACTATTCAAATGTAGCACGAGCTAAAGCAGAGGTCAAGATGATAAGTTTTAGGTTTAGTCAGCTTGATTAACGTGTTTTAGATGTCTATAAATATAAAAGGCAATAAGGGCAACGATTAGAACACCGATGATTGGGTCAAAGGGGCGCATGACAGTTCGTATCTGTTCCCAGTGTTCACCTAATTGGTAACCTCCATAGGCTAGCCCAACACTCCAGAGGAAAGAACCGAGAAAGGT
>SDBS01005013.1_pt1 | contig 12963 bp, 16 predicted proteins | sample 2277091 | NCBI WGS metagenome assembly SDBS01 (sample SAMN10404972, study PRJNA504765) | marine sediment metagenome | isolation source: marine sediment core GS10_PC15, 163 cmbsf | place: Arctic Ocean: Southern Knipovich Ridge | collected 2010 | reverse complement strand
GAGCTAAGCCTTCAATCCCTAATAAATGTTTTCTTTTCCATTTTACGACTGAATGCTCGCCCATCATTACTCCCCTAAAATTTGAACTGATTCACAATTGTCAGTTTCTTTTAAATTAACTTTAATAATTTCTTTTTTCTTTGTCTGAATAATTTTACCGACATAATTTGCTTGAATGGGTAATTGTCGATGCCCCCTATCAATCAATACAGCCAACTGAATATCGGAAGGCCTTCCTAAATCAATGAGCGCATCTAAACCTGCTCTTGCCGTTCTTCCGGTGTAAAGCACATCATCAACTAACACCACTTTTTTACCCGCGACATCAAAAGGAATTTCTGTCGACTTCATCAATGGCATGTCCGCAACTTCAGACAAATCATCACGATAAAGCGTAATATCTATTGCACCTAACGGAAGATCAACACCTTCAATTTTTTTAATCATTGCTGCAATACGACTTGCCAAATAGTCACCGCGCGTTTTAATACCAACAATCACCAAATCTTTAATGCTTTTGTTTTTTTCTAAGATTTCATGAGCGACGCGCTGCAAACTTCGGGCAATTTCCGTAGAATTTAATACTTCCGATTTGATCTTCCAATTCATGATTTTATTTCCTCTAATTCTTCAATAATTTTTTCGGCAGCTTCTAGTGGATTTGGTGCTTCAATAATAGGCCTGCCAATAACAACATAATCAGCTCCTGCGCGCACGGCATCACTTGGCGTGACAATTCTTTTTTGATCGTCAGATTTTTTTTGCGCCCAGAGTGGACGAATGCCCGGTGTCACTACAATAAATTCATCGCCTAATTCTTTTTTGATCACCGTGGCTTCTTGTGCAGAAGCAACAACACCTGGCAACCCTGCTTCTTTTGCCATGCATGCTAATTTTATGACTTGTTCTTCGACTGTCTCATGCACGCCCAATCTTTTTAATTCATCTGCTTGCATGCTCGTTAAAACGGTAATGCCTAATAATAATGGCGGTTGTTTTGTATTGACTTCCGAAATACCTTTGACTGCTGCTTCCAACATTTTCGGTCCGCCAGAACAATGGACATCAACCATGAAAATGTCTTTTTCTGCGGCAGCTTTGACTGCATTCATCACGGTATTTGGAATATCGTGAAATTTTAAATCTAGAAAAACTTTTTTATTTAATGAGCCGAGCTTTTGGAGTAAAGCTTCACCAAATCGCGTATGCGGCACAACGCCAATTTTAAATATATCGATTTTTGGCGAAAGAATATCAATAAGATGAAATGCTTGATGAAGATCTGAAACGTCTAATGCAACAATGATTTTGTTTGAACTGTGATTGTTTTCCAACGGAATTGCGCCTCCCACATTGTTGCTTTTAAAAATCAGTCAATTGCGTAGCTAACTAATTTTCAGAAGCACCACTGTCACTTATCTAGCCAGATAAGCTCGAAGCACAACCTAAACTTAAAAATATAGTAAAAACTTCTGACAAAAATGTCAATGACTTTTTAGAAATTTTTTCACGAGCACTAATTCCAGGTAATCGAACAACTAATCTCTGTTGGTGACTCCAAGCTCTTCTTTACTGTGATCGTCATGTGTTTTGTGTTTGAATTAATCCGTGCGACGAAGTTCTGACAACTTCCATCAGGCGTCAACATTTTCGACCCTATACCCGCATAAATGTAGTTACCATTATACGTTGGGTAGCTTGCAGCTTTTTTTGCAAAACTAAAAGTATCCATTTTTGTAAAATCATTAAATACTTTTGTTTTTTGATATGAGACCAAACGACCAAGTGTTTCAATGTTTGCGATATCTTCTTCTGTCTGTATCACATCATAATTCATCACGAGATAGCTATCATTACCCAATTGATTGTTTAAGGTGACTCCAGGTCCGTTTTGAGCTGATGCGAGTTGAGCAAAACCTGCGAGAAAAATGATTGAAAAAATGATCATGCATTGGCGAAATTTCATGGCATATCCTTGTTATTATTGTTTTACATCTCAATTCTAGCTCAATAACCACAAAAAACAAGGAGTTTCCCGCAGAATCAAAACATCTCATCTCTGTTTGTAACGGCCTAACTCTTTCAATGTATTAAATTTTATTTTTTTCTTTGGCGAAAAACGATCGTAGGTTAGAATGTCTGACAGATTTTCATGTACTGGGATCATTTTATGCTAATCAACTTTTTCATTTCAGCCAATTGGGTGGTCAAACTCGACATCCTTATTTTGCTTTTAGGCTCAGTCATTGTTTGGGCTATTATTTTTGAGCGATGCTTCTATTTTTCGCGCAGCTGCAAATTGCCAAATCGACCAACTGAGAAAGACATGGAAAAGAATCTAGTCTTGCTTGCAACTATTGGCTCTGTTTCTCCATACATCGGGCTCTTCGGCACGGTATGCGGCATTATCTCTGCGCTGCTTACACTTTCTGGAAACACCGCACAAATTTCAGCGCTCATGCCAGGTATCGGTGAAGCACTCATTACGACTGCACTTGGTTTAGTCACAGCAATTCCTGCGATCGTTGCTTACAATCATTTAGTTATTTGGAAAGATCGGTTGTGTGATGAATAAGAAATCATTAAAACCCATTTCAATGATCAATATGATTCCGCTGATTGATATCTTTTTAGTATTGCTTGTTGTTTTTATGATTAGCATTCCTTTTCTACTGACGACTCATTTGCCCATCAATCTCGCCAAAACAAATGCTGGCACAATGCACCATCAAAAACAAAAAACGATTTATATCGATGCAACTGGACATTATTTTTTTAAGAAAAATAAATTTGTTTCGCTTAATGATATCTCGAAAACTATTTCGCAAGAGAAATTAAATCAACTTTCCATCGCCGCTGATCAAAATGTGCAATATCAGAAAGTCATTCAGTTGATTGCGTTTTTACATCAACATAAAATCCAAACGATTAATTTGGTTGCGATTAAAACTTGATTTGACATTCTAAGTCTTAATAAATATCTCTGGTATATGGATCCCCGGTTAATTCCACCATCATAATATTCAGACGATTAATTTAGCTCGCCTGACTCACAAGGCATCAACACCTAATTCAATTTCATTTAAATATTTTTCGAGCCTTTGTTTTCTTTGTTTGTCAATTATCATTTTAACTTCTTCGACACAATTTCCTTGAAATACTAAAGCACCCTCTTCATATTCTAAATTTATTTGATCATCGCCATCTTTTGTAATCTTAGAATTTAATTCATCAGTCCGCCCTCTCATTCTTTTCATCTAAGTTTCTCCAAATTGTTCATACAACTCGGCAATTACACTAACAATATCACTTTCAAATTTTAAAATAGAACATTGTGAATTTGATATTAATCTGTCGAGAGTAACTTTATTTATTTGAAAACCATCTGGCAGGGAGCCTTTTGAATAATCAGGAAAAATTTCTCGCATTAATGTGGCTACTTTTTTCCGATTCATAGGCCGCTTAAAATGATCTTCTTTTATGCATATTTCATGCCAACGTTCTACTTCTTTGTCGGACAAATGCATGATTAAAAAATCCTCAAAATTTTCATGGTTATATTTGACTATGTCAAAGTCGCCTAAAATTTTTCGCAACGCCTCTTTAGATAATTTTCCTCTTTTAAAAACATCATTATCAAGCCAAATAACAATCTCATCACCTTTTCTCATATTCTTCTTGGCTTCTTTGTGCTTTCTTTTTATTTTTTTATATTCAGCAATCCCCTTTAAATTATATAGATTAAAATAAATGTTAATACCCTCGTCCCTGAGATGACGGTTTAACTCGCTAAGATAAGCCTCTTCTGAATTTCCTTCAAAAATAACATGAAATACTTGAAAAGTTTTGGTCATTATATTGCCTTACACATACGAGAATGGTATGCCAGAAAAACGACCTTCCAAATACTGTTTTCTGAAATTATTCACATTCCTAATCTTAATATCTTTAAAATCCGAAAGCCTTCGCAAAGTTGTTCCTGATTTTAAAGTTTTGCTGACAATGCCAACTTCAGATACTCTGATAATATCATCATCTAAAATATCGGCAGTATGAGTAGTAAAAATTAGTTGAGCATTATTTTTATTATATCGCTTGTCTTTAAATAATCTTATTAATTGTTTAAATAAAGTAGGGTGCAAAGATCTATCTAATTCATCAATAATTAATGTTTTACCCTTATCTAACGAAGATAAGCACATGGCGATTAAACCAAATAAAATTCGCGTTCCAAGAGATTCTTCAGTAAGTTTAAAATCCACCAACTTATTATTTATATCTTTATGTCTTGAAGTAATTTCATCTGTTGTGACTTTTATGCCGTCTTTGCCTACTTTAATGGCAGCTGACGAGTTGAGCAGAATCTCATGGTGTCCATTATATTTTTTAATGTTTCTATTTAGAACAAATTCCTCTATATCAATATCCAGTTTTTTGATTAATTTTGTAATTCTATCAAAGCTGCTTTTTATAGCCTCAGTTGAATCTTCTTCGGCTAGCTCATCGATCGCCCAAGAATGATGAACTTGATTAGATGGACATACTTTTAATTTAGATTTAAAATAATTAAATGCTTCCGATAAAGTTTCGTTAAGCCCCGGATATTTTGCATAAACCTTCGACAAGAAAGTATGCTTTTGAAACATCTTATTATCTTCTCTAGCAGAACATTCTACTTCCAATAAATTTTGAAAATCTGTTTTGGAATAGCCTTTGGATTCTATTTTTTGAAAGTTTGTTTTTCCGTTGAGAATTTCATAATGAATCACGTCATTTTTACTGAGAATTTCCTTAACTATTTGGTCTTTTTTATACTCCAGAACATATTTGTATTTGTTTTCTGAAACAAAAAATTCTAACTCAAATAGGGTTGTGTCAAACTTATAATTAAGTTTATTCGGAATAAAACGGTTGTCTATTCCATCAAGGATAATCCGTTGAAATATAGCAAATGCTTCTAACAAGTTTGTTTTTCCGCATGCATTAGGACCCAAAAACATCAAACAGGGCACAAACCTATTGTTTATGTTAATCTCCAAGAAAGGAATGATTTCGGATTTTTTATACCCATTAGGCGCTTTACCCTCATCATATTTTAAAGAGATGGTTTCCTCTAGAATAGATTTAAAGTTTTGTATTTTAAATGAAGATAACATAGTTTTTTTCTGTATTTTATAAAATAAAACAACCACTTCCACGCAAGATAAACATCTTTTTTGATTATATCACACGATCGGGCTTTGACTCAACCAAATAAATAAATTTATACCTGAAAACAGGTTATGTGTATTTAAAGAACCAGCATGATAAGTCAACGCTCGTATATTTTGGCCCAATTGAGAAAAAATAATATAAGTTGACCATATGACCATCATAATCTACCATGCCCTTTCGATAGATAAGGAAGCTGGTGTAAATCCAGCGCTGCCCACGCAACGGTAATTATTTTGGCACAAGAAAAATCTTGTGTCTGTTAGGATTCAGCCACTGTGGATTAGATCACCATGGGAAGGCCCTAATATTATAAGCCCGGAAACTTGCCTACTTTTAATAATGATCAAGCTTATTTAATTGCGCTGGGCAATAACGGACTCTTCTTGTGAGGGATTGTTACTGTCCTCTTATAGAAGAGGACCTATAATGAAATTTCGATTTTTTACGCTACTTTTATTTTCTTCGTGTTGCTTTGCTTATATTCAAATTCCAAGTGTCACGCTTCAAACTTCAGACCAAGAAACAAAAGGCATTGACTCAAGCTTACCGCGTCAAACTGTCACGAAGAAACAAATTCAAGCATTCCATCCAAGCACAATCAGCGAATTACTTCGACAATCCACAGATCTTGTCATTCAAGATTTAAATGGTGACAACACACGATCATCAATCAGCATGCGAGGTTTTGGTGATAATGCTGCGCAAAATGCATTAATTCTTATAAATGGCCAACCATTTACAAATCCAGACTTAGGCACGCCTGATTTAAATTTATTGCCCATTTCAAATGTCGATCGGATTGAAACGATGCAAAACAGCCAAAGCATTTTATATGGTGATCAAGCTGTCGGCGGCGTTATTAACATTATCACCTCATCACCGACCAAACCTGTTAAGAAAGTTAATATGAGTTACGGTAGCTTTGCCGCAAAAAATATTCAGGGAGAAATTGCAGACTCTTTTAAAAATGGTGTTGGCTATGATTTAAATTTAGGACATTTTGCATCAAACCATTATCGCTCGCATAATGAGGAACAAAGAAATTATGCGATGTTAAATCTAAGTTATAATGATGCAACAACAAGCTCATATCTTAATTTCGAAAATATCAATCAAGACTTACAATTTCCAGGCATATTAACCCGCGAGCAAGTCAAACAAAATAGACGCCAAACAAGAAATTATAATGACAAAGAAAATACGAATAATTCAATCATAATGTTCGGGGTAAGCAAGCAAGTAACAACAAACTGGAAAACAAAAGTTGATGGCTCAATCTTATATGGAAATGGTCGTGGCATCACTACCTTTCTAAATACTCCGTATAAGTTTAATAAAAAGAGAAGAAACTTCTTTATCAGACCAGAGATTTCTGGCAACTTTAATTTATCAAAAATAACAATTAAGCCAATTTTTGGCCTTACACTTAAAAACAGCCAATATCAATATAAAAGCAGCGTGTATCAATCTAAAGACGCACAAAATCAACTGGCCGCATTTTCACTTTTCAACATTCCTTTCTGCTCAAAATGGGAATTAACAACTGGCGCGAGAGCAGCAAAGTCTCTAGATAGAATTAATTCAGCATCAATCAACAAGTCATACAATAACCAGGTTTTTATTACGTCAATTGGATTGCATTATCATCTAACTTCTTACTGGCAAGCTTATATTCGTCGTGCAGGAAATTATCGTTTCCCTAAAGTTGATGAAGATACATTGACTCAAAACAATAAGCCATTAAAAACGCAAACAGGCGCTTCGTATGAACTTGGATCTTCATGGAAAGCAAAAAAATTAACCCTGTTAGCTCAGCTTTATCAGCTCGATCTAAAAAATGAAATCGAATACATACCCCTAATTAACTCTGTTCTTGGCTTCTGATACAACCAAAACCTTGATCGCACAAGAAGACGCGGCATTAATTTTAATGCCGATTATCAAATTTTAAAATCGTGGATGATTAATGCAGGATATCAATATGTAGATACCAAATTTATTAGCGGAGCCTATAAAGGAAACTATATTCCTAGCGTCCCGACACAATCACTGACTTTAGGATCCACTATCAAATTTCTTAAACATTTTTATTTTATCATTAATAGCAATTATCTTGGCACGCAATACGCAAGTGGTGATGTTGAAAACAAACAATTACTCGGCGGCTATACTGTCATTAATACTGGCATTGGATATCAAATTAAACATTTTCAAATAACGTTAAAAATAAACAACATCACAAATCGCGAATACAATGCAATAACAGTAATGAAAAACCCAACTCTCTCGAATGCGCAATTATTTTATTATCCAGCATCCGGCATTAACGGATCACTTAATTTAACACTGCGGGCATAAAGATGAGAAAATGTTTTTCATTGTCATTTTTATTACATATTGCAATTTTTTGTACTTTGCTCTTGCCATTATATTTTTACCATCAACAAGCCGGAAACACTCAAAACATTAAAATCAATTTTCAAACAGGTGCGTTTTTATTTAAAAAACTGAAAACCGTGACGGCATTAAAACACTTCGATGGATTAAACAAGCTAATATTAAGCAAGCAATCCAACACGCTATCTTCTCAATCTATTTCCGGCCGACAATCAAAACTACTTTTCTTTTTACATGACGCAATTCAGAAAAATTTACTGACGCTCAACACAAAAGCGAATATCAACATTAAGATTGATGCGGTACTAGCGTTTACCGTCTTACCATCCGGCCAAATAACTCAAGCACGACTGATTAACTCAACCAAAAATCCCCAAATTGACCGTAATATCCTAAAATCAGTCACGCTGATTACCATAATCCCAGCAAAAATTCGCCCAGAAAAGTCAATTGATCTAGGAATTCATGTAAAAACAACAGGTTAGCCTAGCCCACCAATTTAATAATTTTTCTTCTCTTAATATTCTCTTAAGGTTTTACGGATATAATACCCAATAACAACAAAAGGTGATTTATGAGAAATGATAATAAACAAGCAAACGAGAGCTCGAACGAGCTGCGCCTAGATACCTTACCACTAGATGTAATTTTTCTGATTATGCTCGCATTAAATGATACCAAGGAAATTCTTAATTGCCGACTGATTGCAAGATTATTTGAAAACCTTATTCATTCTAATAATCAGCTTCAAAGAATCATCAATGGAGGCAAAGAAAAAAAATTTCACGACCTACGTAAATTATATGCCAACAAACTTTCTACAATTAAATTCTCACCAACTTTATTTTCAGAACAACACAAAAACCTAAAAGCAATAGTCACAAACGCTAAAGCACTGACACATCACAAAAAAACTTTGGAAAAACTAAAAAATCAAAAAGAAAAATATAAACGCGCAAGTAGTTTCGGCGGAGCAATCTCAGCCGTTTTATTCTTGTTGTGTTTTCTTATCAAAGGCTACGATACTTCGATTGAGCTTCTAACATCAACTAATTCTACCTCAACTGAGTCTGCTGAAACAATAACCAATAATGACATTAATGCCAACACCTTTACCCAAGACATATTTGTTGCCTTAGGTTTACTCGGTTTTATCATATCCGGATGTTTTTCTTGCTTCTCTGGTTATAAATATCTAAGAGCAAGCTGCACTGAGATAGCCATTTCAAATAACGAAGATGTTGAACAAGGCTTGATAAAGCGATTTCCATCTCAAGATGATTCTTCACCCAGAGCGCCTTTACTTACAAGCAATTCACCTGATTAACTTGACACAAATACACTAATGTTTTAGTTTGCTCGTATGACTAACACCCCTGTCCCACATTTAACAACAGCACTCACAGGCCCCCTACAAGAGCTTGAAAAACATTTCTTGCAAAACCAAAATAAAATCGAGTGTTGGTTTCGAAGCCAATGGCAAAAAACATTGCCGCCGATTTATGGCTCAGTTGATTTACGCAACGCGGGATTTAAGCTCGCGCCAGTCGACATGAATCTTTTTCCCGCTGGTTTTAATAATTTAAATCCTGCGTTCACGCCACTTTGCATTCAAGCGATGGAAGAAACGGTTGAAAAATGCCGGCCTGGTGCCATGCGTATTCTAATTATTCCTGAAAATCACACACGCAATCAATTTTATCTCGAAAATTTATTTGTACTACAAGATATTATGTTAAAAGCGGGATTTGAAGCGCGCATTGGTTCTTTAATATCTGATTTAAAACATCCTGAAATTATCACACTTGATTCAGGTAAAACTCTGCATCTCGAACCGATACAACGCGCTGATGACAAAGTTTTTTTAGATGGCTTTGAGCCTTGTTTGATTTGGCTCAACAATGATTTATCCGCTGGCATTCCTGAAATTTTAAAAGATATTCGACAAACTGTTCGGCCGCCTTTGAGACTTGGCTGGAACAATCGCCTCAAATCATTTCATTTTAAAGTTTATCAGTCCGTCGTTCAGGAATTTTCTGAAAAATTCTCACTTGATCCTTGGCTCATTAATCCTTACTTTAAAAACTGTCATCAAGTTGATTTTTTAGCTCGTGATGGTATGGAATGTCTTGCGAATAAAGCGCGTGAATTGATGGATAAAATACAAAAAAAATACGATGAATATCAAATCAATGAGAAACCTTTTGTTATAATTAAAGCTGATGCTGGCACTTACGGCATGAGTGTCATGACTTTGACAGATCCCGACGAACTCTTGAATTTAAATCGCAAACAACGCACACACATGTCATCAGTAAAAAGTGGGAACAAAGTCAACCGGGTTCTTTTACAAGAAGGTGTTTATACATTTGAAACGATTGGTGAAGAAAAATCTGTTGCTGAACCTGTGATTTATATGATCGGTAAACATGTTGTCGGTGGATTTTATCGCGTTCACAAACATCGCGGGAAAACAGAAAATCTAAATGCGCCTGGTGCGCACTTCGAGCCGCTTGCTTTTACTAATGCGTGTAATAATCCGGATAAAACACTTAATCCCGATGCTTGTCCAAATCGATTTTATGCATACGGCGTCATCGCACGCTTAAGCATGCTTGCGGCCGCGCGCGAGAAAAAAGCACTGGAGGAAAATTAAATGACGATTAAATTTGGTATGGTAATGGATCCGATTAAAACAATCGAAAATATTCATAATGAAAGTTCGATTGCTATTTTACATGAGGCACAAAGTCGCGGACATGAAAACTATTATATGGCGCATAACGACTTATTTGTTCAAGATGGAAAAGCATTTGCTCACGGCTATAAAATAACTGTTAATAAAGATATAAAAAATCCCTACATACTTAGCGATGCTGAAATTATAGACTTAAGCAAACTCGACATCATCTCGATTCGCAAAAATCCACCTGTCGATTCCGCTTTTATTTACATGACGCAGATTTTAGACCTTGCTGAACGAGCTGGCGTCTTTGTAACAAACAAACCGCAAGGCTTGCGTGACGCAAATGAAAAACTTTTTGCAACCTGGTTTCCACAATGTATGCCGCCAACTTTTGTCTCTAGCCAAGCCGAATCATTAAAAGAATTTTTGAAAGAACATAAAAAAGTTATTATTAAAGAATTGGACAGCCTTTGTGGCAGAGGGATCTTCTATTTACATGAACATGACTTTAATGCTGACATTATTTTAAAACGCTCGACACAAAACAATCAAATGCCCATCATGGCACAAAAATTCATTCCTGAAATATCAAATGGCGATAAAAGACTTTATCTTATTGACGGAAAACCTGTGCCATGTGCAATGGTCAGACTACCTATCGAAAATGACATTCATGGCAACGTTGAAGCCGGCGCAACATGCACGAAAGGTGAAATAACAAAAAGAGATTTATGGCTTTGCGAGCAAATCGAACCTACGCTGAAAGAAAAGGGCTTGCTTTTTGTTGGCATTGATATCATCGGCGGTTATATTACCGAAATAAACGTCACAAGCCCAGGCTGCATAATCGAAACTGAGGAATTAACTGGCGTTGAGATTTTAAAACCACTTTTAGATGCGATGGAAAAGCACTTATAATCTAAAACCAAGCAGGCATATTGCAACTTCGACCTGATATCTTTCATCCATTTCACATAACTCATTAAAAACCTCTCTCAAACGCCCAATGTTCGAATATAAAAACCTTTCAATTTTAGGTAGCGCATCAAAAAGCCAATTTATTGCTAAAAACCGAAATCTGGTTGTTTTTTGCTCTGTGATATTCCCGCATTGTCTTTTATTTCAACTCGTCAAAACTCACCAAAGTTGATATCATATACCTCTCATACCTCAAGATGCGAAGTTTATGTTTTTAACCCAGAGGAATTCTCATGCGTATTGAAGAAGATATCAAACTTGATTTTAAAGATGTTTTAATTCGGCCAAAAAGAAGCACGCTTCGATCTCGATCACAAGTATGCCTAGAACGAGAATTCAAGTTTGTGCACGCTAATACTAAATGGAAGGGCGTGCCAATCATCGCCGCGAACATGGATCACACGGGCACCTTTGAAATGGCGCATGCACTTGCACAACACAACATGTTAACAGCCACTCAAAAATTCTACACCGAAAAAGATTGGAAAAAAGCACTCAAAGATAACCCAGACATTTTAAATCATTGCTTTGTGAGCTCTGGCATCAAAAAAGAAGATCTCGACCATATTGCTTAGATTATTAAAGCTACAGGGATCTCACAAATATGCTTGGACGTTGCAAATGGCTATTCTGAATATTTTGCTGACTTTGTAAAAAAAACACGTGATGCTTTTCCAGATAAGATCATCATGGCTGGAAATGTCGTCACAGGCGAAATGGTTGAACAATTAATTTTATCGGGTGCTGATATAGTCAAAGTCGGCATCGGTCCCGGCTCTGTTTGCACAACTCGCAAAAAAGCCGGCGTTGGTTATCCACAACTTTCAGCGATCATTGAATGTGCTGATGCGGCTCATGGCTTGAAAGGTTTTATTTGTGCTGATGGCGGTTGCACTGTGCCTGGTGATGTTTCAAAAGCGTTCGGCGCGGGTGCTGATTTTGTGATGCTCGGCGGCATGTTTGCCGGACACGACGAGTGTGCTGGTGAAATTATTGAAAAAGGTGATCGACAATATAAACGTTTTTACGGCATGAGTTCTACTGAAGCGATGACACGATATCATGGCAAAGTTGCGGAGTATCGAGCAAGCGAAGGTAAATCCGTTGATGTGCCTTATCGCGGCTCAGTCGAGCATACTATTTTAGATATCTTAGGCGGCGTTCGTTCAACCTGCACATATGTCGGCGCCTCATATTTGAAATCATTATCAAAACGCACAACATTCATTCGTGTCACACAACAATTAAATGAAATGTATAAACCGTTTGAAGTTGAATAACTAACTGACCTCTCATCTATGGAACTTAGAATATGTTTAAACCTGAAGTTGAACAACAATAAAATGGAACCCCTATCATGCCCTTTAGAAAACTTAAAGCATATGAATTCAGCAACAAGTTTAGAAAAAAATATAATAAAACAGAAAACTTTACTTCCATTGCTTTAAAAATAAATACAGCAGAGTCAGATTACGATGACGATAAGGATTTCAATTTCTATCAGCAAGATGCTCATAGATCATTTATCTTCGAATCAAAGGGAGTCTATGCTTATGAAGATAAAAATATGACACAGCTTCAGTCATTTGATTCCGACACTAGCTTGAAAAACGCCATAATGAAATTTGCTTCTCAAGGAAGCGGCAATATTTTTCATGCTATTTCAGCTGATTTGAACTCTACTATCG
>SDBS01005012.1_pt1 | contig 12965 bp, 8 predicted proteins | sample 2277091 | NCBI WGS metagenome assembly SDBS01 (sample SAMN10404972, study PRJNA504765) | marine sediment metagenome | isolation source: marine sediment core GS10_PC15, 163 cmbsf | place: Arctic Ocean: Southern Knipovich Ridge | collected 2010 | reverse complement strand
AACCTTTAGTCCTTGCCATAGGACCAAGGTCGCTGTCGTAACCCCGCCTGATTCCGTTAGGTTGTTGGACCAGATCCTGAAGGTTTGAGCCTCAGTTGCCGGATCAGCGTCCTTCCAAATGGCCACCTAACCGCCCTTCGCCTCATTGAGAGAAAGGAAGGTGGTAGCATTGGTCAACTTGATACTTCGGTCGCCGACAGAGGCCTTGGTCTGAAGGACCAACGCGTCCATAGTGGCGTCGACCTTTGACTGACAAAGAACGTTACTTTCAAGTGCGACGCCGCCGTTTAGTGTGCCTCGATAAACTCGACCGTCCGCTGTCTCCATCTTCTGGCCGATGTCCCAACGAGGAGCAGACACAAAGGTATTGTACTGCTCTGATTCAATTCCGTAGATTGTTTCTGGAAAATCACTCATGATACCTGTTCCTTAGTCGATCAGCAAGAAGACAAATCCGATGTCATCCTGCGCTGCGTCGTTGACTGCGTGTCCAAGGAGCTGAAAATCTGCCGGATCAGCGTTTTCAACGGCTCCTGTGTCAAGGGCACTTGAGACCGTAATCCCATCACCTGGGTCAAATGCACCACTACCGTCGTCGTTTACCACGCCGCAGACCCCTCTGGTCTGCAACCAGCAGTAGTAACTAGCAGTGACGTCGACAAGTGTCACGCCGGTGTAAAGACCGGTCGCCGTACTTGCCGGGGCAACGATGATGTTACGCCAGGGATTGATGACGATGGAACCCTTACCTGAGGCTACTGTAACTGCTTCTTTGACAGTAACTCCTGGCCACAGTTGAAGGGTCGCGGTCGTGACCCCGCCTGATTCCGTTAGGTTGTTGCTCCAGACTCTGTATGTCTGACCGTTAACCGGAGGGGTTCCTGTTGTCCAGACCGACACGTATCCGCCTTTTGCCTCATCCAAGGCAAGGAAGGTGGTGGCATTGGTCAGTTTGATTGATCGATCACCTACAACAAGGGCTGTCTGAATTGCTAGGCCGACAAATGTGGCCTGAACTTCTGACTGGGTTAGGTTGCAACTCTCCAGGCCGTTTCCGTCCTCTAGGGCTCCGCGGTAAATTCGGCCATCCGGGAGCTCCATTCTTTGCCCTGGGATCCAGTTCTGCTTTGCAGAATAGGTCTGGTAGGGCTCGGACTCAACTCCGTGAATCGTGTGAGGTAGGCTCATATTATTTCTCCTGGTATCCCGCAACCTGCGAGATAGACACCTGTGAGACGATCCGTTTAGTTTTCACTTTCCGCCGGCGTGTCAGCCGTCTAGTCAAACAGCGCTAGCTGCTTCGGCTCAATAGGAGCCTCTTCTTCTTTTTCTTCTACAACGGTTCGTTCCTGTGCAGGAACAACGCCGCTCATCTGTGCCTGAAGTTCAGAGACCTGCTTCTGGAGTTGCTGCACTACTACAAGAAGCTGATTAGTCGCGTCGGCCTCTGCCTCTGCGAGTTTCTCCTTGACCTCACGCATGTACCCCTGCTCGGGTCCCACCAGGTTTTTCTTGGTCTCAAGCCACTTGGCCCTCAGCTCTTCTGAGGCGTACCCGTACATCAATGGCTTGTTGCCGTGCTTGCGACCAGTCATGTACCACATGATGTGGCTAGGACTGGCCGGGAGTCGAAACTCCTGTCCTGTCACAGGATCGTGATAGGGGCCAAGTCGTAAACTTTCAGTGCCCGGGGGGTCGAGTTGTACGGTTCGACCCCCACTGGCCTTTGCTTGCTCTACCTCTCTCTCCGTTATGGACATGGACTAACTCCTATCCTCTACGGATTAAGCGGTTGTACTCGGGTTGGCGATGTCGTATGTCATCGGTGCACCGTAGCCGTCGTCAAGTTCGAACACGCCGTAGTCAAGAACAACATTCAACTCAGTTGCCCGAAGTGATGCGTCTCGCTGACGCTCAGTGCCAAAGCCCTTGGACTCTACGTAGACAGCCGCCTGGTTTGAGAAGATGGCACCGATGCCATCGCCAGAGCCGTCCGCGGCGATGTTGCCGTCCTCGAAGACAGCGACCTGATTAATCACGAACTTGTAGAAGTCGCGAAGCAGGTCTTCACTGAACCCACGCGGCATCGGGTTGTTGGCGGAGGGAATTGCTGCGCTGGTCAGTGTTACGTCGAAGATTGCGTTGGGGTGATGAACGATCACGACTGGGTTCGGGAACTTGTTCGCCTTCGCGTAAGCGATGCAGGCTGACAGGTTCTGGAGACTCAGCGTGGCCGCAGCCACTCCTAGGGTGGTTCCACCGGCGAAGGCCGTGAACAGCGCGATCAGGTCAGTATCCTTCTTCCGGGCAACAGCGTCGCCCATCTGACGTCCGACCATCTTCATGACGCTCTCGTTCTCCTGGCGGACCAACTTGTCCGTAAGAATAACCTTTAGACCAACTTCTGACGTGGTCAGAGAGGTGGTGGTCATCCCGATGTCCTCACTATCGGCCATGTCGATGCCGTCAGTTAGTCCTGACGCAGTCATCTGGCCGACCTTGGGAACCGTGATGCTCTTCTCACCGTCGGACAGCGTCATGTGCTCAACTAGGTTGAAGACAGGAGCGCTATGCTCAGCGGTAAAACGAGCCTTTGCGATTGCGATCCGCTGAGCATCGTCCAGCTGACCGGTTGTTGCTGCCTGGATTGGCATGGTTATTTACCTCTTAACTACTACTCGACTCTTTTTTGGACTTCCGGGGGAAGTTCGTCAAATGCGACGTCCCCATCGTTGTACTGGTCGATCAGCTCGTCGTCGGTCGTTGCCTTTTTAGCGGGCTTCGCCTTTCGACTCCCTGACACATTAGCACTGGCCTTCTTCTTACCGGAGCGCTTCTTCACCCGCGTTTCGGTCTCGTCGGCCTCGTCCTCGTCCTCTTGATCGGCCTTTGTCTTCTTGCTCACCTTTGCTGCGAACTTCTCAGCTCGTGCATCACTGAACGCGTCGACAAGATTGACGATGCTAAGAGTACCCTTCGACTCTAGATCACGGATGACCTCTTCAATCTTCTCTGCTCCCAGGTCGGCGAACCGAACCTGTAGGTCTTCAAAGAGCGCCAGGTCATACCGCTTGCCGGCTTCCGCTTCCTCCTGCTCAGCCTTGCGCTTAACAGACATCCGCTTGCCGTAGCCCTCGTAGTCCTCACTCTCGAGAAGAGCATCATCTTCGTCTTGCTCGCGCTTCCTCTGCGCTGCCTCACGGGCCTTGCGAGCATCAGTTTGCGCCTTTTTGCGCTCACTGTCGGTCGCCTTGTCCCGTTCTGACTGCACAAAACGCTTGACTCGCTCATCTTCGAAAAGATCGTCGTCCGAGACCTTACTGACATCTATGTCATCGGGTTCGTCCGAGTCCTCGTCATCGTCCGAATCATCCTTATCGGAATCGTCGGAGTCTTCCTTGTCCTCGTCCGCAGAGTCTTCGGATGACTTATCGTCATCCTTATCCCCAGATTCTTTGTCCTCGGATTTGTCCTCTGATCCCTCATCCTCGTCCTGGGAATCGGTGTCCTCATCCTCGTCGTCCTCGGGACCAATGTAGTCCTCAAGAATGTCCATGCTAAAGACCTCCTTTATATTGAAAAAGCGCTATGATCCGTGTAGGACCACGCACTCTCACTTGTTAGTTCAATCTTACCATACGCAGAAAGAAAAAGGTACAGTGGCTAGACGGGGTAAAGTAAGAATACATTACCCAGGGGTGTATACCCTAGATGCTACTCCTCTAGGTCGAGAGGCGCCTTGGCCTCTAACCCTATAGCTGAACGGGGTGAGAACCTCTGCGTCCACTCTTCTTGGTCCTCGTCGTTGAGATCATAGAACACGAACGAGTAGAAGGTGACCAGATCAGGATTAGCGAACACCATGTCTCGTCTCGTGGTCGTTTTGACCAAGTGGGCTATGTTACTCTTTGAAAGCACGAATGCGGTGCTGACAATCTTCGGATCTCCTACTCCACCCTTGAGCATGAATTCGAATATCTTGGACCTACCGACATTAATTCCCCTGAGGGTTAGAAGTCCACGAACCTCATCTGCCAACTTAATCAGGTCGTCCACCTGAGTCTCCTCCGCCTTGGTCAGTCCCTTATACTTGGGAGCATCGAAGTAAGGTTGCAGTAACTCGATTGCTCCTGCTCGGCGTCGCAGGGTCTCCTCTAGTCGAGGATCTGCCACGTTGAATTTCTTGTTTTCCACGGCCCTTCGGTTACGAGGGGTCATCTGAGCCTTAATGGCATCAGCATCAGCATTGAAGCGATCCCAGTCAGGTGTGCCATCAGGCTTTAGGTTATCGTACGGGTCAAGAGCAATCAACTCGGTCTCCAATTCCGCGTCCTTGTTTGGGAAGTCCTCTATGTCCTGGAACTCAATTCCCATTGCCTTAGCAGCAAGAGCGTAGTTGTCGGAGTACTGAGCAGAGACTGACTTGTAGCGGTCCGCGAAAACCTTACCACCACCTGGTCGGCCCCAGTCAACCTCGATGGCTGCAGGAACCAGTTTTGCTTCCTTTTCTTTCGTGCCTTCAACGTGAAGGTCAGCGAGTTCCTGGAATTCGTTGCTCTTCTCTCTTCTGTCCTGCTCCCATTCTTCTCTAGCAGCTACCAGTTCCGGGAACTTGTCCGCGTCGTGTGAGGCTGCCTTTAGGAAGTCAGTCTGCTTTAGATTCTCCCACGTATCATTCAGCTCACGTTCGGCTGTCTCCTTGTAGAGGTTAAAGGTGCTGATCGGGAAGGTACGCATACCGAACCACTCGGATGCGCCGATCGCAGGACCCTCTCCACCCCCACCTCCTCGGCCTAGCGCAGTTGTCTCGAGATATGCCTGAGCGCCGAACGGAAGAAGATTAAGGGGAAGTTTTAGATAGTCACTCGGCTTATCTAGTGAGTAGCCAAGGAAGTCCTGTCCTGTAAGTACGTCCCAAGACGTGCCCAGCAGCGGTGATGACTTACCACGGGTAAAGCGCATGATCGGGTGGTCCCAGTTGATGAACAACCTGTTGTCCATGTCCCAGGGCAGTAGGTTCTCTGGGTCGTTGTAGCCTCCCTTGATCATCTTACCCATGAAGTTGACCGTACTTCTCATGTTACCGCCAAGACCGAAGTTGGTGTTGCCGATTCTCTTGGTCATGAAGGTTGAGTCAGTGGGATTCCACGCGGCCTTTAGGTCATTACCCAGATCATCCCAGTTAATCTTCTTAAAGTCTCCTCCGTTGGCCGCTAGCTGTTCACCCAACGAGACTCCTCCAAAGAGAAAGGTCATCGCCATTCCTAAGCCGGCAATTGACTTAAGTGCCTGCCTACCACCGAAACTTAGCGGGTCAAACGCGGCCTTGAACATGATGGCCGTGGTTGCACGAGTGTATGATGGGGCATAGAACAGGGATCTTTCAATTAGTTGCTGGGTGTGGCCGATACCGAGACCCCTAAGGCTGTTTCTACCTGAGAGTGCCCGAACAAATGCCCCCAACTCCTCTAGTTCGTCAGGATTCTTTGCTAGAGGTCGTAGTGCCTTCCAGGTTTCCCATGAGGCAGCGTTCATGAAGTTGGTAAAGGCGTTTCCGACCCTTTCAAGCGGGTTACCCGGAATCTTTCTGCTGATCTTTGCCAGTATCCCGCCTCTTGTCAACTCCTGAAGAATCTCGGTGGAGAACGTGTCCTGATGGGAGACAACTCTGGCGTGTTGGATGAAATCTTCCCAAAGCTGCGGGTTTTTAGACGCCTGATCGGCCCAAAACTCAGCGGCCTTCCGCTTATTCGTAAGACCCACGATTGAACGCCACATCGACTGACCCCAGATGGACTCTCCCTTGTTGAAGGGAGCCATAAGAGCACCTACACCTGGGAGTCTCGACAGTGCAATGTCCGGTCTTCCTCTTAAAAGGGCCTGTCCGGCACGAGTGAAGTCCAGTCCCATGGCCCCAAGCCCCTGAATGAACCAGAAGCCAGGGTCAAAGGCGGTCTGAGGCGTTCTCATGATACCTGTGGCACGACTTGTGAACCTAAGGAACGGGTTCTTCGGGTCTCGAGCAATCTTCATCAACTCATCGATGTCATCCTTGAGGTAAAGACGCCCGGAAAGCTGGGGGAACTCGCTAATTGGAGCCCCTGCAGTTTCCACAGCCTCTCCCGGCTTGCCGAAACGGGCACCTTCTCGTTGAATCTGGGTATTGATGGTCTCTCGAGAGGTCTTAAGTTCTGCCTTAAATCCCTTCAACTCATCACCGTTTCGCTTGGCTATGTCATCGATGACGTTGCGTAGCTCTCGAACCTCTGCAAGTTGTTCAGCTGTCTTCTTTCCTGGCGCGACACGATTGATGTCGGCTATTCTATCAACGACACTGACTATGTCACTAGGAGGTTGAATCTCGAATGACTTGCTGGCACGTAGTCCCGGCTTTGCCGGTCTTCCACGCACACTTCCATGAACATACTTCTGCGCGACCTTGGCCCAAGCATATTCTCGGGCCGCTAGTCCCACGACCAACCTCTTCTCCTGCGCCACGAACAGCTTGAGAGGAACCCCTCTCTTGAACTTGATGCTGTCCGTAAATGCCTGCCGAGCAGCGTATTCTCTCATCGAGCCGATTGCATCGATGTAGGTAGAGACGATGTCATTGTTGTAGCTAACCCCGTTGTCAACGCCGCTTGCCATTACCTCATAACTACGTTGTCTTAAGGAACCTGGTGTAGCCTTACCGCTACCCCGTGAGAAGTTTCTAAAGTTGATACCGTCCTTTGAGACTGCCTCTCTGAACGCGTGGGTGACCTCGAACCAAGCATCCGGCACTGTTACGCCAAGTTGCTTCATGTCTGCAAGAGCCTCTAGTCTTACCTTGTCAAGTAGTTTGACGAACTCGTCTTGTTCCTCTGTAAACAGATGCCTCACATTGTCCCAGTCCTCAACGAGGTCGAATAGCGATCTGTTTGAGAGTTCCTCTATTCCTTCCTTTGATACCTTGAAGGGCATCTTTCGTCCCAGCAGGGCGTGTGCGGCCGTGGTCGTGGAAGCTTCTAGCTGCTCCAATAATCTCTGGTATGCGACTAACTTACGTCCTATGAAGTTATCCGCGTGGAATAGCGATGGGTCATACAGGTTGACTGGATTCCTAAAGATTCTTCCGACGATCGGTAGACTTGAGACCTTCTTTACTAGTTGCCCAGCCGGAGAGGTGCGGGCGAATGCAAATCTCTCAACTTGTTCCAGGGCCATGGTCAAAGGAGAAATGTTATCCTCCAGTAGTGCCCGTTGGGTGAGCGATAGCTGCTCAACGGCATCATCCGCCTCTGAACGAATTCGCACCAGTTCTTCTTCAACCTGCTTTGCCTTACCTTGAAGATCTGCTAGTTCGTCCGGTCCCAGTAATCCCCGTCGATTGGTCAGCTGGAAGTCAATCTCTCTCTGACGACGGAATAGTCCCTCGATGGTCTCTGACTGAGATGCTATGTAACTCTGCTTGGTCTCTTCAAGTAGGTCGATACCGACCTCACGAAATCCTGATCCGGCGGCTTCATCACTGATGCCCATGACCTCTTCAAGGGCCAGAATCCTCTTTTTGATGGCATTCTTTCGTCCCTCGCCCTTGGCCTTTAACAGTCGATCACGCAGGGTTCTCAGTTCGTCGTTCTGAGCCGTCTTCTCAGCCAGTCGACCACCCTCTTCTGTTGCCTCTTGGAAAACATCGGCCAACTTTGCCTGTTCTACGATCTCGTCGATTTGGTTTTGAATTGCCTTTCGAGCCTTTGGTCCTGCTCCGGTCAACTTGGCCTGAAGTGCTGTTAGCTGATCCGCTCTAGTTCGAGCAGCCAGTTGACCGATTTCCTTTAACTCAGCGGCTTCTTCAAGTACGTTGATGGCATCGACTTGATGAGTTTTCACCCGAACCACTCGACCAGAATCAAGTTCCACATCGAGCAGTTGCTTCTTTATCGTGTTGGTAACCCTACCAGACTCGCCTGTAAACTGACCGTCGCGAATCTGAACGGTGTCCCCTCTCTTTAGGGATCGCAGTCGACCACCTCCGGACTCGCCCCCGCTGAGTTTGGATAGGTCATCGTCAACTTCTTTAGTCAACTTAGCAAGTAGTGACTCTCGTGTTTCCTTAGCGGCCTTTGGTGCTGCCCCAATAATTTTTGGGCCAAGTTTTAGCGATCCATCGGCCTCACGCGCCAAAAGTGTTGGAACAGAAGAGGGGCGGGTTAAAACATCACTAAGAACGATAAACTCGCGATATTTTCCGTTAACTGATATGGGCATTGCAACAATATCATCAATCGGTACATCAATCTCATATCTAAATACTGGGGTCTTATCCTTTAACCGGTTTACCTCTATTGCACGCTCAAGTTCTTTATTTAGCGGACTTTCTTTAAAGGTTTTATAGGCATCTTTACGAGACTGACCGGTTAGTTTTGAGATGCGTTGTAGTTCTCTATCAACTGCAGGGCCCTTTGTAAATCCTTTTGCATCTGTAGCCGGAGCTATTCTAGGATCAAAATTCTTAGAGAACGAAGGATCGGCAAACTGTACCACTAGGCGGTCACCGGCACCTTTAACATTACGTTGGTACCGAACCAGCCTAATGGTATCTCCAAGTTTTTCTTTCAGGGCTTCTCTAACAGGCGCATACGCGTTATACAGGTCATCTACGAATGCTATATCGGTATGAAGTCTTCTACCGCCTGTTTGTGTTCCGGCCAGTAAAAATTGATGAAGTTCTGAAGCCAATTCGTCCCCAAGTATTCCTGGGTTTTTACTCGTCCAGATTTCCTTAGAGAGTTCAATAATTCTACCATCAGCTTTTAGTATATTTGTCGTTTCTTCCGCCGCCTCGTCAACGACCTTCGGTGCTGCCTCAGCAAGGGTTCGATCAATCTTCTCAGCAATCTCAGGTGCCTCTTCACGAATTCGAGCAAGAACAGCAGGGTTATCAATGTCCTGTGGGTCAATACCTAGCTGCTGTAGTTTAACCTTATCCCCGAAATCAAGGGCATCCTGGATTTCATCTGCTTGAATTTTTATTCCGAATCTTTTCTGTATTATAACTGGGGTCCCGAGGCCTCGTTTTTCAAGCATATCCTCTAAACTCTTAGCAGTAAAGAGGAATCGATTGTTCTCAAGTTCCTTGAAGCCAAGTTTTCTAACAATATTTATCAACTTAGGGTTTGTTAAGTCAGAAATTAGCGGCAAATCTGGGTTTGCTTTTGAGATGGCCAGCATGTTCTTCATCACTTCGCTGAAAGATGAAGGTTTAAGTAGAATTTCTTCTCCTTCTGCGCGTAAAATGTCAACAGATAGATGCTCAAACGATGCTGCTGCTCCCTCTGGGAAGAAAGCTGTTGGAAGAACCTTTTCATAGGCCGGTACTCGAGTGACCTTTACTCGAATACCTTTAATCTCCTTTACATAGGCCGTCTGGTCTCTAAAAACCTCAGACTTTGTTAAGGTAAATCCCTCAGGAAGCTGAATTGATTGGGTTCCTTCAGTGGCATGAGTAATTGGTAAATCAAATGTCTTGCCCTCAGCATTTGCCAAGATGTTGTCAATCTCGGTTCTAATTGGCTTGAGTGTATCGTTGGTCGTCGGTACCCCATTGGCGATGTCCTTAAGAACCTGTCGTCGCGCGCTTAACTGCGCCTCTCTTCCACCAAGACTAAGGATGCCCGCCTCTGCCTTTGCCAGCCGAAGTACGTCGTCAGCTGCCCGAAGAAACTTCGGGTTCTTAGCTAATCTTAGTGCCGCTCGTATTCCTGCTGGTCCTGCACGAGTGGCCACCTTCATCAACTTTACTATCTCCGGGCCGAAGCCGATTCCAGGAAGTAGGTTTAACGGGTCAAGCACAAAACTCATCACCTCGGCGACTATGTTGTCGGTGATCGTGAGTTCATAGTCAAATCCCGGGATCTCCTCCAGTAGGTCTTTAAATTCAGGAATATCAATACCAAATGCCAGTTCCAATCCCTTGATCCCGATGGTTGCCATGTTGATTCCAGGTATAAGATAAGGAATGATCGACCCAGGAGTAACACCGAACTCGAACTCCGGTAGAATCGGTTCAATAATCTCCTTCTTAACTATCTGTCGAGGTCCGTCTATCAACTCTGCCGCATCTGATAAGAAACGAATAGTACCTTCCCCTAGGGTAGGAAGGTGAAGAGGAGAATCCTCTGGTAGAGCACTGAAACCACGAAGAGCAAAGTTCTCTGCGATGTCTGTCCCGTGAACCTGCTCGGCTAGTTTTGAGGGTAGCGCAACTCCTCTGGGTACTCCGTTAAATGTAAAGATCAACTGATCAGCCGCGTCATCCCAAGAAACTTCTACCTGATCCTCGCGACCCGGGTAAAGATCCGCCTTAATCTTCTCAATAAAACTCTTTTGAGAGTTAAGAACTTCTACTGATTCCCGACCCTTCTTCATCATCTCTATATCAACGTGCTCTGGAATAGGTCTACCGTCTACTGAAAGGTTGTCCTTGAAGATGCCGTCCGCGACACCCTTTGCCTGTTGGATGAACTTTCTAGTGGTAGGTTCCTCGTTGATAACCTGCTCTCGATTAAGTCTCTCACCTGAAGACACCGGCACGAACTCTCTTCTAAGTCTCTGCGCGAACAGCATCTTTCGTCGTTCATCGGACTTTGCCTGAACACCTAGTACGTTCTTACCGACGTCGGTCAACTCAGACAACAGCTTAGGATTAGTAGTAATTTCGATTAAATCAAGGGTGTTGCCCTGTCTTGCTCCAAGCAGTCGCTCTCGAAAAGCCTCGCTGAAACTCTTATCGGGAAGTGCTCCCTTTTCATCCAGGGCCATGGACATCATGGCACGAACACCAGAGGGCAAGTTATCAAGTGCCTGTTGGGCGATCAACCTGGAACCTTCCTCCGGGAAAGAATCTACGAACGGATTTCGAAAAGGTACCTGAGGCTTAAACTTGGTAAGAGGGGTCTCTGGCTCCTGTCTTCTCTCTACTTCTCGGAATCTCTTAGCCGCGGCCTGCTTTTCCTTAGCAGCAAGGTCGGTGTCGAGATCGCGTAAGGAGATCTGCTTGGCTCTCTCAGTAAGAATCTTCTGTTGTTCAAGTTTTTGCTGGACTAGTTTCTTAGTCCGTATCTCCTTGAGTTTATCAATCCAACGATCCTTGTTTCGCCGACTCTCAAACTTTCTGCCAAAGTGAGTTTTAGGACGACGAGGAGTAGCACGACGACCAGTTATCTGACGTCGTTGCTTCTGTAGGTCATCGACCGCTCCTGTTGACAGGGGCGATCCTCCAGCCCCGCCTAGTAGAACCACTGAACCTCCCTAAAAATGGGTCGAAAGTTGGGGGAGAGCATCCCAACCCCGACCCGTAATTGTCTCGTCTCTCCGTTTATTGCTGCAACGTACCGGTCGGGGTCACTGCCGAGATACGTTGAATTAACTCTTCGGCGCTGATTCCTGCTCCTTTGGTGCCCCCTACTCCGAACGCAGAAGTCAGAAGTTTCTGAATGTCTGCTCCTCCACTTTGGAAGGGTTGCGCTGCTTGTTCCGCTGAACCAAGTCCGGTCACTCCTCCCGTGCCGAGTTGAACGCTTCTACCTAGTAGACCTGACAAAGCTGTTTCTGTCTGAAGTCTACCTTGACCTGCCCCGGCCAACGGTGTCTGTGTTGACCCTAGTGATTTCAACTGAGTTGAAAAGATGTCTGCTTCAGGGCCGATCCCCATCGCGAACAAAATGGCCCGAACAGGATCCCTGCCAAGCAAATCTGTGTAGACCCTCTGCCTCTCAGATTGAATAGAAGCGGCTTGCTGTCGTCGTTCCTCTTCTTGTTGTTTCCGATCCTGATCTATTTCAAATGCTCGATTAAGTTCGGCTTGCTGTATGGCTGTTGCTCGATCTCTCGCAGACTCTTCTGATCCTAGCCGAGCCTGTTCTCGAATAAGTGCGATTTCGTCAGCTTGTGAGCGACCACCTCCGCCTCCACCACCCCCAAAGAATGCATCGGCAATCTCTTGCGCAGTAGGTCCGGTATCTACAGCGTTTTCAATAGAACTTAAGGTTCCTCTTCCTGTTCGAAACAAGCGAGTAGAAAGAGGCGATCCCGCTGTTCTACCACGTTCAGAGGCCGAGGCCAAGTTCTGACGGCGAAGACGTTCCTGTCGAGAAAGGCCTAATCCTGCTCCACTGGGTCGGTTTTGCCTAACATTAATAGTTTCTCTAGAAAAAGTTCCGCCACCTGTATTTCGTCTGCTCGTTGCAGTTGTAGGTCTTGTCGTATGCCCTTTTGTTCTAGAGCCATTTATGTGAGTCATCAGTCCTGTCCTCCGTCCTTGATCTTTTTCTCCTGTTTAATCATACCTTCAATCAAGGCTTTCGGCACCAATACTCGACCATCTGGTTTAAACTTCGCATTTGACTGAAATACCTCAGCGAGAGAGTCTTGCTCGTGTCTGATCGTCGCCCAACGAGATGTTAACTCCTCTTCTCGAACAGGTAGTCCTTTATAAGGTCTTTCCCCTATTGCCTCGGCTATCTGCTTTCTCTTCGCGTGAAGTCTCTGACTGGCGATCTTTACGATTAACTCCCAGCGTGCGGCCACTCCCTTGGGAAGATCACGTAGTTGCGACGACACCGAGTCCTTTGTCTTTCTGTTTCCAGCGCGCGTAACCAAATTAAACTCCTAGTGCTCCTGTGCCGGCCTGAACGCTTCCAGGTTGAGCCTGTTCGTTAGGGGTACCGACTCCTCGTGGGTTGATCGTCTGTGACGCCCCTCCAGCGGGAGAAGGACCCTTAAACGGTGTAACCGGTCCCTCTTCGTCCCCACCGCCGAGTAGTCCTTCGAGACCCGGAATTTCGACCTCCGGACCACCTTCACCACCCGTTAGTTGCTTGATCGCATTCGCGACCTCTTCAGGTAGAGCGTCAAGGTCCACGTCACCAAGATCCATCATGTCCTCGTCCTCGATGAGCACCTCAAGTTGCTCCAGAACATCC
>SDBS01005011.1_pt1 | contig 12965 bp, 9 predicted proteins | sample 2277091 | NCBI WGS metagenome assembly SDBS01 (sample SAMN10404972, study PRJNA504765) | marine sediment metagenome | isolation source: marine sediment core GS10_PC15, 163 cmbsf | place: Arctic Ocean: Southern Knipovich Ridge | collected 2010 | reverse complement strand
ATCGCTTTCGAAGCGACCGCATTCAGCCACTCTGCCATCTCTCCATTATTTCTTGTTTACCTTAATGAATAGCACAATAATGTATACTATAATACCCTATTTTGCTTTTTTTAAAAGCTCTATATAACAGGTGAATGGACCCATAGCAATACTATATCCAACTGATTATTTTTTATGTTTCCATCAATAATCAAACCCCAAAAATTTTATTAGTTTTTCTTTTTTTTGTGTTTTTTAATTGCTCTTGTGCAGACATATTCTTCTGTGTGCCATGCTTTTTTACATACGTTGCAAGTGATTCTATTGAGTAATCACCTTTGTTTTCTGAATGTTTTGCAGATATATGCTTGAATAAACTTCTTGTTAGCTTATTTTTTTGATTATTGCGTGCTGTATATTTACATTCAAATTTGCGAGGGCAGCGGACTAAAAATTTTACAAATAATTTTGACCTGTGTAAATATTTGTCTATATAATTTTTTATTTGTTCTTCACTTTTATCTCCATGTATCTTCCTCAAATGCTTGCTAAAATTGACAATAAGATTATCTTCATTCGAGGCTCTAAACTGTCTAAAATTGATAACAAAATTACCTTCAGGGAGGGTTGGAGACAGTGTTTTGCAAAAACAACGATTACAGACAATGGTAAAATCCCGGTCATCAGAAATATCCTTTTTATTAATTTTTATTTTTTTTATGCTTTTTAATTGTTCTTGTGCAGAAATAAGTGTTTGTTTACAATTGTTTTCTACATACGTTGCAAGTGATTCTTTTGAGTGATTTTTTCTTTCACATTGGTGTTGCTTAGTCTTAAATATATGACGGAATAAATTTATTTTTAGGAAATATCTTTCACGAGCGTGTGCTATATGTCCACATCCAGATTCAGGGCAGCAGATTAAAAATAGTAGTTCTGGTTTTTGTAAATGTTTACCTATATAAGTTTGTGTTTTTTCTTCAATTATATTTGAATGTTCTCTTTCCATATGTTTTTTAAACATCTTAATAAGGTCATATTTACGGCGACTTTTAAACGGTTGTTTGGGAAAACAAAAAAAACAGACAATAGAAAAATAGTCGCTATCAGGAACATCTTTATTAATTTTTATTTTTTTTCTTGGCCGCTGTTTTGAAGAAGGTTGTTCTAAAATAAGAGTTTCTTGGTCATCAGTAGTACTATCTTTTACATCAGATGACATGGGTGACTCTGTCTTACTTGATGATTGTAAAGCTATCGCTAATAAGCTTTGCGGAATCGATTGTTGTAGCACTGTTTCAAATCTTTCTGTCGACGGTTGTTGAGAATGGTAATTAGTACTTTCTTGTTGTTCTTCAATTTGTTGTCTTGGAAGGCTTCTGGTTTGCTGTAATACATCGATGTTTTTAAATGGATAGAGCACACTAAATTTTTCAGTATCAGAATCAGAAATCTGTCGAGTAAGGTCCATAAAATCGTTTGTATTTTTGCTTGCAGTTAGTAGAGGATATTGCCCTCTACTTAAAGAGCTACTTATTGATAAGTTACTTGCATCTGGTTGTTGTGGATAGGAGGGTATGTTTGTAGTAAAAGTCCTGCCAGAAAATATATCCGATGAACTAGAAAATTTTTCTGAGAAAGCAAGACCTTCTAATTCAGAAAATACGAATTCACTGGATGTTTCATCAGAACTAATGAAGTTATGTTTCAATAGATTATATGTTTCTTTTTGTGTTTGTGAAAGATCGGGTTCTTTTGGAGTAATGATCTCTAGCGGTGAAAGGATGGAACTATCTCTTGTTTCATTAGAATTAACGGAGTTCCATTTCAATGGATTATGTGTTTCTTCTTGTGCTTGTGGATTCAATGTTTTTTGGGTGAGGTCCATAAAATCGTCCATACTGTATGTCATATTTGTTGAAATACAAAAAAGTAGTAATAAAAAATAGCCGATATTCATCATATAATTCTTATCTTTTAAAGTAAAAATGTAAGCTTTTAGTAGAAAATATAGCAGTTAATTCAGTAATTCACTAGGTTTTGTTGACTTTTTATCGTAACCATATGCAAGCTCCAACAAATGAAAAAATGACTTTAAAATCCTGAGCAGATTTATCAAATCGAGAAAAAACAGGCCTGAAACTATTTATTAGTTTTTTTGTGAGAGCGTTAATATGGGTCAAGTAATTTTATTCACAGAGCTTAGCGTTCAAAGCAAATAAGCGCAATAAGCAAATTATAGACAATCTGTACAAATTATTATGCAAAATCTCTAAAAATGATACAATGAACAACAAAAAATTGACTATTACTATCTTAAATGTTCTTGATGAACGAAAAGGAGAATCACATGCAGAATCTTCAAGCAATTATCCTTGCTGCAGGAAAATCTACCCGTTTTAATAGTGATCAAAATAAATTGTTTGAAAAAATTTGTGGCAAAAAAATGATTCTCTATGCAACTCAATTATTAGAACACCTTAACATTCCTACCACTGTTATTATTGGTTATCAAAAAAAGATCATGCAAAAAACTATTACCGATTACCATCATAATCGTATCAATTTTAGCATTCAAGAAAATCAATCTGGTACTGGACATGCATTAATATGCAGTCGTGATAATTGGCATGCTGAACATATTCTCATTATGAATGGTGACATGCCGCTCGTTACCAATGAAGTTATAGAAAAACTCTACAAAGAACATATTGCGAGTAAAGCCACAATAAGTTTTGTTACCGCACATTCATCAAATAATTCATATGGACGAGTGATAAAAACCAATAATTCAATTAAGATTATCGAAGCTCGTAATTTTAACGGCGATATACATGAACAGTGTTGTATTAATGCCGGTATTTATATCGCTAAAAAAAATTTCTTAACAGAGCATATTGATACCATTAAACAAAATAAAATCAGTAAAGAATTTTATATTACCGATCTTATTGGTATAGCAAGTAAAAAAAACCTTCCCATCACGATCACAACGGCACCATTTGACCAGATACGTGGTATTAATACATTTGAAGAATTATGGGCAGCAGAGCAGATTAAACGTGCAGCGCTCATTAAATATTGGATGAACCAGGGGGTACGCTTTTCCTTTGCACAAAATATTCATATAGATCTCACGGTATCCATTGGCACTGGTAGCTTTATTGGTTGCGGGGTACAATTGCTTGGCAATACAAAAATTGGTAAAAATTGTGCTATTCATGCATTTTCTCTACTAAACAATACTATTCTTGGTGATCGGGCTCTTATTCGTTCGCATAGTGTCATAGAAAATGCCCGTATTGATGCACAAACGCACGTCGGGCCATTCGCGCATGTTCGAGAAAATACGCACATCAAATCCCATGCCACTATTGGCAGTTTTGTCGAGACAAAGAATAGCACTATTAGCCACTACTCCAAAGTAAAACACCTCACCTATCTGGGTGACACAACAGTCGGTTCACACGTTAACATAGGTGCTGGTACTATTACCTGTAATTACGATGGCATAAAAAAAGAAAAAACAATTATTAAAGACAATGTATTTATTGGAAGCAATAATAGTCTGATTGCACCACTTACCATACATGAAAATGCTTATACCGCAGCCGGATCAGTTATTACAGACAATGTTCCTCCCAACGCACTTGCCATCGCACGGGCACGGCAAACAAATAAAGATGGGTATACACAAAAAACCCCGACTGCTCAATCCCCGGAAAAAAAATCATCAAAAACTAAAAAGAAAACTGAGCGTACTACAGCTGAATATAAAGATAATGCTCCCTTATTCGTTGCTGCAACATTACTTACACAAGAAGAATTGAATGAAGAACCATGATACGATTTATTCATACCGCAGATATTCATTTTGGCATAGAAAATTATGGCAGAATTGATGCAAAGACTGGCATCCACTCGCGCCTTCTTGATTTTGTTCATGCATTAAATTATTGCATTGATTATGCCATAGAAGAATCAGTTGATTTTTTTCTATTTTCTGGCGATGCATACAAAACTCATCACCCAAGCCAAACACAACAAAAATTATTATTACAATGTTTTCTTCGGTTATATCAAGCAAACATTCCCGTTGTCATTGTTATCGGCAATCATGATAACCCACTCAGTTTTGGTAAAGCAAATGCGCTTGAACTCTTTGGTGAATTACCACTTAATGGGTTTCATGTTATTGCAAAACCAACATCACTTATATTAAAAACCAAAAATGGCCCGATACAAATTGTTGGCATCCCCTGGCCTACCAGAAACAGCCTCGCTATTGGCAAGCAGGTACATAAATCAGCAACACAAATTACTGAATATATTTCACATGCGGTCGCTGCTATTATTAAAAATTATGCAACTAAACTTGATCCAGAAATTCCTGCTATCCTTGCCGGCCATTTGACCGTCAGCACGGGTATTTTTTCCGGCTCAGAAAAACGGGCCATTTATGGCACTGATCCAATACTCCTCCCCTCACAACTTGCTATTGCACCATTTGATTATGTCGCATTAGGTCATTTACATCGACATCAAAATCTCAATCCACATGGCCATCCACCGCTCGTCTATTCTGGTTCAATTGAGCGAATTGATTTTGGTGAGCGTAAAGAGGAAAAGGGATTTTGCATAGTTACGATCAAACAAAAAGCAGAAGTAGGATATAAATTTATTAAAACACCAACACGCCCATTTCGACAAATTGAGGTCAATTTACAAGCAGGAAAATCACAAACGGAACAAATAATTAATGCTATAAAACAAGTAAACATTAAAGATGCAATTATAAAAATTATCTATCAAGTGCCAGCTACCAGCAAAGATACTGTTGACTTAAAAGCAGTCCAACGTGCCTGTTTTAATGCACATTATCTTGTTAGTATCATGCCAATCAGAAAATTTACAACACGTGAACGTCGAATTGGCGCATTAAAAGTCACGATGGACTTGGCTACGTTACTTGATATCTATTTTTCTCAAAAACCAACATTAGTTGGAAAAAAAGAAAAACTTATTGAAAAAACATTACAATTATTTCAAGAATATCAGCAAGAACAAGAAGAGCAATAAGGGGCAAATTCAAACATCTTAAATGAAATAAGTAACCGATGCCGTATCAAATAGATTATCTTTATATGCTTGCAATAACTCTTCATATTTTGGCCGCCGTAAAATATCAACAATGTCACGGTACCGTTCATCTAGGCTGACGAGGCGTTCTTCTGTTTTTTCTTTCAAACGAAATAGTTCAAAGCCACCAGAAACTTCAATTGGCAATGAAATGTCACCTGGTTTCATAATAATAATAAATTGTCTTTCTTGGGCTATATCAGATTGATTAATCGAAAAAGGATCACTCCACCTCATATCTTGTATATCCTTTTTGATTTTTGCAATGCGGATGAGTTCTTTTTTTTGTTGTTCTTTTGTTTTTGTTGCTGTCAAGGGAATAAACGTTCGCTGTAACATATATGATGGCTCTATTACCTCTGGATGCGCTTGATAATAAGCAATCACGTCTTTCCGTGGCACAATTAAATTAAGACGTATTTTAAAATCTATCATCGTACTGGTAGTTTGCATCATCTGCAGTTGTTCTCGTCCTTCTTCATACGTATAACCAGCAGCAGTGAAAATGTCTCTTAACCCATCACTTGTTAAATTATGTTCACGTTGAATTGCCATTAAATAGGCTTCAAGCGCATCTTCATCAGGCAAAATTTTATGTTTCTTTGCATCAAGAAATACCGAACGTTCAAAAATAATATCCTGCAATGGACGAATTTCGCCACCTAAACTCGGTCGGTCAACGTCTGACTTGGTAATAATTTCTGTATCTTTTTCTATACGAACAGCAGCTTCTATCGTATCAAGTAAATACAAATCAGAACTATTACTATAGCTGCTCATAAACAGGAAAAAAAATAAACAACCTTGTTTCAATAATTTCATCTTTTGATACAATTTATTCCTTCTTTCTGGTAACATAACACAAAAAAAAAGGGAATCTACTTTCATCAGTATAATTCCCTCTATTTTCTTTGTATATAAGTTTACTTTACTATATTATGCCGCTTGTGGACCACTATTTACTGATTGCTTCCCCTGGGCTACTTCTTTATTAGCTTGGGCTTTATTATCAGCAACTTTTTGTTGAGCTGGTTGTTGTAATACATTCTTTGATTCTTTTTGCTGTTCAGCAGTTACTTCAGTAGGCTCCTGGTCACTTTTGAAATAATCTTCATTAACAACAACTTTGTATTCATCTTTGAGCCGATTCATTTCTTCATCAAATTTTTCAGTCCGTTTTCCTTTTTCAAGAAACTGTCTAATATCCCCTTTTACCTGCTCTAATGGCCGATATTTAGATTCTTCTTTTTTTGAGGCCCGTACGATCCAAAATGTTTTATCATCAATTTTGAACAACTCTGTTGCTGGAATCTTCTTCATGTTGACAATTTTTTCACGTAATGGCGCTTCAATACCAATGCTTTGTGCATGTACCAACTTAAAGTCTTTTATTTTATCAGCTAAACCTGCTTTTTGAGCCGCCTTTTGTAAGTCGCTTTCTTCTTTCACCCCACGCATAAACTCGTTTGCCATTTTTTCATTGTCAAATACAACCCCCGTTGCCTCAATGCCTCCTCGTGAAATTAATAAATTCGGCACGGCTTCTTTATTTTTTTCATAAAAGTCTCTTATCTCTGCATCGGCAATTTGTACCGGAAATGCTTGGGTAAAGAATTTTGTATTAATCATACGCTCTATCGCTTTATAGCCTTCTTCTAACTCAGCTTTATAGTCTGGATTTTCATCCATCCCACGTTCTTGAATATAGCGGTCAACAATTGCTTGATTCATCAACCCTTCTGAAAGATTACGATCAAGTTGTTTTTCATCCATCAATGATATCATTGCTTTGAGCTGGGGATTTGTTTTTAACAGTTTATCCTTTTCCATTCGCAGACTATCCGTCGTGACAAGAGGTACCCCTTCAGCTTTGTTCTGCTGCCATGAGACTAACACACCACCAGTAAGTGGCATTCGTTCAACAGCTTGCTCTTTTGCTACCGGCTTCGTTTCTTTTCTGGTAAACCAGTCGCACCCCGGCAACAGTAAAAGTAACGTTACTGCTACAAAATTAATATTATTTTTCCCACCAAAATTATCTTGCGCCTTCATGGCTACCCTTTTAGTTAATGTGTAAGTAAAATATTAAACATATCCTAATATAATGGCTATATTATCATAGAATAGATTATTTACAAGATCAATATCGTCAATAAATTATTGCCATTAAAAAGCAACAGAGCAACATCAAAGCAATAATTCATAGAGTCGATTAAACATCGTACAAAATTAGTTAAGAAAAAAAATCAATATAATTTTTATAAATTGCCATCTTAACTTAAATAATTAGGAGGTTTAAATCCTGAATTTAGCGCTTAATTTTCAATTTAATTATTCTTCTTTATTTTTTAATTTAAATGTACTAGAGTTTAAGAAGTATAAAAATATATTAATAATATTTTTAAAAAGGAGTCATCTTATGAAACACACATATCTTCTTTTAATCACCGCATTCGTGTTGTTTATTCCTTCTATTAATCTTGATGCATCGCAAGCGAAAAAGAACGATGCAAAAAAACTACAAAGCAAAAGTGTTACTCTTGCAAAGAAAAAACGTCCCATAGGCAAAAAGAAACCCTCTTCTCCTCAAACTAAAGGTCCATCAGAAATTTTTGCTACTTTTTGGCTAGGTACATCGACAAACGAAGACACCCCTGTAGCTCCTAAACCTCCATCTCAAAATACAGATAAAAAATCAGAGCAACCCAATAGTTCTGATCAAGACGATGAACTTTCTGCTGAATCAGACTCAGGAACACCAGTTTCTCCTCAAAATCTTACCGAGCAAGATCTCTTCGAAGATCCTGAAATAATTGATAAAAAACCTACAATGGATGAAATACACCAAAAAGAAGCTATTGATTTCTGTAGAAGCGAAGAAGACGGAATGTTCTCTGATGAAGCTTTAGCTGCTTGTCTCAATCAGATTTTCAATCAGGTTTCCAATAAAACTACTACTCCTGACAAAAGTGCAACTGCAAAACAAGAAATAACAGATGGTTTACGTAAGTTACTCAAGAAAAATGAAAATGATTTGGAAAAAATCACAAAATTAACTTCAGACCTCTTAGAACTTGATGGTGCCAAAGGTCAATTGAAAAAAACTGCATTCTTGATTGAAGTTAAAAAGATTTTAGAACAAGTCGAAAAAAGATTACGGGTAGGTCACCTGATCATTAACAATGAAAATGAAAATGTACAACTAAACGAAGTGGATCTGCGTAATTATATTAAAGCAGGTCAAGACTATAATAAGCAACTAATAATGATCGCTGGAATAGAACTTGATTTTGGACTAACAAACCTGGAAAGACTAGATAAAATAGGTGCTCGTATAGATAAAAAATCACTTAAGCCTAGTAAAATTGGCTATGAACCTCTTGATTTTAAAAAAATCATTGATCAACTAACTGACAGAACTAATAATGACGTTAAATACGGCATTGTTTCAGACGATGGCAATGATTCTGACATCGATGACGAAACTCAAACTATTTGCAAAGAATATTCTCCTTCATGGTTTTTTTCTGATACGGTCGAGAGAGCCCTAACTTTGGCTAGTAAATCAACTATTAATAAGGACAAGGATACAATTGTAATAAGAGACTTATCTTTTGGTTTACAAGAGCTGTTAAGAAAAAATAGTGCTCGTTGGAAAGAAATTGAACAATCAACTTCAACCAAATCAACAGATAATGAAGTTCAATCAGAAATCATTAGATTGCAAAATTCAAGTGAAACACAGAAAAATTTAGAACTGGCTCGTTTTATCATAAAAACTAAAATCGCTGGTATACAATTTGATGAAAACGGCCTTCTGGATTTATACGCCTCATGCCAGAAAAATCGTGATGAAGAAACTCAAGATTTGGAAAGAGTTATGCTTCTCCTGCAAAATAGAATTCAAAGAACAGAAGAAATGTGCCACGATGCACAGCTGAAATCACTTAGACCTGAAGATATTGATTATGACCCCATAGACACAAGTCGCCACGCAATTTTTCAATCAGCCATGCAATCACTTCCAAAGTTGAATGCTGAAGCTAGCGCCAAGAAATCAGCGAAAGAGCTGACTGCTTTGTCGGTTATGATACTATAGAAACCGATGAAAGCTAATAGATCAACATAATTTCGAATAAAAACCCGGGAGTTACTTTCCCGGGTTTTTTTATATAACACGACAAATTACTGCCACCGTAATTGTTTGCGGCTTTAATTGCAATAATGCACGTGCACCTGCATGCAAGGTAGCGCCGGTTGTCATCAAATCATCAACAAGTAGCAAGTGCTTGTTTTTATAATTATTTGTTGCCACGTTATTAAGTAGAAAAGCATTTTTTAGGTTTTGGCTCCGCTGCGCATAAGTTAATTGTGATTGATAAACAGTCCGCTTTGGGCGTTTGAGTAAATTTATTACCGGCTTGCCACTCTCTTGTGCTATCACCTGTGCAATCTCTTGTGCTTGATTGAATCCTCTGCGAGCGAAACGAGTCCAATGCAAGGGAATAGGAACAATATAATCAAAATTCACCTGTTTGATGTAACTCATTTTCCACAATAGTTGCCCAAGCTGTCTACTCGCCGCTATGCTCCCCCACCGTTTGGCAAGGATAAGTTTTTTCAATGGATCTTTATAATCTGAAACAGCAAAGACCTTCATGCTATATTTTTTAGTAATGGGACGGGTAATTGATACGATAGGAATAATGTTACTTTTGCACTGCGCACAAAAAACAAGTTCATCTATTAAAAATTTTTTGCAATAAGCACAAAATGGCGGCGCTATAATAGTAAGAATGGTATTATATATTGTTGATACTGTTTTTATCATCTGAATTTAAAAAATCAAATGTAAAATTATATTACTCACCACGGCAGCAACGACATCATCAAGGACAATCCCCCAAGAACCATTTAATCGTTCCGCATAGTGCGCACCACCTATTTTTGAAATATCAAAAAAGCGAAATAGTAACAAGCCAACAATAACGGAAGGCGTACTGAGTGGTATTGCCCAAAACGTAATAAGACAACCAACCACTTCATCGATAACTACTTCAGGTGGATCTTCCTGCCGTTTAAAATATCGCCGTGCTTTATGCACCACCCACAACGATACTATTAAAAAGACCAGAACAATACTTCCGTAGGTAAATGGTGAAGGGAATAACATACGCAACCAGAACATAACCGGAATGGTAACAATAGTTGCAATCGTACCCGGGGCTGTTAAATAACCAATAGGACCCAACGTTGCTACAAATGTATAAAATGATAACATATTCATCGTTCTTTATATCCTTGTATAATCATGATACCAACACCAATAACAATAGCCATATCTGCAATATTAAATACAGGCCAAGACCATCTATTAAATGATAATAATATAAAATCAAGCACACCATGATAAATAATACGATCAACAATATTAGACAAAGAGCCGGCAAGTACAAGACATTCTCCTCCAATCCAAAACCCTTGTTGCCAGCGTGCATAAGTGTAGAAAGCAAGTATAACCGTAATTACTGCAATTAAACAGCTGATGATAACAAAAACCCAATTTGTTGTTGTGTTGAATATCCCCCATGAGATGCCACGATTAAACAAAGGTTGAATTGAGATAAATTGATTAATAACAAACCGCTGCGGACAGGCACGTAGCACATAATATTTCGCAAGACGATCAAGTAGAAAAATAATACTGCTCAATAAAATGGGGAGTATATTAGACATAGTTATCGAATGGTCGCTCCCTCTTTTTTCATTACCGCAACTACGTTACTCCACAACAGATCAACTTCCTCTTTTGTTAATGTTTTGTGTTCATCACGAATTATCAATCTAAACGTTACCGATCGACGATCTTCCCAGCCTGCTTTTTCAAAAAAATCAATAAGTTCTACCATAATAATACGCTTGTCAACTTTTTTTATTAACCGTTGTAATCTATCAACCGTCAATGGTAATGGAATAAGCATACTAATATCACGGTTTACGGCAGGATATTTTGGGAGTGGTTTAAATTTTTTAGATACAGATTTAAATTGTAATAAAAAATCACCATCAAGTTCAAAAATAAAAGCACTACCACCCGGACAAATACGTTTTAAAAATAGTGGATCTACTATACCGGCTACTCCTCTGTCTGTTCCTTTATGGACAAGTGAAGCAGTCTGAAATGGTACAAACCAGGGGAATGGTACGTGCGTAACTTGTTTCCATTCAATAGCACAATCAAGCAACTCAAATAATTGGGTAAGTAATACTTTTGCCTCATAAAAATCAACCTGCTGGCCCTGATTAAACATAATACCCGCAAGCATTTTTCTTTCAGTCATATCATCTTTTTCTTTTTGCCAGACACGCGCCCACTCAAAAAAACGCAACTGTTTATACTGGGCAACATTTTCTTCTATTGCTTGCAATAAATGGGGCACTAATGAGGTCACTAATCGTTTAAAATTTTCAGATACCGGATCAGTCACCGCTACTGCTCGTGTTGGTTCCCATTCAATAGTATGTAAAAATGATTCATCATAAAATGCATAGTTTTGTATTTCGCGCATAGATAACCCAAAACTAAGCAACTGCTTAATATGCCGGAGTCGAAAAGGAGCATGAAGGTCTGCTGGACGTGAAACTAATGATGGTAGAATAGGTTGGATAGTATCATAACCGACAAAACGGCCAACTTCTTCAACAATATCTTCTTTAATAGACACATCTTTTGTTGACCGAAATGTTGGTACCGTAATAGCAAATAGCGTATCATCAGCAATAGCCTGCTGTTCCACCGTAAACATCAACGCTTGCAATATATCTACTACCCTCTCTGCTGATACCATTGTACCAAGTCTTTTGTTTATAAAACTTAATGTTACTTTAATATGACCTGGTTGTGCCGGGGCACCAACTGATGTTATAAGACCACGCGTCGTGTAAGCAATATCTGCATCATCTAATAATTTTAAAAACCGCATAATACCAGTAACATTCTGATTAGGATCAAGACTTTTTTCAAAACGAGTCGATGCTTCCGTTCGTATTTTATATCGCAAGGTAGTCCATCGCACCGTTACGGGATCAAAACAAGCAGATTCCAAAAAAATCGCGCTGGTTTGTGGGGTAATACTGGTATTTTTACCCCCCATCACCCCAGCAAGACTTATTGCTTTTTTACTATCAGCAATAACAAGATCTTCTGTTGTTAAGGTAAGCTCTTGACCATCTAAGACAGTTAACTTTTCTTTTGGTTGTGCATAGCGAACAATAATGGTCTTATCTTCAATCTTATTCGCATCATAAGTATGCATCGGTTGACTCATATCAAGCATGACATAATTTGCGCTATCAACTATCGCATCAATTGGCCGATTATTTGTTCGAGTCAATCGTATTACCATCCACAATAGTGAAGCAGAATAACCAATTGTTGGTAAATACAAACCGGCAAATCGTTTACATACCAAAAGATCTTCGATTGTTGTTGAAAAAGGATTAGCATCACTTGCTGGTGCCTCTTGTTCGAATGGTATAATGTCTTTTGACTGAATAAAAGTTGACAGTGGCTTGAGTGGCACTGCTAACAGCGCAGCAATCTCTCGAGCAAAACCACGATGTCCCCATAAATCAGGTCTATTGGTAATCGATTTATTATCAATTTCTAAGATATAATCATATAATTCTATTTGTTTTTTCCATGCACCTGAACGAAGTGATTCCTTCACCTGCAGCGCTGGTAACATACCTTCTTTTTCGCTATCTAAATCACTTATTGTTGCCCATGCATAACTATCGCCATCGGTACGAATTAAATACCATTGATCTGGAAGCACCTGTGGGCG
>SDBS01005010.1_pt1 | contig 12966 bp, 13 predicted proteins | sample 2277091 | NCBI WGS metagenome assembly SDBS01 (sample SAMN10404972, study PRJNA504765) | marine sediment metagenome | isolation source: marine sediment core GS10_PC15, 163 cmbsf | place: Arctic Ocean: Southern Knipovich Ridge | collected 2010 | reverse complement strand
TATCTATAGTATTCCGGTCGGCCATAACTGATATTATACGGGAAGGAAAGAAAAGGTAAAGGCAAAAGCTGAGCGGGGATTGTGGGCTGGAAAGACGGAGAAACCCGACATCCCCTAGATCAATGGGGGCAATATGCCGCTTCAATTTAAGGTGGTTATCTTTTTGGCCGTGTCTGCGGGTTTTATCTGGTTGTCGTGGTCCTCGTTGCGCGATTTTCGTTCCCACGGTTTTTATCGGTTTTTCGCCTTCGAGGCCATTGCGGCGATCGTCCTGTTAAACCTAAATTATTGGTTTAAAGAACCCTTTAGCCCGCATCAGATAATTTCCTGGCTCTTGCTTATCATCTCATCATTTTTGGTCGTCCACGGTGCTCTATTGTTGTGCGCAATGGGGAAACCTAGCCGAAAACGTGATGATCCATTATTGATCGGCATTGAAAAAACAACTACCTTGGTGACCGTCGGCGCCTATCGCTACATTCGGCACCCGATCTATAGCGCCGGACTGATCGGGATCTGGGGCGTGTTTTTCAAACACCCGTCATGGATCGGTATGTGTTTGGCGGTGGCGACGACCGTTTTTTTTACCTTGACCGCCCGGATGGAAGAGGCGGAGAATGTGCAATATTTTGGAGTGGCCTATCAGAGCTATATGAAACGGACCCGAATGTTTATCCCGTTTTTGTTTTGAGCCAACCGTTTTATCGCTTGACCCAATTACCAAAACCCGTAGCCCACCAGCATGGAGGGTTTATTTAATCGGTGCCTGCGCCGTGATCTCTAAGATCCACGTCCATTTTTATTGGAACGCCGGGTGGGTCGGTTATTTTTCGCTAAGGATTACTTGACATCAGAAACCGCAGGGGGTATAATACATATGAAATTGAAAATTAACTGCGGGAGGGATTATCGGCACCGACTGATAAGGGTTTAGTGAACCTGTTTAGAGGAGGTGTTGGTGATGATCTCTCCACGGCTTGTTGTAGGGTGTTTTGTTCTTACCTCACTGATCGTCGCGATTTTTTCCGCAAATAACGTTGTCTTAGCTCAAGAACCACAACTGCTTGTGGCAATCGGTGACGTTGAAGGTATCATGGGTGAGTTGGTCCCGATACCAATCTATGTTCAGACAGAAGAAACGACGCTCGGAGCTTTTGAGGTCCTGCTATCCGTCAGCCGACCGGATATCATTTATTTCGAGGTTGATACGGTCATTGATACAACAATCAGCGCCACTCCCGCTCCGGATACCCTTATCGACACCACATTCAACTGCTCGTTCGACACCACCGGCACCCTGGCTTCCGGATGGTCGGTCGAGGTTACTAGTCCAATCGGCAAGGGGTTGGATTTGTCGCTAATCGGATTTACCGATAATAGTCCGCAAACTCCCCCGCCAATTCCGGAGTATACATCGGGCGTTTTGTTAGAATTTTTCGCGCGCGTCAGGGATGATATCCCTGATACTCTGAGCGACCGTACCGCCCATCTCGATCATGGCGGTACTGAATACGCCGGATTTTACGATGGAAATGGCGATTTGATCCTGCCGGTGTATATCACCAGCGGCTCGGTAACCGCGCTGCAATTCGAGCGAGGTGATGTCAATTGTGACGGCGGCATTAACATGCTGGATGTCATGTATTTGGTCAATTACGTGTATAAGAGTTGGAATATCATTTGCAGCCCGACTTTGGCTGATATTTGTTGTGACGGTGGTGTCGACCCGCGGGATGTTATGTGCTTCGTGAATTATGTATTCAAGTTGTGGCCACTCCCTGATTGCCCGGGCTTCCCGTAAAGTAGCCCGCTGCATGTGCCTTGACCGTCAAGTACGTAGGTCGGCGTTCCGACGGCTCGCGACAGCGAGGCGGAGAAACCCGACATGCCACTCCCGACGGCCGGATTTACACGATTCGTGTTTTCTTACTTGTCTCATTGGTGAAAGAATAATTATATTCATTACTGTAACGTGATTGGGCAACTGGGTACATTGAAATCAAACCGGTTCGACGTGGTTTGATGTGCGAGATGAGGGATTGGCGATAGTCAAGCGCGCAGGTACGGGAAAGTAGGACTGACGTGCCCTTGCGTATTTATGAGATATATGCAACTGCAGAGACATAAAGGAAACGAACCTAGAAACCCTGACCAAGGTAAGGGCCACTCTGCCAGAAAGGAATTCCGCATGTGCACCAATATCAAAACAGTTATTCTGCTGACGTTTTTGCTCGTATGGGGCTGCGAATCTTCAATAAGACCCGCTAAAATAGTGATTTATTATAGCTCATTTTGGGGTACACATAACGCAACATGGACTTGCGAAGATCTTATAGATTCTAAATCGGTTACAATTACCGATGCTGGAGCGATCAGTAAGCTATGGGATTTGTCCCACAATACGCGAATTCTTACAAAATCGGAACCGTATTGGTTTGATCATGTAATCTGTGCGGTGTTCTACGATAAGGACAATTCCATTTTAAGAAAAGTGGGATTATCAAGAACACCGCTAATAATGATCGACAGCACTGTTTACTGCCGTGATGTAGAGCTTTTTAAGGCGATTGTTGCATATCTGCCGTACGATTATTTGAGAACGGCAAAAGTGGGTTTGGGGACTGATACAACTGATACGATGTATTTCTATTACGATCCCCAAGACGATATTAGGAGGAATTCTGAAGGGAAGGATTTTTGGCAAGTCCGATTTGGCGACTCATCAAGGATACCGGCATCAAAGTACACTGGAAATGCCTCCGATACGGGCTATTTTTATCGGATACCGGCCGCAGAATTGACTGGTGACTCGACCGACACCGGCTTTTACTACGGAGGGCCGGCATCTTACTTGCTGGATTCTACGTATACAGGATATTTATACGTTAACCCGATAAGTAAAATATGGAGAGACGGGGACGGTAATATTGTTATCTTCTAGCCCACCATGCTGGTGGGCTACCGGGTGGGTATAAACCGGGCAGATAGGTAACAGAATAAACCGGGCACATGGGTAACAGGTAAATTGATATAAACAACAATTTGACACCTCCTCGCCTCGCCCCCCAGAAACCCATTGACCACTCAAGCCAAAGCCACGTATAATGTTATGTAGTTGCAGTTGCCTGCTCCGGCGGGTGCGGAAGATTCAAACAGGAAGGTTAAAATGGGACAAAATATTGCTCAGAAAATCATTGCGGCGCATAAAGTTAGCGGCGAGATGACTCCCGGCGCGGCCGTTGCGCTTAAGATCGATCAAACCCTGACCCAGGATGCTACCGGGACGATGGCCTACCTCCAGTTCGAGGCCATGGGGCTGGAGCGGGTGAAAACCGAACGCTCGGTTTCGTATGTCGATCACAATATGCTGCAGGCCGGGTTCGAAAATGCGGACGATCACCAGTACTTGCAATCGGTCGCCGCCAAATATGGGATTTATTTTTCACGGCCGGGGAACGGTATCTGCCATCAGGTGCATCTGGAACGTTTCGGCGTCCCGGGCAAGACACTGCTCGGCTCGGATTCGCACACTCCGACCAGCGGCGGACTGGGTATGCTGGCGATGGGGGCCGGCGGGCTGGATGTCGCCTGTGCCATGGGCGGCGGGCCATTTTATATCAGTATGCCCAAGGTCCTGATGGTGCATCTGGAGGGAGAATTGCAGCCATGGGTTACTGCCAAGGATATTATTTTGGAGGTCCTCCGTCGGTTGTCGGTCAAAGGCGGCGTGGGCAAGATTATCGAGTACGGCGGCCACGGCGTGGAAACCCTCTCGGTACCCGAACGCGCCACGGTGACCAACATGGGCGCCGAACTGGGGGCGACGACCTCGATTTTCCCCTCGGATGAAAAAACCCGCGAATTTCTTAAACTGCAAAAACGCGAAGCCGACTGGGTCGAACTCAAAGCCGATCCCGATGCGACCTACGACGAGGAAATCACCATCGATTTAAGCACCCTCGAACCGCTGATTGCCCTGCCGCATTCACCGGATAACGTCGTTAAAGTCCGCGAGGTCGCCGGCACCAAAGTCGACCAGGTATGTGTCGGTTCGTGCACTAACTCTTCGTTGTACGATTTGACAGTCACTGCGGCGATCCTCAAAGGCAAAAGCGTGAATCCGGGATTGAGCATGACCGTCACGCCCGGCTCAAAGCAAGTGTTTGCCGCCATTTCCGAAACAGGTGCGCTGACCGATATTATCATGTCGGGAGCGCGGATTATTGAATCGGCCTGCGGGCCGTGTATCGGCATGGGCCAGGCCCCGCCGTCCGGCGCGGTGACTGTTCGTTCATTCAATCGCAATTTCGTTGGTCGGTCGGGCACCAAGGACGCCAAGGTGTACCTGGCCTCGCCCGAGGTTTGCGCGGCCTGCGCGCTCACCGGCGAAATCACCGACCCCCGCGATCTCGGCGCGATGCCCACGGTAAACATTCCGCAGGAAATCAAAATTGATGATTCCGGGATTCTGCCCCCGGCTGATGATCCGGCGAAAGTCAAAATAATCCGCGGACCGAATATCCAGCCGCTGCCGCAGCAAAAGCCGCTGGCCGAGACCGTGTTCGGTGATATCCTGCTGAAAGTCGGCGATAATATCACCACCGATCATATCATGCCCGCCGGCGCGCATATTCTGCCGTTGCGCTCCAACATCCCGGCGATCTCCAAGTTTGTGTTTTACCGGATGGACCCCAATTTCGCCGATAACGCGCAGGCCAAAGGCGGGGGGATTGTCGTCGGCGGTGAAAACTACGGCCAGGGTTCCTCGCGCGAGCATGCCGCGCTGGCGCCGATGTATCTGGGGGTTAAGGCCGTTATCTCAAAAAGTTTTGCGCGCATTCACCGCGATAACCTGATCAATTTCGGCATCCTGCCGCTGGTCTTCAAAGACCCGGCCGATCTGGATAAGATCAACGCCAACGAACGGCTCGTCTTAGAGAACGTGCTCGAAAATCTCAAAGCCGGGAATAACCTGACGGTCAAAAATGAAACGACCGGCACATCGTTTGTGGTCACCTACAATTACACCGACCGGCAAAAGGACATTCTGTTTGCGGGAGGGTTGCTCAACTACACCAGGAATCGGCAGTAACCACCTACACCGCTGACGGGTTAAGTTATCATGGAGAGTCCGAAAAAGACGCCGTTCTACCACCAGCACCGCGAGGCCGGCGCGAAGATGGTCGAATTCGCCGGGTATCTGATGCCCGTGCAGTATACCGGGATCATCGCCGAACACCGGGCGGTGCGCGACTCGGTCGGGGTATTCGATCTTTCGCATATGGGTGAATTTACCGTCAGCGGGCCCGGGGCGTCGGCGTTTTTACAGCGCCTGACCACCAACGATGTCTCCGTGTTGGAGGATTATAAAATCCAGTACAGCATCCTTTGCTACGAAGACGGCGGGATTGTCGATGACCTGCTGATCTACAAACTGCCCGACAAGTATTTTCTCGTGGTTAACGGCGCGAACATCCGGAAGGACTTCGACTGGCTGACCGAACACCTGCCCGATGATGTCACGCTGAACAACATCTCCGACCAGACGGGACTGTTGGCCATCCAGGGACCCCGGGCGCAAGAGGTCATGGCGCAATTGACTGATTACGACCTGGATACAATGGATTATTACTGGAGCGCCGAGACAGAGATTTGCAGTCGGAGGATGTTGTTTTCCCGCACCGGATATACCGGCGAGGACGGGTTTGAGATATATTGTTCGCCCGAGGACGCCGATCTGCTCTGGGAACGTGTATTGGCGGCCGGTAAACCATATTCGATCGCCAAAGTCGGCCTGGGTGCGCGCGATTCGCTACGCCTGGAAATGAAATACGCCCTTTATGGCAATGACATTGACCAGACCACCAACCCGATCGAGGCGGGTCTGGGTTGGGTGGTGAAGCTCGACAAGGGTGATTTTATCGGTCGACAACCGATCCTTAAAACAAAGGCGGAAAAACCGTCGCGACGGCTGGTTTGTTTTGTCATGAAACAAAAAGCCATCCCCCGCCAAGGGTATAAACTGACCACCGATGGGGCCGAAGTGGGGGTGGTGACCTCGGGTATCCATTCGCCGTCATTGGGACAGGGAATCGGACTGGCGTATGTCCGGCGCGGATTCGGCAAAGTCGGGTCGGAGTTGTATCTTGAGGTCCGCGGGCGGCCGTTGGCCGGTGAAATAGTCAAACCGCCGTTTTACAAGAACGGGTCGCATCGATGAAGGCGAACCCGATCCACACTGCAGATGATCGTTGAGGTCTATTTTACTCCCGATGAATTCGCCCCGGACACCGTGGCGGGCAAGACGGCAGTGGTGGTTGACGTTTTGCGCGCTTCCACCGTAAGCGCCATCGCCATCCAAAACGGCGCCGCCGAGATCTATCCTGTCGATTCACTGGAAAAAGCCGAGCGGTTGGCCGACCGGCTGGCTGATAAAAATCCGCTTCTCTGCGGCGAGCGCGGGGGGTATATCGTCCCGGGCTATGATCTGGGCAACTCACCATTGGAGTATACCGTCGATAGAATCGCTGGCCGGACGTTAATTCATTGCTCGACTAATGGTACTGTCGCCATGGCGGCCACCAGGCAGGCGGCCCACCGTTTCATGGTGGGGTTGATCAACAGCCGAGTGGCGGTGGAGGAGATCGCGCGCACCGGGTTGGATGCCGTTATTGTCTGCGGGGGGAAAGAGGGGACCTTTGCCATTGAAGATGCGTTTGGCGCCGGGCGAATCATTGCCTTGCTGACCGAGTATTACCCGGAGATCCAGCTGGGTAATGATCACGCCGGCACGGCTGAATATATTTACGGGCAAAACCGTCACGATCCTCTCGCCCTGCTTCAGGATTGCCCGCACGGCCGCTATCTCGCGGAATTGGGGTTTGGCCGAGACCTTGAAATCTGCGCGCAAGCCGATACGGTGCCGGTGGTTCCCCGGATGGCGGGGGAAATCCTGACCGGGAGGCGGTTCACCACGGATTAAGCTTATTCTCCAACGACACATATTTTTTCATCCGCATCGAAACGCCGATCCTGCGCCTGAAAGCAGCATATCGAACGAGCATCACGATACAGTGGAAAGGACTTGCCAATCGCCCGATAATCTAATACAATACGCCGGCGAAATAAGATTGGGAGAGGTGGCCGAGCGGCTGAAGGCAGCTGCCTGCTAAGCAGTTAACGGGGCAACTCGTTCCAGGGTTCGAATCCCTGCCTCTCCGCTTTATTTATTACTTCAAACTTTTGTTTTGGGGTTCGAGTTTGAATTTATTGTTTGCTGTCACCGAGCATCAAGACCTGGAAGGTTGATGAAGTGTCTTACTTGAAGTGAGACCGGGGATTGTCTCATTTAAGAATAAAGTTCTCTGTAATTCCATGACCAGCCGCCCGGTATCCCGAATTGTACCGTTCGGCGCCAGCTTACCCAGGAATTCAAGATGGGTTCGCCCCTGCCGGTATGCCGGTTCCCGGGGTGGATGTTTCAAGTACCGCTCTATTTTGCCAAAGTCGGATGCTACCAGCAAAGTCGCGGAATAATACAGTAAACCCTTGGTCCGGTAAACGCATGAACCGGCAATTTTCCGGTGGCCGAGCGCCAGGTCTGAGATCCCATCACGGTATATTCCGTGGTAGCCCATGACTTCCAACCCGTCTAACAGCCAATCAGTCAAAAGATCAAAATATTGGTGAGTATGATTGATCCCAGCGGCCGGCAGGGCCACCGAAACAACAACATTGCCCGGATCAATAAAAACGGCGCAACCGCCGCCCCGCCGGCGCAGCAGCGGGACCCGGTCAGCCAGACAATGAGCGATATTCAGTTCACGTTCAGGGTTACTACCCCGGCCCAGGATTACGGCGGATGTTGATGGTTGATAGATCCTAAGCCGGGGCTGACCGTCATCGATTACAGCCCGCAGCAAGGATTCGTCTTCATCGTAGGTACCGATGTCCAGGTCAGGTGAATCCATGGCGCTATTTCCCGGGCGGATTGATATGTACCGCCGCCCCGGCCGCGACTTCAGCGGCCTCCATGATCGCCTCGGACAACGTTGGATGCGGGTGAATAGTAACCATTAAATCCTCAAGCGTGGCACCCATTTCCAACGCCAGCGTCCCCTCAGCGATAAGTTCCGAGACATGTGGGCCGACCATGCCCACGCCGAGAACTAGTCCCGAATCCGGATCGGAAATTATCTTAACTAAGCCGTCAGTCCGGCCGAGCGTGCGCGCGCGTCCCAGCGCCGCCAGCGGAAAACGGCCGATGTTTACGTTTCTTCCCTGTTCCTCGGCTTCCCGTTCGGTCAGTCCGGTCCAGGCGATTTCCGGATCAGTGAAAACCACCGCCGGAATGGCACGGTTGTCGAATTCCGAGTGGTGTTCGGCGATGACCTCGGCGGCGACTTTGGCCTCCCGGCTGGCCTTATGCGCCAGCATCGGACCGGGCGCCACATCACCAATGGCGAAAATATGCGGCACGCTGGTGCGCCCCTCGGGGGTCACCTCGATTCTTCCCTGGTCATTCGGCGTGATCCCCGCCTGGTCCAGGTCGAGATTATCGGTATTGGGCTTGCGGCCGACGGCCACCAGCACCCGATCGAACTCCAGTTTCGTTGTTTCATTGTTGTGTTCAACCTGCGCGACAAATCCGGCTGAAGATTTTTCCAAACCGACGACTTTCGACTCCACCATGATCGAGGCAAAACGCTTTTCGCAATTTTTTACCACGATCGAAACCAGGTCCTGATCGGCACCCATCAAAAGGTTCGGGAAAAATTCCACCATTGTGATCCGTGAACCCAAACCGGCATACACCAGCCCGAGTTCCAGGCCGATATATCCGCCGCCGACAACCAGCAACCGCTCGGGGATTTCGGGCAGGGCCAGCGCATCGGCGGAGGACCATACGGGTAAATCGCGCGCGGCAGGCAACTCGCTTATCCGGGACCCGGTGGCGATAATGCCATGCTGAAACCGGATGGCCGAAACATCGGCCCCTTCAATCGCCAGTTCATTAGGCCCGGTAAATCGGGCCCGTCCCTTGATAACCTCGACCCCGCGCCGCTTGAGCAGCCCGTCGATTCCTTTGGTTAGGACATTAACCACCGATCCGGTCCAATTGCGCAATTTATCCAGATCGATTTGTGCTTCGCCAAAACTGATCCCGAATCTTTTTGCGGCCTGTGCAGAGTTGATCAGGTCAACCGCGTTGATTAAGGCCTTGGAGGGGATACACCCCTCGGTCAGGCATACACCGCCGAGACGTTCACGTTCGTCGATGAGGGTGACTTCTTTGCCGAGATCGGCCGCGCGAATGGCGGCGACATATCCGCCCGGACCGCCGCCGATGATGGCAACTTCGGTTTCCTGAGCCAGACTTCCCATAACCATTGTTTTTTCTCCGGGGTTTTAGGTCTCCAGGAGCAGCAGGTTCGGGTCCGAAAGCTGGCGGACCATTTCACTGACAAAACGGGCGGCATCGGCGCCGTCGGCAATGCGATGATCGAAGGCCAGGGTCAGGGGCAGCATTTTCCGAATTACAATCTCGCCATCACGGACCACCGGTTTTTCCTGCACTCCGCCCATCCCCAGGATCGCGACTTCGGGATAATTAATCGTCGGCATCATCCCGGTCCCGCCGAGCACGCCGATATTGGTGATCGTAAACGTACCGCCGCGCATGTCGGCAACTTCAAGTTTTCCTTCACGGCCGCGCCGGGCCAAATCTTCGATATCTGCGGCGATCTCGATGATACTCTTGCGGTCCGTTTCTTTAATCACCGGTACGACCAGTCCCCGGCCGGAATCAACGGCGATACCGATATTGTAGTATTTTTTATAAATAATTTCCTCTTTAAAGGGATCGAGACTGGCGTTGAACCGTGGCGCGGTACGCAAACCCGCGGTGACTGCTTTGACCACAAAGGCGAGTAACGTCAAGCGCCCTCCGGGTTGCCCCTCGCGCCGTTGGCGTTCTTTTTTACGGAAATCCTCTAACAAGGTCACGTCCGCTTCATCCATGTGCGCAACGTGTGGGATCAAAACCATCGAAGTCACCATCTTACGCGCCACTTTACGGCGGATGGAACGTAATTGTTCTTTCTCCACCGGCCCGTACTCCGTGAAATCGGGGAGTGGTTCGATATTCAGAAACGGGATAGCGGATGCGGCATGGGCGGCGAACTCCGCGTATAGAGAGCCCCATAGCGGGTCATCGCGCAGTAGCCCGAACACCCCGCTCAAGATCATTCGCATGTTATCGGCCAGGGGCTGGGTGTGTGCCACGGCCTGGCGGAACGCCTCCTGCTGGCGGGAGATGCGCTCCTCCAGCATAGCCCAGAACAGGTCCTCTTTGGTTTCGAAGTGGACGTAGAAGGCGCCCTTGGAGAAGCCTGCCTCCCGCACGATCTCGTCCACCGTTGCCCGGTCGAAGCCGGAGCGGGCGAGGACGCCCATGGCGCCCTCCATCAGGCGCGCGCGGGTGTCCTGGCCGCGGCGTCGCCGCGGTGGGTCTTTGAGCACTGCGGTCATAGTGGGGCGATTATACCCCGGCTCGCATCATGGGGCCAATTAGGGGACCCACAGGCGGGCGATCAGCTCGGCCCGGTCGCGCGGGTTGAGCTGCGGCGGCTCGCCGCGGCATAGGAGCGACTCCAGGCTGAGCGCGGCCAGGGCCGCCAGCCGGGGGAACCAGCCTGTCAGGACTGTGATGACCGCGATGGCCAATACCAGTGCGGTCGCTGTCATAGCGATGATCAGCGCCGTCAGCATCGTGAATCTCCTTTCTGCAACATACCGACCAGTCAGTATTGTACCACATGTAAGGACTAGCTTCAATGCAGCTCGTTACGGATGGTTGGAGCCTCGGTAGCTGCAGACTGTCGGGGCTGCTTGGAGCAGGGCTTCAGCCCTGCAGCTGGCGAGGGCAGCGGTTAGTCTTGGGGCGCGGCCGTCGCGCCGAAGCGCAGCCACATTCGCAAAGCGGACTGGAGGTTGCGCAACCCCTTGTCCGCGGGGAGGCCGGCCAGCAGGCAGCTCTCAATGTGCTGGTCCATGATCAGCAGCCCCACCTGGTCCAGGCCGCTGCGCGCCGCCATCAGCTGCGTCAGCACGTCCTCGCACATCCGGTCCTCGGACACCATGCGGTGAATGCCCCGTATCTGGCCCTCGATGCGGCGGAGCCGCGCAAGGAGAGCCTCAGCGTCTACCTTGGTGTCTTGCGCCATCTCGTATCGCTCCTGCGTTGACATACCCCTATGGGGTATGCTACCATCAATCTAGCGAACCAGTCAAGGCCTTCGCTCCGTATCGGTGATAGGATAGCAGCGATAGCAAGAATAGCAGGAGGATGGGATGAGCAAACCCGCAGACGTTACAGACGGCAGCTTCGAGGCCGAGGTTCTTAAGTCGGATAAGCCGGTGCTCGTTGATTTCTGGGCCCCCTGGTGTGGCCCCTGCCGCATGGTCGCCCCCGTGGTGGAGGAGCTGGCCGAGGAGTACGACGGCAAGGTGAAGTTCCTCAAGCTCAACACTGACGATGAAATTAACACGGCCGCTAAGTACGGCATTCGCAGCATACCTACATTGCTGATGTTCAAGGGCGGCGAGGCCGTCGATCAGATAATCGGGTTCCGGCCCAAGGGAGACCTTAAGAAGACGATCGAGAAGGCGCTAGCCTAGGGGTCGCTGGGCTGTGGCCCGACAGGAATTCGAGATCGTGATCATCGGCGGCGGGCCAGCTGGCCTCGCCGCCGGTTTATATGCGGCCCGCGCCCGCCGTAAGACTGTCCTCCTGGAGAAGGGGGTAATCGGCGGGCAGATCTCCCTTACGGAGCTCGTGGAGAACTACCCGGGCATCCCCTCCATCAACGGCTTCGATCTGGCTCAGGCGATGCTCAAGCAGGCTGAGAGCTGCGGCATGGAGACGCAGTTCGTCGAGACGAAGGCGCTTGAGCGGGATGGAAAGGTGTGGCTGGTACGCACGGCTGAGGATGAGTACTTGGCCAGGGCCGTGATCGTCACCGCTGGCGCCGACTACAACAAGCTGGGCGTCCCCGGCGAGGAGCGTCTCACCGGCCGCGGCGTCTCCTACTGCGCCACCTGCGATGCCGCCTTCTTCAAGGGGCAACATGTGGCCGTTGTCGGCGGCGGCGACGCCGCCATGGACGAGGGGTTGTTCACCACCCGCCACGTCGACATGATCTCCGTCATCCACCGTCGCGACCGGTTGCGGGCCAGCGCCATCCTTCAGGAGCGGGCGTTCGCTAACCCTAAGATGGAGTTCGTCTGGAACACGGTAGTCACTGAGATACTGGGCGAGGAGGCCGTGACCGGCGTGCGTCTCCGTAACCGGGAGACGGGCGAAGACAGCAGTTTGGATGTGGCCGCCGTGTTCATCTTCATCGGCCAGCACCCCAACACGGACGTCCTCGGCGAGCTGGTTCCGATTGACGAGGGAGGGCACGCGGTGGTGAACGAGTGGATGGAGACGGAGCGGCCCGGCCTGTACGTCGCCGGTGATGCCCGCCGCAACTCCGCCCGTCAGGTCGTCAGCTCCGCCGGCGACGGCGCCACCGCCGCCATCGCCGCCGAGCACTACCTCAGCAGCAACTTCCCCGCTTGAGGAGGGTTCGGCAGGGCCTCCATTTTGGCTCCCGGCTCTCCCCTGACGCTGTATACTGCCGATGCGGGAGTGGAAGGGTCCCGGTGGGCCTCGCGGTCTTCAAAACCGTTGCGGGGCGGTGTACCCGTCCCGGGTGGGTTCGACTCCCATGCGCTCCCGCCAGTGATAAAAGCTACTTAAACCAGGACGCGCGCTATTAGGTTTGCGCCCCTGTTATTGCTAAGCCTCGTGACTAGTTGTCGCCCATTTGTCGCCCATAATTTCACGCGTGCCCCGAAAGCCAGGCATCCAGGTCGCGTGCTGCCTCGTCCTGGAGGGTGGGTAGGACGTGGCTGTAAGTGTCG
>SDBS01005008.1_pt1 | contig 12966 bp, 12 predicted proteins | sample 2277091 | NCBI WGS metagenome assembly SDBS01 (sample SAMN10404972, study PRJNA504765) | marine sediment metagenome | isolation source: marine sediment core GS10_PC15, 163 cmbsf | place: Arctic Ocean: Southern Knipovich Ridge | collected 2010 | reverse complement strand
AGAAAATGAAGAAACCGGGGGAATCTATTATCGCGGTTTTGTGCAGATAAAGGACAGGAAATCCTTTTTCAATATCTTATTAGTGCAGTATGTTCAATTCGATAGTGTCTTCGTCGCCTTCAATGTTGAAAACCTCGATGCCGGACACTTTCTTGAATCCCATTAACAACGACAGTTTGTGAATTAACATCTTCCAGTCGACGCTGGTAATGCGTTCACGCAACAAGGCGTTCAGCTCCCGATTCAATTCCTTTTCTTCGCGTTCCAGTATTGGCTGGGAGTGGAAGTAGTCCCAGGCCATATATCCCGCGACCAGGGTCAGTAATTTAATAGTCCAGCCTGATACTGGCATCGCTGCCCAGGCGATGGCACAACCGATGCCGAATACCAGTGAAACCACGCCATAACGTTTGGAGCGAACGTAGCTCTCACGCGAAACCTTAATTCGGGCACGCAAATCCAGTTCTTTGTCACGAGAGGATATGCTGTGGCTGTAATGAACATCGCGCAACAGCGTCAGTAATTTGACGAGACGGTCGGCATGACGTCTGCTTTCCACGCCGAACGAAGTGATCGCAGTTTCCAGTGCGTCGACAAACTCCCGGTAGGTGGGCGAGTTGGCTGGTTCCTCGTACAGGTCCACGGCCTCGTTGAGCACAGAGCGCAAGTCGAGCACGTCGGCGACGCGGATGGGGAAACGCAGCCCCACCACCGTTCGGTAAAATTTCGGGAAATTGCGCGGCGTTAAAATCTGATTGTCTAAAGCTTCCATTTCACCTTTACTGCTGGGTTAGCAGTGAACTTATCAGGCACATCCGTGACATTATAGATGACTCAGAGCTTGTCAGTACACTGGATCATTGCATCCTGAATATAGTCTGCAAAACCATTTGTTTCCAGTAACAAGCCTTGTTTTCAAACATTTTTAGTAAGCAATTCACGTATGTTGTCGAGATAAGCGCGGCCCCGCTCCTGCTTTTTCTCGGGCGCTAACGGGTGGTCTTTCCTCTCCCAGACCAGGTCGTCTTCCGGCATTTCGGAAAAAAACCGGCTGGGTTCGCATTCTACTATTTCGCCCTGGCGTTTGCGTCGATTGGCGAAGGAAAGTGTCAACGTTTTTTTTGCTCGGGTAATGCCGACATAGGCAAGCCGCCTTTCCTCGCTCAGTCGATCATCCTCCAGGGAGGCATGGTGCGGGAGAATGCCCTCCTCGAAACCGGCGATAAAGACATGCGGGAATTCAAGTCCCTTTGCTGCATGCATAGTCATTAAATAAACATGATCGCTTGCCTCTTCCTCGTTATTACTTTCCAGCATACCGATAAGACATATCCTGGCGACAAGGTCGCCAAGGTTCAGAGACTCATCGTCTCGCCGTGCCAGTCGCCCTAACAAGTCGAGAAGGTCCAGCACGTTTGCCATTCGTTTTTTGGCAATTACAGGATCGTTACAGGTCTCGCGTAACCAGTCGTCATAGTGAATATCACTTATCATCTGGTGCACCAGATTAATGGGATCAGCATCATCTATTTTTACCGCCGTATCCCGTACCCAGTATGTGAATGCGCGCAGTATAGTGAGCTGGCGTGCATTGAGATGTTGCTCCAGTCCCAGGTCAAAGGAGGCTGTGAGCAAACTCACATCTCTTTCAGTTGCATACCTTGCGAGTTTTTCCAGTGCGGCCAGGCCAATTTCGCGTCGCGGCGTATTGACGATACGAAGGAAGGCATTGTCATCATCGGGATTGGTCAACAGTCGAATGTAGGCCAGTATGTCCTTGATTTCGGTTCGGTCAAAGAACGATAGACTGACGCTCAGGATATAGGGGATACCCTGCTCACGCAGGGTGCGCTCAAACAATCTTGCCTGGTAATTGCCACGGAACAGGATCGCATAGTCTCCGAATTTGGTGCGCTTCTGAAATCGATGGTGCTGTAATTCGCCGACAATCCGTTCGACCTCGTGTTCCTCATTTCGCGTCTGCAGAACCCTTACCGGATCGCCATAGCCAAATTCTCTCCACAGACTTTTTTCAAAGATGTGATCATTGTTTGCGATTAAGGAATTGGCAACGTTAAGAATGCAACCGGTAGAACGATAATTCTGCTCCAATTTGATTACGCGTAAATCAGGATAGTCTCGTTGCAGGAATTTCAAATTCTCCGGTTGGGCGCCACGCCAGGTATAGATCGATTGATCGTCATCGCCGACCGCCGTCATGGCGCCATTGTCACCGACATGCTGACGCACCAGTTCATATTGGCTAGTGTTGGTATCCTGGTATTCATCAACCAGCAAATAGCGATAACGATTTTGCCAGCTTGTTAAAATGTCCGGAAATTCGCGAAACAGCATTACCGGCAGGTTGATGAGGTCATCGAAATCCACGGCGTTGTAAATTTTGAGGTGGCTGATGTATACCGGGTAGACGCGTGATGCGATGATTGCGATGGCGTCATCAGCTTCATGTTGATGCGCCGGTTCAGGTGTCACCAAATCATTTTTCCAGCTGGAGATTTTTCGCTGAACCTGTTCCGGCATCTTTTTATCTTGCCCGAAATCGCTGTGCATAAATTCGCGAATCAGGACCAGCGAGTCCTCTGCGTCGAAAATAGAGATTCCCTTCTTGAAACCCAGCGCCTTGTGTTCCTTCCGGATAATATTATGGCCAAGTGTATGAAATGTTGAAATGGATAAACCTTTGGTCATGCTCCTGCTCATCATCCCGGCTACCCGGGACTTCATCTCCCGTGCAGCCTTGTTGGTAAACGTTACGGCGGCAATGTGCTTAGGTGCCACCTTGCAGTCGCTAATGAGGTGAACAATTTTATGGGTGATGACCGAGGTTTTGCCGGTGCCCGCACCCGCAAGCACGAGGACTTGTCCTTCAACAGTGGTCACCGCTTCCAATTGTCGGGGGTTTAAATGCTTCAACTGCGAATTCGAAAATGGATCATCTGGATGGTGCGCATTCTAAGCATACTCCGACCATAAAAACAGAATTGATTTTTTGGGAAGGCTGTGAATCGAAATCGGCTTTGAGGGAGATCAGGGGCGCGTAGTGAGTGGTACAGGATTTGCAGGAATCCGGGTCGGCAGAGGCACAGTGCCGTTGCCTCTGCGCCTGCTTTTGCAGTCGCTTTTACTGAAATAGAAAATCAACTGCCTGTCAGATGCAGGGTTAAACGTGAGACAATTGGGTGATGAATCGAATTGTTTATGTTCCGGGAAAAAATCCAAAGCCACATGCGCACGAGTATCAACAACAGTTATGGCGTTGTTTGCTGGCGGGTGTGCAACACGCTAATGCCGATGTGGCCGAAGAACTGCGCCAGCATGAAAGCTGTTTTCATCTGGTTGCATGGAACCATCTCTATTACGGACGTTACCGATCGATTGAGGCAGACCTGCCGTGGATCGATGCACTTCTCAAGAAACCCGGCCCGTCTGAAGCGGATAAACGCGAGGCCAACCGCTGGCGTACAAGAACTGCGCGCGCTTTATATACCCTGGTCGATTATTTTCACTTTTTGATAAACCTGATTCCAAGTCCTTCCATCAAGGCCAGTATCAAGGGAACTGAACACTACTTTTTCAATTTAAAAAAGTGTGCCGACCGCGTGCGTGAGTTGCTGAAAGATCCGTTGAGGCAAATGTTTGCAGATGGTGATCGCATTCTGCTGATCGGACATAGCATGGGGTCTATTATCGCATGGGACAGCTTGTGGGAGTTGTGGCATGGCGAAGAAAATCCCGGCCGGGTAGATTCATTTTTGAGTCTGGGTAGCCCGTTGGGTATGAGTTATGTTCGCGATCGTCTGCTTGGTGCAAGGGCCGGACTTGAGTACCGGTATCCCGGCAACATTAAGCAGTGGATCAACATCGCCAGCGTCGGTGATCTCACTGCCCTCGACCGTGGAGTACGCAATGATTTTCGCGACATGGAGAAGCTGGGCCTGGTCGACTCCATTCGTGATGAGTATGAGGATGTGTATTGCTGGTTTCGTAACCAGGGCGAATTGAATGTGCACCGATCTTACGGTTATCTGGTAAATCCCAGCGTCGGTCATGCGATTGCCGAGTGGTGGTAACAAGGCCAGTAGCGGTTAAATGGCGTGCAGCCCGGTTGCAAGTCGGCAGAAGAAAGTGTGTTATTTCAATATATTAAGCGTGAAGGTAAACCCTGTTTCGTAATTCGGCTGTACGTTGTCACCCGTTTTTTGTAGGCTGGTTGTTCGCCCAGTGAGAGCCAGGACAGGCAAAAAAAACATCAATAAGGTCAGCGTAATGAAAAAATACGTCAATGCGAGTATTTCAGGTAAACAGGGTGAAGACAGTTTGCCCATAATCGAAGGCACTATGGGTCCCGCAGCGGTGGATATTCAGGTATTGTATTCCAAGCAAGGATTGCTGGCGTTTGATCCCGGATTTCGATCAACTGCGTCGTGTAAAAGCGCCATCACCTATGTCGATGGTGAAAAAGGCATCCTGCTTTATCGCGGCTACCCCATTGATGAATTGGCTGAGCATAGCGATTTTCTCGAAGTCGCCTATTTATTGATGTTTGGTGAGCTGCCAACAGAAGAAGAGCGCGTGCCTTTTGTCAACACTATCGGTGATCTGAGTCTGTTACACGACCAGGTGCTGGAGTTTTACACTGGTTTTCGGCGTGATGCCCACCCCATGGCGATCATGGTGGGTGTGGTCGGCGCCTTGTCCGCGTTCTACCACGAGAGCATGAATATTGGCGATAGTGAGCAACGCATATTGGCTGGTTACCGGCTGATTGCAAAAATGCCGATGATTGCCGCGGCCAGCCATACCTATCATATTGGTCGTCCCATTCGTTACCCCCGCAAAGGGCTGGGTTATGCCGAGGATTTCATGCAAATGATGTTCGGTAAACCCCATGTGGATTGTGAAATTGATCCGGTTTTGGCGAGTGCGCTGGATAAGATACTGATACTTCATGCGGATCATGAACAGAACGCATCAACGTCAACGGTCCGTATTACCGCATCCAGCGGCGCCAATCCTTTTGCCTGTATAGCTGCCGGCATCGCCAGCCTGTGGGGTCCGGCTCATGGCGGTGCCAATGAAGCAGTGCTGAAGATGCTGACCGAGATTGGTAGTATCAACAATATAGATAATACAGTCGCCCGTGCAAAAGACAAAAATGATTCATTTCGCCTGATGGGTTTTGGCCACCGCGTTTATAAAAATTTCGATCCACGTTCAGTTGTTATTCGAAAGACCGCGAAAGTCGTGCTGGATCATCTGGGTCTGGACGATCCGTTGCTGGAGATTGCCATGCGCCTCGAAGAGATCGTGTTGAAGGATGAGTATTTCATCGAGCGCAAACTGTATCCCAATATCGATTTCTATTCCGGCATTGTGCTGCGCGCCATGGGAGTTCCCACCAATATGTTTACCGCCATGTTCGCGCTGGCGCGAACGGTGGGATGGGTCAGTCATTGGTTGGAACTCACTAATGAGCCCCATGGCATCGACCGTCCGCGCCAGCTTTATACCGGACCCACGAAACGAAGTTATCCCGTTAAGTGAGCAAATAAATGAAACAAAAGTTTTTTATGGTGTTGCTGCTTGCGGCAGCGTCGTTGGCGGGATGTGCGACGATGGTTACCACTTCAGGCAATATTGTTATTGGTGACAAGAATGTCAGTGTTGGCATTGTGTTTACGGATCGTGATCATCGATTGATCCGTCGCTATTACGAGTCACACCACAGTCGCTACAAAAAGCGCAGAGTTCCGCCCGGGCTCGCCAAGCGCGGCGGCAAGCTTCCCCACGGTTTGGCCAAGCGCGACCGGTTACCGCCGGGGCTGCGCTTGCGTGGCTTGCCAGAAGACCTGGAATCTACTTTAAGCCCGTTGTCAAAGAGATACGTTCGGGTAGTTGTTGGTAGTGATGTGGTGATTATGGATAGAAATACGCGGGTGGTGTTTGATATTTATCGCGCCGTGGTTAGTTATTGAGTTGTTCTGCCTTTGTCGGCTATTAAAGCTGTTCTGCCCCAACCGGCCCCAGCGAGTATGCGTTAGAATCACCGAAGGTGATACAAATGACTCTTGTTAAATCATATAGTTACCTGCGACTTACGAGTATTTACGTTCTTGCAGGGGAGTGATGGTCGCCAGATCAACGAAATTATTATATGATTGACTCGCGATATATAAATGCACGCTGATTCTTATCACTAACAGCCTGCATTAGCCACGTAGCCAGCAGGGTATTCCTACTTATCTGTTGGGATACAGCCTTGGTACATTATTTGTTAGATGCATCGTTTGAGATGAATCTGTTTAGATTCATTTACAGCCCTTATATTCATTCAATGCAACGGTGCTCTGCTGTTTCTTGTGTTGAGTCTGTGCAAGACAAAGTGAGGAAATGATAGAGGATTGTAGGGAGCGATCCTTGCCATGTGCAATGTCGGATTTTCGTTGGCGGATAAAGAAAATGGACAAGCAAAACAACGGCAAATGATTGCCGAACTCGTGCAAAACGATTTCAAACAGAACAACAGGTTTTCCACGAGAACGTCATATATTAAACGACAAGACAGGAGAACTGAAAATGGCCAAGATCAAAATTGCTATTATTGGTGTAGGAAACTGTGCCAGTTCCCTGATACAGGGCATCCACTTTTATCGGGAAAAGAACTCGCAAGATGCCGTCGGCCTGATGCATTGGAAAATCGGCGAATACCGGCCCGGTGACATTGAGGTGGTCGCGGCCTTTGACATCGACAAACGCAAAGTCGGCGTCGATGTGCACGAGGCCATTTTCTCGGCGCCCAACTGCACCACGGTGTTCTGTCCTGATATTCCTGAGTCCAGCGTCACTGTACAGATGGGCAGAATTCTGGACGGTTTTTCCGACCACATGAAGAATTATGACGAAAAACGCACTTTTGTGCTGGCAGATGAGCCGGAATTGACCGCAGAAGAAATCGTCAGGATACTGCAGGACTCGGGCGCACAAATCCTCTTGAATTACCTGCCGGTCGGCTCCGAGGATGCGACCCGGTTTTACGCGGGTTGCGCATTGAGGGCCGGTTTGGCCTTCGTCAACAATATCCCGGTCTTCATCGCCAGTGATCCCGAGGGACAGTGGGCGCGCCGTTTTGAAGCAGCTGGTTTGCCCATCATCGGTGACGACATCAAAGCCCAGTTAGGCGCGACCATCACCCATCGCATGTTGACCGACCTGTTCGCCAAGCGGGGTGTCAAGCTTGAGCGCACCTACCAACTCAACACTGGTGGTAACACCGATTTTCTCAATATGCTCAACCAGTCACGTCTGGCCTCCAAGAAGGAGTCCAAGACCGAGGCGGTGCAGGCCGTAACCGACTACCGTATGGATGACGACGATATTCATATCGGTCCCAGTGACTATGTCCCCTGGCAAAATGATAATAAGGTCTGTTTCCTGCGTATGGAGGGCAAGCTGTTTGGTGGTGTGCCCATGAACCTGGAGTTGCGCCTGTCGGTGGAAGATTCGCCCAACTCGGCCGGCGTGGCCATTGATATGATTCGCTGCGCAAAACTGGCATTGGACCGGGGCGAGAGTGGCATTCTGGAAGCGCCATCGGCCTATTTTTGCAAACATCCGCTACGGCAGTTCACTGATGATGAAGCCCATCGTATGACAGAAGCCTTTATCAATAATAAACTGGGAAAAGTGCATGAAGTGTCTGATCATCGCAGCGGGCAAGGGCAGCCGGCTGCAGCAGAGGGGTGACAGCAAGCCCCTCGTTCCCCTCCTCGGTATCCCCCTGATTGAACGTGTCATCCGCACCGCATTAGAGGCCGGGGCGGATGAGTTTTATGTCGTCATCGGCCATCAGAGCGAGCGCGTGCGCGATTTCCTGGAACGTCTGGCGGATCGCCTTGCGATCCAGATCACGCCGCTGGTGAATGACGACTGGGACAAAGAAAACGGTCTTTCGGTACTCAAAGCTCGGGGTGTACTGCACGAACCGTTTTTGCTGCTGATGGCGGACCACCTTTTTGATCCCAAACTGGTTCGATCATTAACAACGCTGGCGCTGGGCGATGGGGAGATCGCGCTGGTGGTGGACAGCAACACCCACAATCCGCTCATTGACATGGAGGATGTCACCCGTGTCAAGGTGGACGACAGCCCGATGGAAAGTAAAAAGATTGAAGAAATCGGCAAGGGACTGGCCGATTTCAATGGCTTCGATACCGGTATTTTCCTGTGCTCATCAGCCATCTTCAAGGCGCTGGAGCAAAGCAAAGCAAACGGCGATACTACCCTGTCCGGGGCGGTGCGGATTCTGGCTGCTGAAGGGCAGGCTATAGCAATTCCGACAAATGGTTTCTGGATTGATGTAGACGATCCCGCGGCCTTTCGAAAGGCGGAGCAGGCGCTGCTCGCCCGTCTGCGCGATAAGCCCAACGACGGGCCGGTATCCCGCTATTTAAACCGCCCTCTCTCCGTACGGATTTCCCGGCAATTGGTGAAACGCAATGTGACGCCCAATCAGATTTCCCTGTTCTCGTTTCTGTGTTCCCTGCTGGCCGCCGGACTGTTTGCACTGGGTGGATATAGCGCCCTGCTGCTGGGTGGTGTTCTGGCCCAGTTCGCGTCTATCATTGACGGTTGTGACGGTGAAGTGGCACGGCTTAAATACCAAAGCAGCGATGTCGGCGGCTGGTTCGATGCAGTTCTGGACCGTTATGCCGATGCTTTTCTATTGTTCGGCTTGACCTGGCACCTGCTGGCGACAGACGTTAGTGGCTGGATTCTGTTTGTCGGTTTTATGGCCATTATCGGCTCATTCATGCTGAGTTACACCGCGGATAAGTACGATAATCTGATGCGTGAGCGAATCCAGGCCGGGGGCAAGGTCGGAGTGCGGATGGGGCGCGACGTACGCGTGTTCTTCATCTTTCTCGGGGCGGTAGCCAATCTGGTGCTGCCGGTGTTGGTGCTAATCGCTGTGGTGATGAATCTCGAGACCCTGCGACGAGTGAGGATTGCGCTTGATGGGCAACATTGACTGCGCAAAGGAGAAAATCCGGGCAAGGATCGCAGGTTCGCCAGTGCCTGAAGACCCACGTCACGTCGACAACACGCTGGAGTGGCTTTTGCGCCTGGAACCGGATGCCGGCGAAGCCTTACAGTTGGCGGCGTTGGCCCATGATATAGACCGCGCCACTCCGGAGCGTGTAAGGCGTGAAGACTATTCGGACTACGATGCCTTTAAGGCGGCGCATGCACGGCGTGGTGCGAGATTGTTGCGCGTCATGCTGGAGGACTGTGGGGTAGAAAGTACCATTGTCAACGAAGCTTGCCGTTTGGTAGAGCTCCACGAGGTTGGCGGCGATGCCGACGCCGATCTGCTCAAGGATGCAGACAGCATTTCCTATTTTGATGGCAACCTGCCCCTTTATTACCAACGCGAGGGCTGGGCCGAGACCAAACGGCGATCACTATGGGGGTATCGGCGCCTCTCCGCGCGCGCGAAAAAGATTGTCGAGAATATCAGCTACGAGGATGAGGTATTGATCCGTTTGCTGCAGGAGGTGATTCATGACAATTCAGCACGCCTGCAGGGATGATGTACAGGCGATACAAGTGTCGCCAGACGACTGCTTGGATGCACGACTCCAGAGTGGAGGAGGTAAAGTTGTGTCGGCAACGACAACCGAGCTGCCGAGGTATCTTTCTTTAATTGTGCAGCCTTCAGTAGGCTTTTACCGCAATTTTCCAGGTTACCAAACAACGTGAGGGTATGCCCTCGGGTGCAGCCACCGGTGATATAGCCGTTGAAATAACCACTGGCGATATAAACGTTTCTTGGTTAATCATATAGTTACATGCACTTTACGAGCATTTGTGTGCTGGCGAGAGGTTAGTGTCGCCAGATCAACGCAATTATTATATAATCGATGCGCGATAATTTGATGCACGTTGATTCTTACGATTTACAGCCTGTATCTGGCGCGTGACCCGCAGGGTATTCCCGCTTATCTGTGGTGTTACAACCCTAGTTCATTATTCTTAGATGCATCGTCTGAAATGGATCGGTTTCGATCTGTTTCCAGCCCTTTTTTGCCATTCCAGTGCAACGCTGCATTTCTATTTATTTAGTGAAATTTGCGAATAACCGCATTCACTTACAATGTGTCTGGTTGTGGATATGTTTAAAAACACTATGAAAAAAGCAGATTTTGTACCATCCGCGCTCCTTTTGTCACGGGTGTTCTTACTGGTTGGCTATCGGCTTTTCACCTTGAGGTCCCGACCATGACTGATTCCAAACGCGTGACTACCGCACTCCTTCTTGCCGCCGGATCAGGCAGTCGCCTGCGGCCGCTAACCCTTAATACCCCGAAGTGTCTCACCCTGGTCGGGGGTAAACCCATTCTCGAACGTCTGGTCGACAGTTTGCGTGCCCAGGGAATCGACAGGCTGGTGGTAGTTATCGGTTACCAAGGTGACCACATCCGTGAATTTTTACGCCAAAATACCAGCGATATGCGCATCGATTATGTCACTAATGCCGATTACGCTAGCACTAACAATATATATTCCCTGTGGTTGGCCAGAGAGCAGATTCAGGAACCGTTTCTGCTGGTGGAAAGCGACCTAGTTTTTGAAACTTCAATGCTTGATGACATGCTGCAGCCAGACAGGATCGCAATTTCCACTATGCTGCCTTGGATGAATGGCACCACAGTTGTGCTTGACTCCAGACAGCGAGTGACGGCCTTTCATCTTAATAGTGTTAAGGGTGATGAATGCCAGTACAAAACGGTGAATCTCTACAGTCTCTCCCTGCCGACATGGAAAAAACTTGAAGAAAAACTTGGCTCCTATATTTCGGCACAACAGCTCGGTGAGTATTACGAAAAGGCATTGGCCGACATGGTTGCGGAGGGTACGCTCTCATTTGAGGCGATCTTCTTTGATGCAGATCGGTGGTATGAGATTGATACCCTCGCTGACTTGCATGAAGCGGACAAGCTGTACGATAAGCCACGTTATGTTCGTAGCCCCGCGCTGGCTGTTGTCGAACCACATGTGAGCAATGGCTGAAATTGAGCGCGAATCAGTGGATTAATAACATCTCCAAGGCATTGGGAATTTCGTTTCTGATGCCAGAGAACCATTTTTTCGTCCTTGAGGCGAACTCATCCGTCAGGACTTAAAAGTGCTGGGGGGCACTCGGGGAAACTTCTTTTGGCGAAATATTGCCAACATCACATCGATACTTGGCGTGTTGCCGCTGGCGTTACTGTTTCTGGATGATGGCTATCGCTACCTGCTTCCGTTAATCATTTTCAATAATATCATGGATGATTTGGACGGCATTCTGGCTGCCAAATTGAACATTCGCAGTCGTTTTGGCGCCAATCTCGATAATGTTTGTGATGCAGTGGCCCACGTTGTCATTGCGTTGGCGGTTGGTGCGAATTTCGGCGGTATCCTGCTGATTGCCAGTGCGATAGCTGCCGGCTCAATAATTCTTCGCGTTACTTCCCGTGTGGATCCGGAGGGGAATAGTGGTAACGGCTCGCCAACAAATGAACTTATGCGCCACCTCTTGCTCGTATTGGTGTTAGCACAAGTATTTGGTTTCGAGCCAGAGATCTATTTGCTGTTTTTGTTTCTACTGCATGCGGTGTCGATGGTCATACCCTACAGGATGTCTGGCCTCATTCGGGGGCAGGCCAAATCAGTGATGGCGGTTGCTTCGGTGAATGTAGCGCTGGTGATGGCATGGCTTATTCCTTATGTCGCCACGCTTGTTGCGGTGGCGTTCGGCGCCACCTATCTGTATGCCTTTATTAGAAGCGGGAGTCGGTGGCTAAAAAACGTGAGTACACCGTAGCGGTCAGTGCCCGCACACTGCCCACGAGAACTGAACGAGGCCTGCAGTGCATAATTCGATGTAACGACCGACAATTCCATGGCATTGTGTGTTAACCGGGATAGAATCGTGAAGTGATCGCCCGTGTACAGACTAATGATGATGTTTATTATCAGGAAGTCGTAATATGTCAGAGTTGTTAATACAACTTGGCCGCCTGCTTTGCTGGCTGGGGATTCACAGCTTTCGTGTGATTGACCGAACATACGGCTTCGGTGCCGGGGGTGATATTGAAAAGGTCGAATGCCGGCGATGCGGTATAGTCATGTCTCGCCAGGTATAAACTTTATACATGTGGTGGGGGCTTCTGTTGGTACCATGCCAGATCCTGTGACAGGCTTAGAATTGCTGGGCATCGCGTAATTTGCACCGTTTCTTGTAAGCTTCACGACTAATCGCCACATCCTCAAGAAAATACGGTAACTCTTCCATTCGCAGCGCCTGTGGTCCATCGACCAGCGCTTTTTCCGGATGCGGATGAAAATCCACCAACACCATGTTGGCACCGGCAATGATGCCTTGTGCGGTAACGTGAGAGACATCCATGATTCTGTCCGGTGAAGTCTCGCGCGTGCCGACTGAATGGGACGGATCAATACATACCGGCATACGTGTCAGGCGTTTGATCACCGGTACATGGGAAAAATCGACAAAGTTGCGGTGGGGATCGCCCATATTGGTCTTCATGCCCCGTAAGGCAAAGATAACGTTGCGATTGCCTTCCGATGCCAGGTATTCGGCGGCGTTGAGGGATTCCTCGAGTGTGATACCAAATCCTCTTTTTAACAGCACCGGCAGCTCCTGTTGGCGGCCGACAATTTTCAGCAATTCAAAGTTTTGCGTATTACGCGTGCCGATTTGCAACATCACGCCAGTAGGGTGTCCGGTTTGTTCCAGCGCCTCATTGATTTCGTCGAGATGGGAGTCGTGAGCAATCTCTATCGCGATAACCTTAATGTCATATTTACCGGCCAACTCGAATACCCAGGGCAGGCACGCCTTGCCATGGCCCTGGAAGGCATAGGGGCTGGTGCGCGGCT
>SDBS01005007.1_pt1 | contig 12968 bp, 8 predicted proteins | sample 2277091 | NCBI WGS metagenome assembly SDBS01 (sample SAMN10404972, study PRJNA504765) | marine sediment metagenome | isolation source: marine sediment core GS10_PC15, 163 cmbsf | place: Arctic Ocean: Southern Knipovich Ridge | collected 2010 | reverse complement strand
GCCTGGCCGGTGCACCTGTCCCTCCTGATCGCCTGGGCGTGCGTGCTGGTCGGGGCCGGCGCGGTGGCCGTTGTGCTGCACGGTGTTGTCAGGCTCAGCGAGCGTCGCGGGGCGTTCGTATCAGCCGTCACTCACGAGCTTCGCACGCCGCTGACGACCTTTCGGCTCTACACGGACATGCTCGCGCAGGGGATGGTCACCGACGAAGACCAACGGGCCAAGTACATTCGCCGGCTCAACGAGGAGTCGCAGCGGCTGGGCCACCTCGTGGAGAACGTGCTGGCCTATGCGCGGCTCTCGGAGCGATCCGACGGCCAATCGCAGACCGTGACGCTTGGCGATCTTGTCGCCCGCTCGCGCGACCGCCTTGCCGCGCGGGCCGAACAGGCCGAAATGACCCTCTCCGTTCAGGACCACCCCGGGTCCGGGGCGATGCTCGTGGGGGCCAACGTCGCCGCCGTCGACCAAATCCTGCTGAACCTGGTGGACAACGCCTGCAAGTTCGCAGCGAGGGCCGACGACCGCACGATCCACCTCGAGCTCGGCAGAGAGGGGAACTTCGGCACGATCCGCGTGCGGGACCACGGGCCGGGAATTGCAAAGCCCGTGACAAAGCGTCTGTTTCGCCCGTTCAGCAAGTCGGCCCAGGAAGCTGCTCAGTCCGCGGCGGGCGTCGGGCTGGGGCTGTCACTCAGCCGCCGCTTGGCGCGGGATTTTGCCGGCGATCTGCGCCTGGTGGCCCGCGGCGAGGGCGCGTGCTTCGAACTGGCCCTGCCCGCGGCCTCTGTTTAGCGGCAGGGGTGCCACGGCTGGCCCGCCGCGGCGGGTTGGAAGCAAGCACTGCTGGACAAGCCAGCAGTGCCACACAGGCCACCCAGGTCAAGTGTGGCATGGCTGGCTTGTCCAGCCATGCTGGCCGTGCCACCCCCGCAATTGTGGTGGAACATCTGCGGTCTTCCAGCGACTAATACCCTGCGGGTGTGTTACAATAATACGGTGGGTTGGGCGTTAATCGGCAAGAGGGATTTGTACAGGATGCCGGGCAGAGCACGACATCTTATTGCGGCGATGATTGTGGCATTGGCGCTGGCCGCGTCCGTGCCGCCGCGCAGTAATGCCGCGCCCTCGCCGGCCAGCCGCCCCGCCACCAAGACAAGCTCCAAGCCCCCGCCGCGCGCGGATACGCTGGAGGGGTGCGAAAAGCTGTACATGTCGGGCAAGTACGCGGCTGCGGCCAAAGGGTTTGAGGATCTGAAGAGCCAAGCGTCGGCCGCGGTGTCAGCGGCTGTCGGTCTGGCCAAGGCCCAGGCGATGCAGGGCCGGTACAGCGAGGCGATTGAGTCGCTCGAGTCGGTTGCCTCGTCGGCGGCTGACAGGGCGGACTGGCATGTAGCCATGGCCCGCGTGCTGGAGACGGTAGGCCGGTATGCCGACGCCCTGCGACATGCGGATCGGGCCCACCGCCTGAAGGCGGACCTGGCCGGCGCTATCCTGGTCCATGGGCGGCTGCTCGAGACTCTCGGGAAGAAGGCCGACGCCGTCGCCGTTTACAAGACGATGGACCAGGTCGTTGCCGCGGATGCCTATCGCAAGGACGCCCCCGCGCTGGTGGCCCTGGGCGAGATCATGGACCGCTACGCCGTTCTGACCGGCCAGCGGGCTTCCGAGCAGTCGCAGAACATTCTGCACAACTATTTTCAGGAGGCGTACCAGAAGGTTGACGAGAAGTACTGGCCGGCGAACGTGGCGGCGGGAATGTTCCTGCTGGGCAAGCACAGCCCGGCCCAGGCGACGGCTGAGTTCAACCTGGCCGCGAAGGCCAACCGCCAAATCCCGGACGTGCACGTGGGCATGGGTATCATCCACCTGCAAAAGTGGCGTTTCGAGCAGTGCATGCGGCTTGCGGCGGCGGCACTGAAGATAAACCCGAATCATCAGGACGCCCTGCTGCTGAAATCGATCTGCCTGATGCAGTGGCGCAAGCTCGATCAGGTCGAGCCGGTGCTTCAGCAGATACTCAAGACCAACCCGAACAACCTGGAAGCCCTGAGCGTGCTGGCGGCGCTTCACATCCGCCTGCGGCAAGAGGACAAGGCCCAGCCGTACATCGACCGCGTCAAGAAAGTAAACCCCAACTTCGCGGGCCTGCCCACCACGATAGGCCAGTGGCTGGCTGCGGCAAGGCAGTTCGAGCAGGCGGAGAAGTACTACCGGCAGGCGATTGCCCTTGCGCCGGAGCAGTCGGGCCCGCTGACGAACCTCGGGCTGCTGTACATGCAGACGGGTGATGAGGACAAGGCCCAGGAGATACTGGAGAAGGCCCACGAGATCGACGACTTCCGCCGCGACGTGCTGAACTATCTCAAGATCCTTAAGGAGCTGGAGAAGTTCCAGGTCAAGGAGACCGAGCACTTCATCGTCAAGGTCAACGGCAAGTACGATGCGGTCCTGCTGGAGCAGGTGTCCGACTACATGGAGCGGATATACCCCGAGATCACCGGAGATTTCGATCACGAGCCCGCCCGGAAGACCATGATCGAGCTTTTCCCGATTCACCAGCAGTTCTCCGTCCGCATCACCGGGCGAGGGTGGATTGGCACGATAGGGGCTTCCACCGGGAGAGTCATTGTGGGCGTCGCGCCCAACAAACAACGCAGCCAGTTCGGAACCTACAACTGGGCCACCGTCCTGCGACACGAGTTCACACACACCGTCACGCTCTCGGCTACTCGCAACCGCATCCCGCACTGGTTCACGGAGGCCTGCGCCGTCTGGCAGCAGCCGGACAGAAGAAACTACCAGGCCGTCAACAAGCTGGTCCACGCCGCCAGGACGGGCCGCCTCATGCCCATTAAGGAACTCAACTGGGGCTTCATCAGGCCGAAAAAGGCCGGTGACCGGTCACTCGCCTACGCCCAGGCCGAGTGGACCATGGAGTACATAATCGCCGAAAAAGGCTACGACACAATCGGGAAGATGCTTCGCGGTTTTCGCGACGGGATGACACAGACAGAGGTCTTCAAGAAAATCCTCAACACCGATCAGGACACCTTTGACAAGGGCTTCCGGAAATGGGCCAAGAAGGAGGTGAAGCGGTGGGGATTTTCGTCCGATCCGCCGCCGAATGTTTCGAAGGCCGCCGCAAAGGCCAAGGCCAATCCCAAAGACGGCGCGGCCCAGGCGGAACTGGCCATTGCTCGCTACATGGCCCGGCAGATAGGCCCGGCTGAGGCTGCGGCAAAAGCTGCGCTGAAACTGGATCCGAAGAACAAATACGCGCTGGCCGTTCTGGCCAGAATCCAGCTCTCGCGCAAGAAATACGACGAGGCCGAGAAGGTCGCCCAGCGTCTGGAGAACATCGATCACACGTCACGTACGGCCCCCGAGGTGCTTGCGCAATGCTACCTTGCCAAACGCAAGTGGGCGGGCGCCATCGCGGCGCTTGAGCTTCTCAAGCAGCGCCGCCCGCTGTATCCCTACAGCTACAAAGAGCTCGCCAAGATCTACGGGCTGCTGGGCCAGCCGGAAAAGGCCCTGCCCAACCTCATCGAACTGCACCGGCGCACACTCAAGGACCCGAAGTATGCCCGGCAGATTGCTGAAATCTACCGCACCGCCGACCAGGGCGACAATGCCCTGACGTACCTCGACCAGGTCACGCATATCAATCCCTACGATCCGAGCGCCTACGAGGCGAAGGCCGCCATCCACCGAAACGCCAAGCGATACGACAAGGCGGTTGCCGAAATCACCAACGTCTGCCTCCTCCAGGGCGATTCGGCGGACGCGTGGGCAAAGATGGCCATGATGCGCTACCTGGCCGGCAGGACGGCCAAGGACAAGAAGCAGCTCGGCAAGGCCCGCGAGGCAGCGGAAAAGGCCCTCGAGATCGACTCGAAGAGTCAGGCGCCGCAGCAGATCATCAAGCTGATCGACAAGGCGCTCGAGCAGATGTAGGGTGTGCAGCTTTGCTGCACACGATCAGCAGCGGACCGGTTCCGTGTGCAGCAAAGCTGCACACCCTACGGGCTACGGGCTGGGGGTTTGATGGAGAGATTCCGATGACCATCCGCGAATTTCAGGATTTTATCCGCGAGAAGTATTACGCCCGCGACATCGAGCGGGGCACGCCCGCAACGTTCCTGTGGTTTGTGGAGGAGGTCGGCGAACTTGCCTCCGCGCTGGCAGGCGACGACGACCACAACAAAGAGGAGGAATTCGCCGACGTGCTCGCGTGGCTCTGTACGCTGGCGAACATCAACGGCGTGGACCTGCAAACCGCCATTGGGAAGTACACCGCCGGAGGAAAAGAAGGATTCAAGTGATTGCGGAATGCGGAATGTGGATTGCGGATTGTTAACTCCCGGCTAATTCCGCAATCCGCAATCCGAAATCCGCAATCCGGCCCTCATTGACACCCGCTTCGCCTCGGCCCATACTTGACCGCGCCATGGGCGTTCTTCTGGATATCATCTATGCCGCGGGCCTGGCCGCCACCAGCCCCATCTGGCTGTATAAAATGATCTGCCAGGGGCGGTATCGCCGGGACATCGGCGAGCGCCTCGGGGCCGGGCCCATCCGTTACAGCCTCCAGCCGATCATCTGGATTCACGGCGTGAGCCTCGGGGAGATAAACGCCGCGCGGACACTGGTGGACGAGCTGCACAGCCAACTTCCGGATTATCAGGTGGTGATCTCGACGACGACGGACACGGGGATGTCGGCCGCCAAGCGGCTGTTCGCGCCGGATCACACGGTGTTCCGCTGGCCGCTCGATTTCACGTGGGCCGTCCGCAGGGCCCTGGATCGCGTGCGGCCTGACCTGGTGGTGCTCATGGAGGGCGAGGTCTGGCCGAACTTCCTTGCCGCCTGCAATCGGCGCGGCATCCCGGTGGCCGTGGTCAACGGCCGGATGAGCCCCGACAAGGGCTACCCGGGTTACAGGAAGCTGGGCGCCCTTGCCGGCAAGCTGTTCAACCGTCTGACGGCCATCGGCGCGCAGGATGACACTTACGCCGATAGATACCGCACGCTGGGGATCGATCCGGACAAGATCCACGTCACCGGCATGATAAAGTTCGACACGGTTGAGGTGGCCGACGCCCTGGAGGGCCAGGATCAGCTCGCCGCGGCGCTGGCCATTGGCGGCGAGGACGAACTGATCGTAGCCGGCGGGACGGGGCCCGGCGAAGAGAAGATCCTGCTGGAGATGTTCAGCGACCTGAAGCGCCGCCACGCCCGCGCGAAGCTGGCTATCGTTCCCCGCAAGCCCGAGCGCTTTGATGAGGTGGCGCGGCTCATAGCCGATAGCGGCTTCTCGCTGGTGCGCCGATCCGAAAGACCCGACGGCTGCGACGGCGACGTAGCCGGCGACGCGATAATCCTCGGCGACACCATGGGCGAGCTGCGGAAGTTCTACGCTCTTGCATCCTGCATATTCGTCGGCAGGAGCCTCGTGCCGATGGGCGGATCGGACATGATCGAGGCTGCCGCCCTTGCAAAACCGACCGCGTTCGGGCCGCATACCTTCAATTTTCCCCAGGCCGACGGGTTGGCCGCTCACGGCTGCGCCAGAGTGGCCGACCCCGAGCAGCTCAGGCAGCAGCTTGACCAGTGGCTGGGCGACAGACCCGGCGCCCGGCGGGCCGCCCAGGCGGCGCAGCAGTACGTCCAGAGCCGCCAGGGGGCCACCCGCCGCAACGTGGAAATGCTTTGCGGGCTCCTGCATCGCGTGCCGGCCGTCGCCCCCGGCTGCATCGCCACCGATCAGATAGAACAAGACCAGTAGTGTGTGCGGCTTTGTTGGACGCGCAGTCTCTGTCGCCCCTTCGGGGCTCTGGCGTGGGTGGAGACCGGTTCCCGGGCCCTTCCGGGCCCGGCTAAGATCTGCCAGCCCCTTCGGGGCTTGGGTTAGTTTGACGCCGGACGGTGATGAGATAGGCCCGAAGGCTTCGCTCGTGAGCTCCCTTTGGGTCTGAGCCTCAGGGTCGAAGACACCCGAACGGGTCGATAGATTGTAGCGTCTCAAGGCGATCGGGTAGGCCCGAAGGGCGGTCAGATTGTTGCTGACCGAGGCGATCGGGTAGGCCCGAAGGGCGGTCAGATTGTTGCTGACCGAGGCGATCGGGTAGGCCCGAAGGGCCGATAGATTTTAGCCGGGGGCGTCAGCCCCCGGAACCGTGCGCCCCCCACAATGGAACCCCGAAGGGGTGAAAGAAAGGTCTCCTGCTCGAAATTTGCTCCCTTCCAGAAAAGCTGCGCTATAGCATTAGGCCATGCCGGATACTGAAGTCAGACAGAACGTAATCGCCAAGGCCAAGCGGATCGTGGTGAAGGTCGGCACGAGCGCCATTTCGGATGATACCGGTCGCCTCGTCGAGGCCGACGTCGACAGCCTTGCCGGCCAGATCGCCGGCGCGATGGCATCGGGCGTGTCGGTAACGGTGGTTTCCAGCGGGGCCATTGCGGCCGGCCTCAGCGAGATGCACCTGGCCCAGCGCCCCAAGACCATGCCGATGCTTCAGGCCTGCGCCGCGGTTGGGCAGGTCCGGCTCATGCGGTGCTTCCGGGATGCCTTCGCGGATCGCGACATCCGCGTGGGCCAGGTGCTGCTGACGCGGGATGACTTCGAGGACCGGCGCCGCTACCTGAACATCCGCAATACGCTGATGACCCTGGTTGAATGCGGCGCGCTGGTCATCATCAACGAGAACGACGCCGTCGCCGTCGAGGAAATCCGCTACGGCGACAACGACATCCTCGCCGCACACGTGGCCAACATGCTCGGCGCCGACGTGCTCGTCCTGCTGACGAACGTTGACGGCGTTATGGAAAACGGCAGGGTGCTCGACGTGATCCGCCGCCTCGATGAGCAGACGATGGCCCTGGCGGCCGGCGAGCAAAGCCGCCTGGGCTCGGGCGGCATGGCCACCAAGCTCCAGGCCGCCGACATGGTCACCCGGGCGGGGGAGGCCGCCGTCATCGCCAATGCCCGCACGCCGGATGTGCTCACGCGCCTGCTCGCCGGCGAGCGCGTGGGTACGGTCTTCGTGCCGGCCGGCCCAAAATGGCAAGGCGGCGGCGATGGATCCGCCAGGCGGCAAGGGCCGCCGGAAAGATCATCGTCGATGAAGGGGCCGCCGATGCGCTTACCACCGGCGGAAAGAGCCTCCTGCCCTCGGGGATAACGAGCGTCTCGGGCAAGTTTGCCAAAGGCGCGACGGTGGCCGTCATCGATCCAGCCGGCAGGCAAATCGCCCGTGGGCTTACGAACTACTCAGCCGAGCAGATCGAAAAGATCAAGGGCCTCAAGACCAGCCGCATCGCCGGCGTCCTCGGCGACAAGGCCTACGACGAAGTAATCCACCGTAACAACATGACGCTGGGGTAGAAGAAATAGATGCGCGGCCGGGAGGGCAAACGATCGATATGGAAAGACCGCATACTATCTGAGGGAGGCTAAAAACAATGGTGGCGACTATCTTGAACTGTGTCTTGGCGGCAACAACAGAGCCGGCGCCCATGACCGATGAGCATCTTGAGATAGCATTCATGGGGCTGGGTATTGTAGCCCTCGCGGAACTGGTCCTTGTCGTGATATGGCTTCCGGGCTATTTCCGCACCGGCATCGTCTTGTTCAGGAAGGAGTTTCCATGTCCTGCCTCTCCGGCGGAGCCTCGCCCCACCGTCTGGGAGGCGAACTTCGAGAGCACGCTGGTCAAGCAGCTGCTGTTCCGCGAGATAGGTGAAGGTGAATACGCCTTTCGGGAGAAACTGATTCAGTTTTCCCTGTTCGGCTACTTGCCTCTGATGTACGGGCACATCATGATCGACGCCCCGGCTGAGTGTGTGGTCGTGACCGGGCGCCCCTACTGGTGCCTCCTGGGCCTGGTGGTAGTCTTAGGTATCTTGAGTGTCATGTTCCCGAACCTGGTGGTCTTGCTTGTATTGACCGTGGTCATCCTTGGAATCATTTATGCCGTTCAGGCTCATCGCTTCACGCGCGTGGGCAGATTTGTCAGCAGCACGCTCTGCGAGGTGCCCTTGGGACGAATCAATCTGCCGCAATAACATGACGGTGGGGTAGGAAAAGATAGCCGCGAATCCGCCGCGGCGGACCAACAACGCGAACAAGATCTCTGTTTTCTCCCGCTTTGCGGCCTTTTTCCCCAATTCTGTGGTTCGCGTGGTTCGCGCAGTTCGCGGCTATTGACTTTCTCAACAACCCCGCAGGCCCTATTTTCCTCTGGTCACACCTTCCCTGCCGACGGGCAGAGTTTGGCTAAGAGGCATTCGTCGCAGCGGGGGTTTCTGGCGGGGCAGACCGCGCGGCCGTGATAGATCAGCATGTCCGAAAACGGCGTCCAGTCCTTCTTCGGCACGATTTGTATCAGGTCGCGTTCGATCTTCTCGGCCATGCTCTTCTTGTGGCCGGTGAATCCCAACCGGACGGACAGCCTTCCCACGTGCGTGTCCACCACGATTCCCTCATCGACGCCGAAGGCCTTTCCGAGGACGACGTTTGCGGTCTTTCGGGCCACCCCGGGCAGCGTGAGGATTTCGGCCATTGTCCGCGGCACCTTGCCGCCGAAGTCGCTGATGATTGTGGCGGCGGCGCCCCGGATGTTCTTTGCCTTGTTGCGGAAGAAGCCGGTGGAGCGGACTTCATTTTCGAGCGTCGCCTGGTCAGCCTTTGCGAAGTCGCGGGCGGTTTTGTACTTCCTGAAAAGTTCCTTTGTGACGATGTTGACGCGCTTGTCGGTGCACTGGGCCGACAGGATCGTCGCCACCAACATTTGCAGCGGGTTGCGGTGCCTCAGCGCCGTGGTGGCGCCGGGATATTCCTTCTTGAGCAGCGCGATGATACGGGCTGTGCGCTTCTTGAGATCCGCTTTGGATTCTCTTGGCATTCACCGCAGAGTACGCCGAGATCGCTGAGAACGCAACGGCTTTGCTTCTTTGGAGTGCGGTGCCCTGGCACCGCTTTGACTCGTCGCGGAGCGACTTTGACTCACCCGCTGAGATCCCATCCCCCTCGCAGACCAAGCCCAGCCTAAGACACTGGCGCCGCCCAGAGTGAAAGCGGCGGCAGGCCGCCGCACTCCAAAGCGCCAAGTGAAAGCGGCGGCAAGCCGCCGCACTCCAAAGCGCCGAGTGAAAGCGGCGGCAGGCCGCCGCACGCCAAATTCAGATCACTCGTCGGGCTTTACGGGGTCGAACGAATCAATAACGTTCACCCGATCGACCTTGAAGCTCATGACCGTCTTCCAGAACGCCGGATCCGCCTCGCGCTCGAACCACGCCGCAGAACACCAGGGATAGTTCCGCGCGGCAGAAACCACGCCGTGCCGGGCCGGGTTCTCGTGTACGTACTTCAACCGGGCCAGATAGGAACGTTGATACGTTATCCGACTGTCAAAGAACTGGTACCAGACCTTTCGGCCGGGGCAGTTGTCGAGTTGGTTCAGCCTCCTTGCCGTCTGCCCGTGGAGCTTCGAGATGAACTGGCGAAGGGACTGGGGATTTTGTGGCGAGATGGCCACAAAATGGTAGTGATTCGACATGATAGCCCACGCTTGCAGGTCCCAGAGGAACTCCCTTGCCGTTGCGAAAAGCGTGTCCTGGACCAGATCGAGGCGTTCGGCAGCGCAAAGATGATGCTTCTTGAGATACGTCCCCGCGGTGACCATGTATGTGCCCGCATCGTCAAGCCGGTGAACGGGTGCGTGCGGCCAGTCTGTCATGTGCGAAGGCCCCTTGCTCGGTGAGGCAGTATATTCCCTGCGCCCCCGTCAAGGCAAGCTCTTTGGAGTGCGGTGCCCTGGCACCGCTTTGACTTTTAGTGCCGCTTCGCGGCAAGTGAAAGCGGCGGCAGGCCGCCGCACTCCAAAGCGGCAAGTGAAAGCGGCGGCAGGCCGCCGCACTCCAAAGCGTCAAGTGAAAGCGGCGGCAGGCCGCCGCACTCCAAAGCGGCAAGTGAAAGCGGCGGCAGGCCGCCGCACTCCAAAGCGCCAAGTGAAAGCGGCGGCAGGCCGCCGCACTCCAAAGCGGCAAGTGAAAGCGGCGGCAGGCCGCCGCACTCCAAAGCGCCGAAGCGTAGTGGTAGGGGGGATTGAAATAAGCTCTGCGTTCTCGGCGGTTAAAAATGCTCGCTATTTTCCCACGAAGACCCGCAGTGCCTTGCGGGCGGCTTGGCGGAAGCCCAGCTCGCGGGCCCTGCGGATGGTCTTCACGGAGAAGAGTCGCTTGAGCCGCTTGCGCGCGTTCCTCTTGTCCACCATTCTGCTGACCTCGGCGGCTAGCTCGCGGAAACGCTGTCGCGATATGTTCTTGCAGAAACAGTTGTCGAAGCTCTGGAAATTATGCCGCGAGACGTCGTAATCATCCTCGATGAGTCCCATCTCGCGGCACGACTCGAACATCTCCGTTCCCGGGTAGGGGCTGAATATGCTCAGGACTATGGTGTCGCACGGGCTTTGCCGGATCGCGCTGACCGTGTCGGCGAGGGTCTGCTCGGTCTCCTGCGGAAAGCCAATGATGAAGAACGCCATCAGCTCGATGCCGTGTGCCTTGATGAGCCGGCAGGCCCGCAGGGCATCGGCGATCGTTATCTGCTTGCGGATCTGCTTGAGGATCTGGTCGTTGCCTGACTCGATGCCGATCTGGATGAGGTGGCAGCCGGCGGCCTTCATCGCGGAGATGATCTCATCCGTCACGAGGTTCACGTGCAGCTCACACGACCAGCGCATGCCGGGGCAGCGGCTGCGGATCGCATCGCAGAGCTCCATGATGTAGCTCGGCCGCACGCCGAAAGTGTCATCGTCGAAGCGTATGAACTTCAGCCCCATTTGCTGGAGGCCCTGGATTTCGGCTATCACGCTTTCGACCGACCGGAATCGCGGGCGGCGCGACCAGATATTTCGGGACCCGCAGAACGCGCAGTTATAAGGGCAGCCGCGAATGGCCATGATGTTCTTGAAAGCGGTGATCGGGTGCTTGTCGTAGTCCTTGAGCACCTGGGCGGCGTCGGCGTGGGGGAAGGGCAGCGAGTCGAGGTCCTGTATGTGCTCCCGCGGCGGGTTGTGGACTATCTTGTCGCCGCTGCGATACATGACGCCTTTGACGCCCTCGAAGGCTTTGCCCGCCTCGATCGAGTGGAGCAGGTCCACGATGGTCTGCTCGCCCTCGCCGGCGCAGCAGGCGTCCACGTCGGGGGATTCCAGGACGTCCGCGCCCCTCATGGTAGGATGCGGCCCGCCCATCACCACGAGGATGTCCTTGTCGAGCTCCTTGATGATCCGCGCGGTGATCAGCGCCGAGGTGATCACCTGCGACTTGGTGGATATGCCCACCACGGTCGGGTTGAATTCGGCGATGGTCGCCCGGACCTCATCCCACACGGGGCCGGTGGGGTTTGCCAGGGCGGCCTGGTAGTCCTCAAAGCCCTGCCCCGCGAGATAACTCACCTGCATGGGCTCGGTCTGGCCGTGGAAGTCGGCGTTATAGACCATCAGCTCCCAGTCGGTGTGTTTGCGGATCATGCCGGCAAGGTACCCGAAGGCCAGCGGATACCGGTCGAGCGAGTAGGTGCTCTTGAAGAGCCGGTAGAAAGGCGACTCCATCAGCAGGATTTTTCGCCGCGGCGCATCCACGCGAATACAGTACCTTATTGCCCCGCGCGGAGGGAACGGTAATCTGTTCCACGAATATCCACGAATCCCGGCGCGCCGGGACGAATTTCACGAAGGGAAACGGCACCAGAATCTGGTCCACGAATCCCGGCGCGCCGGGACGAATGTCACGAAGAGAAACGGCATCAGACCTATCCAAGGGAAAACTAGCCTGTCCGAATCCTGTTTGGCACTCGGATTGTTCACAGGCCCGAAGGGCCGAGAGATTGTAGCCGGGGGCGTGAGCCCCCGGAAAGTGGCATCAAAAAACTCCAGAGCCCCAGCGGGGCGATAGACACACCCGAGTCCGTCTGTCGCCCCGCTGGGGCTCCTCCGTGGGGCAACCCATACCGGGCCCTCACGGGCCCGGCTAAGATCTGCCGGCCCCTTGGGCCTGAAAACCGCACGCGTAACTTGAGTGCCGAACAGGATTGAGCCGGTCCCCTTTTGCCTGTTTCAGGCCCCTGGCCTACACGTATTCCCACTGGCGCAACCACTGATACCGCTGCGGGAGCCGGTCGTAGAGGCCCCGGGCCTCCATGGCCAACTCTTGCAGGTCCTTGCGACTCAGGGCTACGTTGCGGGTGTACGAGGCCTGGACGTTCTGCTCGAGTTGCCGGACGTTCTTCACGCCGGGAATGGCCGCCGAAAGATGCGGCGTCCGCAGTACCTTCTTGAGATGTTTCGTCGCACTGGGCTTTGCCAGAAAACCGGCTGAAAGCGGCTTGATGGCCACCACGCCGATATCCTTCTGCTTGCAGGCGGCCAGCACGCCATTGTCGGTTTCCTTGGTCATGACGGAATAGGGAAACAGCACCATGCTGATCAGGCCGCTGGGGTGCGCCACGACCTGCTTGAGCTTGTTGGCATCGTGGTTCGAATCGCCGAGGAAGCGAACCTTGCCCGCCTTGCGCATGACTTCGAACGTTGCGACCATCTCGTCGAGCTGCATGCAACTGACCGGCCGCCAGATGTCCAGGTAGTCGGTGCCGTAGTCGCGGAGCCGCTGCTCAACCATCCGGAGCCAATACTTCTTGATTGACTCGCCGGCCTTGCGGTTGCCCTCCTCCTGCGACTTCGGCCCCCAGTTGTCGAAGCTGATGTGGAACTTATCACGCAGCTTCAGCTCTCTCAGCGCCTGTCCGTAGATCCGGCACTCTTTGGCCATGTCGGTATCGATGAAGTTGATGCCAAGCTCGTGGGCTTTGGCCAGAACCTCCTTGCGGTTCTTCAGGACGTCGTCGCGGTTCGGGATGCCCTTGTTGCTTTGAGAGATCTGGGGGGCGTGGCCGCCCAGGG
>SDBS01005006.1_pt1 | contig 12969 bp, 13 predicted proteins | sample 2277091 | NCBI WGS metagenome assembly SDBS01 (sample SAMN10404972, study PRJNA504765) | marine sediment metagenome | isolation source: marine sediment core GS10_PC15, 163 cmbsf | place: Arctic Ocean: Southern Knipovich Ridge | collected 2010 | reverse complement strand
CGATACAAGGTGGCGGAGGGGGTGGGATTCGAACCCACGGTACGCCAAGAAGACGTACAACGGTTTTCAAGACCGCCGCATTCAACCACTCTGCCACCCCTCCGCAACGCTTTCATTGTAGCGCCGGGCCGGCGATAGGATATCCGGGCCATGCCTTAGCGCGAGGCGTCTCCGGTCAGCCGATCGACGAGGTGGCCGACGGCCCAGGCGATCCCGGCGGCGACGCCCATGACGCCGACGAGGAGCACGCCTGTGACGAGCACCTCCAGCGTTTCACGAACGTCGAAATCGAACCCGATCGCGATCACGGCAGCCGCGGCGACGAAGATGATCACAGCGGCGATCCCGTCGGAGAGCGTAAAGCGGTCGGTGGGCCTGCGTAGTGGTTCCGACATGATGCCTGTCGAGTGTGGCCGAGGGTTGCTAGAGCGTCAAGCCTTCTGATTCTGATGACGTTCACCCCTTGGAGATGAAATGTCGGCCGAACTAGGCTGCATCTGCTCGCCCTCCCCCGCATCCAGTTGGAGGATTCATGGTCTCAACCGACACACGCCGGACGTCCACGGCGGCGCACCTCGCATCGGCCGTCAGGTCACGGGAGCGTTCTGCGGAGGCAATTGAGCCGAAGCTGGTTCGCAGTACTCGCGTGCTGAACCAGGCCTACGGCTTCATGTACGCATTCACTCATACATTGAACCCTTATATGGGCTGTGCGTTCGGTGAGAATGGTTGCGGCGTCTATTGCTACGTCGCTGAATTGCCGATCGGCTTGTATGCGGGGAAGCGGTGGGGAACGTGGGTGAAGGCCAAGGTTAACGCTGCCGAGTCGCTCCGGCGCAATCTTTCAGCGATCGGCAAACCCTCGAGCGTTCGCGTATTCATGAGTTCGGCAACCGACCCCTATCAGCCGGCGGAGGCACGCCTGCGAATCACGCGGTCCGTCCTCGAAGTCTTCGCCGAATGTCCTGTCGACCTCCTTGTGGTGCAAACGCGGTCGCCTCTCGTCGAGCATGACTTTGACATCCTCGAACGACTGCCATTCGCCTGGCTGTCGATGACTCTGGAGACGGACGATGACTCTGTACGCCGGACGTTGACACCGACCTGCCCAAGCGTCGAACGGCGGTTGGAGACGATGCGGCGGGCCAGGGAGTCAGGAATCAAGGTACAAGCTACGGTCAGCCCGATGCTCCCTGCCAACGTCGACCGGTTCGCCGCGCTCCTCGGGGAGAATGCTGATCGGGTCGTCGTGGACACGTTCTTCGGCGACGGTATCAACGGTGGGCGGACCGGCAGGCGGCCTCTTCCAGGCGTGTTCCGCGCAAGCGGATTTGGAGACTGGCGCGATATCTCATCAGCTCGCAGCCTGCACGAGATTCTTCAGGCGCGCCTGGGGCCTGAGAGAGTCGGCTGGTCACGTGAAGGCTTCAATGCTGTGGCCGTCGCTGCTTCGCAGGTCCCGGCTCGCTCCTGATCGGACCGATTTCCACAGACATGTCGGTGGCGAACTCCTGCCACAGAAAGTCCCACTGGACAGCGGTTTGCTGTTCGGGTGTTGGAACGCTCTTACGGCTGCTCAGTGAACAGGCTCGCCCTCGATTTGTATCTATGGCGCCCCCGGCAGGACTCGAACCCACAACCCGCTGATCCGAAGTAGGGGGGACGGTCGCGGGACGCCTCTGGGCACGATTTCGGGCATCTGACTCAAGAGGTGTTGATCATCTGATTGAAGTCTCGCCGAGGCTTGCCGGGGCGTCAGGCCTTCTGACTCGTGATGGTGCTCCGTCGCACACTACCGTTGCTAGATTACTTCATAGCTCAGGTACTCGCTCATCACTCCTCGCTCGCCGCAGGAGTGCCTATTGACCGATTGACAACCAAGTGCAGGATGCCTATCATACGGGGCCCGAAAGGGAAGAGGGGGGTGATAGGTGGACTTGACGCTCGCGGTCGGTCTCGCCGGCTTCGTTGTTGCCGTTCTCGGTGTCTGCATCGAGGTGGTGGCATTGCTGATCGCTACCGGCAAAATCGATCCTCAGACAATTCACTTCCGTCCGCTCAGCGCGCTGCTTCGCGTGGCAGAGCGAGTCGCCCGGAACCACCGGCTGCAAGGTCTCGTTGCTGGACTGGCCATTGCTGGTATTACCGTGAGTGCGATCTTCCTTCCACGGGCGTTCGATGCGGATGGCACTGCTGTACGTATCATTTCGCCGTCGGAAGGTGACGTTGTTGCACGTGAGATATCAGTGGAGATTGAAGCGCGGTTCATTGAGCAAGAAGAGTTCCTTGTGGTTTTCGTGAGGCCGCTCCCCGGGGACCCGAATCAGGACTATTTCTTACAACAGTTTCCACAGCCCATAGAAGACGGGCGTTGGGATTCAAGGCCCGTTTACGTTGGTGTACCCGACGATCAATCAGGCACTCAGTTCAACGTCTGCGCCGTCATAACGCGCACTCAGTTCCAAGGCGGGGAACGTTCTCGGATGCTACCTGCGGGTCCGTCTGATTGTGTAGGGGTCACTAGAGAATGACACAGAGCCAGGAGGGATTTGGATGAGCAATAGGCGAACCGTGAAGCGTCTCATTGGATTTTTAAGCCTTCTTGCGCTGGTGGCGCTCTTCTCAGCAAATTGCGGCGGAGGCGAGGATAAACCAACCTCAACCGCTTCGCCTGCGGTGGATCACACGGAAACGGTCACGCCAACGGATCTCGATGATGTCGTAGAAATCATCCGTCCCACACCGAACGAAGCAGTGCCGATGGTTATTTCCGTGGAGTTTGATTCGCCGGAATTCACCTATGTCTTAGTAAGACCCATACCTGAAGATCCCAACCAGCAGTACTGGGTTCAAGCGGCCGCGGAGTCGCAAGGCGGGAATCGCTGGATTTCGTACCCGGTATACGTGGGTCAAGAGACCGATCGAAGCGGGCTTCCGTTCAAAGTCTGCGTTGTTATCTCGGACGAGAGTCTCTCACGTGGGCAGTCGCTACCCGAGAAGCCCGAGGGACCGTCGCACTGTGTTGATGTGACCAGGGAGTAGAGTGGAGTCAAGGGCGAACAGGACTCGGAAGCGGATGTCGTATCTGGCGCCCCCGGCAGGACTCGAACCCACAACCTTCTGATCCGAAGTCAGACGCTCTATCCAATTGAGCTACAGGGGCGCTTGCATCAATTACAGCGCCGGGCGGCAACCCCGTCAACCGTGACGGCCCTCAAGAGTGACCGGATGGCCGAAAATGTCAGCGACCAGGGGGCGGGGGTGCGAATGTCGACGGCCCCGTGCGTTCTCGCTCATGACGCCTGAGAGGTCTCCGGGTCGGGGTGCTTGCCCATCCGACGAATGACGAGGTAACCCAGCGCGACGAATACGCTCGAACTCGCACCGGCTATGATGATCGACGCTATCGGGAACTCGTCGAGCGCAACTCCTATAACGAAGGCCATCAGGCAGGTGTAGGTCGCCCAGACGACGGCGCCGCTGACGGACCAGATTAGATACGCTCTGTACGGAAAGCGAATGGCGCCCATCGATGCCGTAACAGCGAATCGCACTCCTGGAAGGTAGCGGCAGAAGAAGATAATCACTGGTCCGCGGTCTCCCAGGATGTCCGTTGCCTTCTTGACGGAATCGTTTTCTTTCAGCTTCTCGACGCGTGTGCGGATTCCGGGAATTGAGCGTACGGCCCAGTAAAGGGTGTTGTCCCCGAGAGCGGCTCCCAGGGCGCCTGCGATGATAATGGGCCACAAGTCCAGTTTGTCGTCGGCGGCCAGGACGGAAGCCACATTGAGGGACGTCTCACCCGGCAGCACGGCGATCACCGCGTCGCCGTAGACGAAGGCGAATACCACAAGGTACGCGACGAATCTATTCTCAGGGTTTTCGAGAAGACCGAGCGCATTCTCGCTGATGCTCATTATCAGGATGCTCACGGCGATGAGCACGATGATGACGGCCAGGATCGCGAGCGTGAGCCTCCAGGTGAGTTGGTCTAGCCCGCGCCGGACATGTCTCACGACTTTCCGAGTCCCATCGGTCCCACCATTTTCGGCTCCTCACGCTCCCTGGACCGGCCTGGTGCCATCTGCAGCTACTCCCGATCGTCCATCGCTTTGTGACAGTGTCAGTCATGCTGGTGGGGCAGCGAATGGCAAGGCATAAGTACATTCGTAATGATTTCTCGGTAGACTCCGCCGTCGACTCTGACGGCCTAGTGTCGGCCCGCCAGCGCTCGCGCGTACCTGGCGCAGATCCGCGCCAGTCGTTCGGATTGACCACCCCGGTCGGCGCGGGTAACTTGAGGCGGGCGCCGCCACGGTGGCCGCCAGAGCCTCTCGCCTCGCACACCGGGTACCCGTATGACCACCGAACAAGACACCACGGCCGACCTCGCGCGTCTGCAGGAGTTGCTGCAGAGCGACGACGTGCAGCCTGCCATCGACCTCCTCGAAGGCATGCACCCGGCCGACCAGGCCGACATCTTTGAGGCGCTGGGCGAGGCCGACCAGCCGAAGGTGCTGGCGTTGCTCTCGGGCGACGGCATCGCTCATCTGCTGAGCCATCTCGAAGACGAACAACTGCGCTCCGTCGTCGACGAGATGCCGCGGGCGACGCTGGCGCGTGTGCTCGACGCCTCGGAGCACGACGTTGCCGCGGACATCCTGCGCACGCTCCCGCCGGCAGAGGCCGTGATGACGCTTTCGCAGATGAGGACGGCGGCGGAAGTCACGCCGCTGCTGGCCCATGCGGACGAGAGCGCCGGCGGGTTGATGACCCGCGGCTACATTGCGGTGCACCGCGACATGACGGCGGGCGAGGCGATCGACTTTCTGCGGGCGACGAAGCCGGCAGCGGAGGAAGCGTACTACCTCTATGTGCTGGACGCCGACAACCACCTGCACGGCGTCGTCAACCTGCGCCAGCTGATCGTATCCGATCCGGAAGCGCGGCTGGAGGATGTGATGGAGCCGGAGCCGATCGCCGTGACAGCGGAGGCCGACCAGGAAGAGGCGGCGAACCTGATGCAGCACTACCGTCTGCGCTCACTGCCGGTGGTTGACGAAGAGGGCGTGCTGCGCGGAGTGATCACGAGCGACGACATCATCGACGTCATCCAGGAAGAGGCCACCGAGGACATGTACTACATGGCCGGCCTGCCCGGAGACGATAGTCTCCACGCCTCGCTCCAGGTCTCGGCGCGAAGGCGGATACCGTGGCTGATGGTCAGCCTCGCGACGTCGTTCATGGCCGGCGCCGTCGTCGCGCTGTTCGAAGGCACGATCGAGCAGGCGGCGGCGCTTGTGGTGTTCATGCCGATCATCGCGGCGCAGAGCGGCAGCGCCGGCATCCAGACGGTGACGATCGTGGTGCGCGGGATCGCTCTGCGCGAGCTGGAGGCCGCGGAGGCCTGGCGGGCGCTGCGCAAGGAGGTCGCGCTGGGCGTAATCCGGGGCGTGCTCTTCGGCGTGCTAGTCGGCGGTGCGGCCTACGCCTGGCAGGGCGAATGGGCGTGGGGCGCCGTAGTCGGCGGTGCAATGCTGCTCAACATGGTCGTGGCGGGGCTGCTGGGCATGTTGATCCCGATGACGCTTCGCGCAATGAAGCTCGACCCGGCTATCGCCTCCGGGATACTGCTGGTGTCGTTCACGGACATCCTGGGCTTCCTGATGCTGCTGGGGTTCGGCGCGCTGGCGATCAGTCAGCTGACGTAGGAGACAGGAGACAGGAGACAGGAGACAGGAGCCAAGAGACAGGGAGCGGAAAGAGGAGAGGAGCGGCATATGCCGCTCCTCGTTGAGTTTCAGTGGGGTGAGCGACGGGACTTGAACCCGCGATCTTCAGGGCCACAACCTGACGTGTTAACCAACTACACTACGCCCACCATGGAGATGGCCCCCTGGATGGGCCGTATTCAAGTTTAGCAGCGGGCTCGTAAGGGGGTCAACGAAAGCGGAGCAGCCGCAGTCAGGCTCAAGCCTGACCTGCTGCTGATTCGGCTGATCGTGCGCCTGACCCTTGAGGGCCGTCCTGCTACGATGGGCCCGATGGCCACAGACTTCGATCCATACCGGATCCTGGGCGTCGACCGCGGAGCACCGGCGAACGACGTCCAGGCGGCCTACGAGCGGCTGATGGCGGAGGCGCCGGCCGGTTCGGAGCGTCGGCGCGAGGCGGAGGCGGCTTACGCGTTACTGGGCAGCGAGGAAAGGCGCCGCGAGTACGATTCGCGCCTTTCGATGCGGGAGATCAGGGGCATGCCGGCGGCATCGGCGGAGGCGCTGGCAGTTGCTGACGAGCCGACCGGCTACGAGAAGGTCCCGTGGACGCCACGCGACATCGCCTTCGCGCTGATCCTGCCGCTGCTGCTGATCGCGCTCAACGTGGGCGCGGCGCTCGTGACCGACGTCGACACCGACGACCTGACAGAGACCGACCACATCATCGGCTTCGGCTTCGGGTTACTGCTCGAGGTGGCGCTCCTGGCGCTCGCCTTCCACTTCGCGGTCCGGAAGTACAGGGGATCGTGGCGCTCGCTCGGGTTCCGGCGGCCGACGGGCGTGCAGTGGTGGTTCCCGCTGGCGATCGCCGGCGGCGCCTTCGCCACGATCTGGGTCTGGGTGGGGCTGCTCTACGCGCTGGGCATCGCGCCGGAGTCCAATATTCCGGAGAACGTCTACGATTACGCGATCCCGGTGATCATGCTGGGCCTGCTTTCGATGGTCGCCGCGCCGTTGGCCGAGGAGGTGTTCTTCCGGGCGTTCCTCTTCCAGGGGGTCGCGAAGCGCTGGGGGATGTGGGCCGGTATCGGCTTCAGCGCCTTCATCTTCGGTCTCTCGCACGCCGGCGCGCCGGACTCGTGGCTGCTCCTGCCGGCGATCGCCGTGATCGGCGGCATCTTCGCCTGGGGCTTCGCGAAGTCTCGGTCGATCTACCCGTCGCTGTTCGCGCACGTTATCTTCAATAGCGTGAGCTTCATAGTGGGATTCACGGCATGAAGCCCGGCCGCATCGAGGAGACATTCGCGCGGCTGAAGGCCGAGGGGCGGACGGGGTTTGTCGCCTTCCTCACCGTCGGCTACCCGGACGTTGAGGCGACGCTGCGGATCGTGCCGGCGCTGATCGAAGGCGGCGCGGACGTGATCGAGCTTGGCGTGCCGTTTTCGGACCCGCTGGCGGAAGGCCCGACGATCCAGAAGGCCTCGTTCCACGCGCTCGAGCAGGGCGTGACCGTCGAGACGTGCCTCGGCGTGGTGCGGAAGCTGCGCGACATGGGCGTCGAGGCGCCGATCGTGCCGATGGGCTACTACAATCCGCTGATGGCCTATGGGATCGAGCGCTTCACCGGGGAGGCGGCCGAGGCGGGCGTGGACGGCCTCATCATCGTCGACCTGCCGCCGGAGGAGTCGGACGAGATGCTGGCGGCCTGTGAGGCAGCCGGCCTGCGGCTGATCTATCTCGTAGCGCCGACGAGCACCGAGGAGCGCATACGGGAAGTGGCCAGGCGGGCGTCGGGGTTCGTGTACTGCGTTAGCGTGACGGGAGTGACCGGGGCGCGGGACGAGATCGCCCCGGGACTCGGTGAGTTCGTCGGACGTGTGCGAAGCGCTACAAACTTGCCAATAGCTGTGGGATTTGGTATATCTCAGCCTGAGCATTTCGAAGCTGTCGCCCGTATAGCGGACGCGGCAGTTATCGGAAGCGCGATAATCGACGAGATCGCCAAAAGCGACCCGTCGGAGCAATCGGAGAGGCTAAAGAGATATGCAGAGGTGGTCACCGGCCGACGGAGAACAGCCGCGTAGGGCCGTTCGGGCTCGTCTAATGACGGGTCACGTCGGCCGTATCTATGAGGCTGGCTCTCGGGCCGGCATCTTTGGCGCCCGCTAGGCAGTCGGTGCAGGCCGGCCCGAGGTGGGCCGGGAGACAGTCGGCATGCTGGTAAGGGGCGTCAGGGGCGCGACCACAATAGAGGCCAATACAGTCGAGGCAGTCCTCGAGGCCACGGGAGAACTCCTCTCCGCCATGGTAGAGGCCAACGATATCGACGCTGAGTACGTTGCGTCGGCGCTCTTCACCACCACACCAGACGTCAACGCAGAGTTTCCCGCAGTCGCCGCCCGGGAGATGGGCTGGGAGCACGTGGCGCTGCTCTGCGGACACGAGATGAGCGTTCCCAAGGCGCTGAAGATGTGCCTCAGGATCCTCCTCCACGTGAATACCGATAAGCCCGCCAGGGACATCCGGCACATCTACCTGCGGGGCGCCACCGCACTGAGGCCGGACATAGAGAACCAGAACGACTGACGGGAACCGTCAGGCAAGGGAGTCAAGGAAATGATCGTAGTGATGAAAACTGGAGCAACCGAAGAGCAGGTCGCCGGTGTACGGAAGGCGATCAAGGAACTCGGGTTCAAGGACCACCCCATCCTCGGTGAGGAGCGGTCCGTGGTCGCTGTGCTGGGCCACGTCTACCCGGAGCTGGTGGACGAACTGGGCGTGCTGGACGGCGTCGACTCGGTCGTGCGCATCAGCAAGCCGTTCAAGCTGGCCAGCCGCGAGGTGAACCCGTTCAACACAGTCGTCCGCGTCGGCAACGTCTCGATCGGCGATGGCAACGTGGTGGTGATGGGCGGGCCTTGCTCTGTGGACACTGAAGAGAACGTGATGATCACGGCCCGCGCGGTCCGCGACGCCGGCGGGCACATCCTGCGCGGCGGCGCGTTCAAGCCGCGCTCCAGCCCGTACGCCTTCCGCGGACACGGCGAGAAGGGCTTGAAGATGCTGGCCGCTGCGCGAGATGAGACTGGCCTGCCGATCATCACCGAGGTGATGGACGCGCGGGACGTCGAGCTGGTCGCGAAGTACGCGGACATCATGCAGGTGGGGGCGCGCAATATGCAGAACTTCACGTTGCTGGACGAGGTTGGCAAGGCGGCCCGGCCCGTGATGCTCAAGCGCGGCCTCTCGGGGACGATCGAGGAGTGGCTGCTGGCGGCGGAATACATTCTGTCGCACGGCAACCGGGACGTGATCCTCTGCGAGCGCGGCATCCGCACGTTCGAGACCGCGACGCGGAACACGTTCGACGTTAGCGCGATCCCGCTGGTCAAGCGTCTGTCGCACCTGCCGATAATCGGCGACCCGAGCCACGCCACTGGCGCCTGGTATCTGGTAGAGCCCGTCAGCCTGGCCGCGATCGCGGCGGGCGCCGATGGCCTGATCGTCGAGGTGCATCCGGAGCCGGAACACGCGCTGTCAGACGGCGCGCAGTCGCTGACCCCGAAGAACTTCGCGAAGCTGATTGAGCGGGTGCGGACGGTGGCGCAGGCGCTGGGCCGCGACCTGGCGCCATCCGGCGCGACCGGCGAGAAGGCGAGCAAGGCGAGCTAGACCGGCTGTTAACGGATAGGGGAACGGATAAACGGATGGCAGGGGCGCAGGATTCTGCGTCCCTGCTGGCGTTTGGGCCGTATAATTGGGTCGTGAAACGGGATAAATCTACGAAAAACGATAAAAAGGCTAAGCAGTTAAGCAGATCCTCTTGGCAGAAGGCCTTTGCCCTGTCTATCATGGGTGAGATGGTGCAGATCCAGGTTCACGGCTTCGAAGGGCCGATCGACCTTCTCCTGGAACTGATCGACCGCCAGGAGCTGGACATAACTTCACTTTCGCTGGCAGAGGTCACGGCCCAGTACTGGCAGGAGCTTGAGGACGCCGGCGACCTCGATCCCGATACTCTCTCCGACTTCATCAGCGTCGGCTCGAAGCTCATGTACATCAAGTCGAACGCGCTCCTGCCCAGCGCGGAACCGCCGCCGGGCGACCTGGACGAACGGATCGAGGAGACGGCGGCCGACCTGACGGCCGCGCTGGAGGAGCACCGCCGCTTCCGCGACGCCGTTGACCTCTTCCGTCAGCTTGAGGAAGAAGGCCGCCGCACGTTCGCGCGCACGGCGCCGCCGAGGAACGTGCCGATGCCGCCGGGCCTCGAAGGCGTGACGCTGGACAACCTGCTGAGCGCGGTCAAGGACGCGCTCGCCAGCCGCCCTGCCGAGAGCGACGACGAGGAGGCTGTGATCTACGTCGAGCCGGTCACGGTGGCGGAGAAGATCGACGAGATTTCGGCGAAGCTGTCGCGCAAGAGTGGCCGCCTGCCGTTCCGTCCGCTGCTCAAGGCCTGTCAGACGCGGACGGAGATCGTCGTGCTGTTCATGGCGGTGCTGGAGCTGATCAAGGGCGGCGGCATGTGGGCGGAGCAAGAAGAGGCGTTCGGCGAGATCCAGTTGATCGACACGGCGGCGGAGGCGGAGGCGGCGGCGGAACCTGCGGGCTCCTAGGCTGCGGGGGTGCGAAGCCCCACAGAAGACGCGGCGTGAGTGCACCGTTCACCCTTCGATACCTCAGGGCGAACGGGACAGGGCCTGGGTGCAGAGACGATCTGACGGGCGCAAATCTCAGCGCAGCAGCCGAGAACGGATCGAGGTGTGCCGCGTGGCGTTCCGTTCGTGGTGAGGTATCGAACCACGAACGGAGCACATGAGGGGCGAAGCGCTACCGCCGCGCCAGCCGTTGCACTTCGCCCCAATCACCCCGCGCCAGCGCGAGCTTCTTCGCGCGGCACCAGCCCTTGATCTGGCGCTCGGCCGCCAGCGCCACCTCACGAGTCGCGAACTCCTCCGCGAACAGGAGACGGAGCGGGCGGCGTCTCGCGGTGTAGCCGCGGGTCGTCCCGCTCCGGTGAGCGCCGAGGCGTGCTTCGAGGTTGTCGGTGTGACCGGTGTAGATGCTCTTGTCGGAGCACTCGAGCATGTAGACGTGTAATGCCATCATTCGACAGGATGGCGCGCGTTGGGTGGATTACCAACGGGCAAACGGCGCTCGGTGGGTTGGGTGTCCCATTCACCCTTCGATACCTCAGGGCGAACGGGACGGCGCGCGTGGTTCGGCACCTTCGGACAACAAACAGGCCGGGCGATGAGCCCGGCCTTCATGTCTGGTTCGCGCCGCGGTTACGCGCGGGCGAGGCGGCGTCCGCTGCGACGGCGTCCGAAGCGTGATCCGCCGAACTTCTTCGGCTTGCTGTTCTGGGTATTCGCCTGAGCCTGCTTGTGCAGCGGTTGGTGCCTGTCTGCTCCATTAGCGCCGTTTTCGGAGCCGGGAGCGGGGATGCGTGGCAGCTTGACGCCGAGCTTGCGCTCGATCTCGTGCCACTTCGACAGGTCGGTCGCCGTCACGAGCGTGATCGCCTGGCCGGCGCGGCCCATGCGGCCGGTGCGGCCGATGCGGTGCGTCATCAGCTCGGCCGTGTCCGGCACGTCGAAGTTGATGACGCGGGCGATGTGCAGGACGTCGAGGCCACGGGCGGCAACGTTCGTGGCGACGAGCACGTCGGACTTACCCTCCCGAAAGCGGCCCAGGGCGCGGTCACGCTGGTTCTGGCCCAGGTTTCCTTCCAGCACTGATACCTGGAAGCCCTGATTGTTCAGCTTCCGGCCGAGGTTGCGGACGCCGTGCTTCGTGCGGCCGAAGACGAGTGTCGTGCCGTCCAGAGGCTGCTTTAGCAGCTTGATCAGGACCTGGAACTTGTCCTGGCGGAAGACGTCCATCACGACCTGCTCGATGTCGAGTTCGGACTCTTCGTTCTTGGAGGAGATGATTTCCGGGTCGATCTGGTGCTTGCTTGCGATCTTGTGGACCCAGTCTGGCGTCGTTGCCGAGAACAAGGCGGTCAGGCGGTCCTTCGGCGTACCGGAGATGATGCGCTCAACGTCCGGCGCGAAACCACGGTCGAGCATCTCATCGGCCTCGTCGAGGATGAGCATGCGTAGCTGCTCCAGCCGCAGGTTGCGGCGGCGCATGTGGTCCAGTACACGGCCCGGTGTGCCGACGACGACGTGGCTGCCCCTGCGCAGGGCGGTCTCCTGCGGCCCGTACGAGACGCCGCCGTAAAGGAGCGTCACGCGCAGCCCGGAGCCCTTGCTCAAGTCGCTGAGGACGGAGCCGACCTGCCGCGCCAGCTCACGCGTGGGAGTGAGGATGATCGCCTGCACTTCGTGTCGTGCGGGATCGCAGTGCTCCATGATGGGGAGCGCGAAGGCAAGGGTCTTGCCGGAGCCCGTCTGGGCCTGGGCGATGATGTCTCGCTTTTCGAGGAGGACAGGGATCGATTGCGCCTGGATAGGCGTTGGTGTGTGGATGTCCATCCGCTCCAGCGCCTTCTGGCTGGATTCGCGGAGGGCATAGTCATAGAACTTGGGCAAAAAGGAGGTTCCTTTCCTGTGTGGGTGAGGAAGTGCGCGGGTGTGTTAGCGAGCGAAATTCCAAACTTAGCTTTTGCTAAGTATAACCCAGCCTACCTAACATGGGCAATTCGGTTCGCTGGCGGCGTTCATGCGCCATCTCGTAAACTACTGTCGCAATGGTGATCAACATGACCAAGAACGACCGCGTCGAGGCTGCTCTCAATGGGGACGACGCCGACCGCGTTCCCGTATCGGCGTGGTGGCACGATTACGCGCGCGAGTGGTCGGCCGCCGGCCTGGCGGAGGCGACGCTTGAGGCCTATCAGGAGTATGACTGGGACTTCGTGAAGGTGAACCCGCGGTTCTGCTACTACGCCGAGCCCTGGGGCACCGATTACACTCGCTACAGCGACCGGATGCCGGAACCGAAGACGATTGCCGTGCGAGACGCTTCTGACTTGCCGAACATTAAAGTGATTGACGGAACCGCCGGCGCCTTCGCGGAGCAACTGGAGTCGCTCGAGCTGATCGCCAGCGGCCTTGATGGGGAGGCGCCGTTTGTCCAGACGGTGTTTAGCCCGCTGGCCGTGATGTCCCGCATCACCGGCTCCACGGCGACGGTGCAGCAGATGATCCGGGAGGCCCCGGAGGCGCTGGAAGCGGCGCTGGGTGCGATCGCCGAGACGATCGGTGAGTACGCCGAGGCTTGCCTGGACGCCGGCGCGTCC